>Ga0308157_10003672_pt1 | contig 21850 bp, 23 predicted proteins | sample PhyBR1_FD_201035 | JGI IMG/M metagenome (GOLD analysis project Ga0308157, IMG submission 201035) | Phyllosphere microbial communities from UC Gill Tract Community Farm, Albany, California, United States - DLSLB.R1 | ecosystem: Host-associated > Plants > Phyllosphere > Unclassified | place: USA...
GAAATAACAAAACACGAAGCGATTTCTATTTTGTTAAATTCTAAAAACTCATAATTAGTTTTTTAGTTTTCCGGTTACCCTTATCTGATACCTCATGTATTGCAAAATACATGAGGTTTTTTATTTTAGATTATGTTATGAAGCAAACAAATGCCGCGATAGGTTTATTGTAAAAAAAGCAATAACTTACGGTTAAAAACAACTATGCTCCAATTATGCTCATTAAAGAATTCGGAATACTGATGGTGCTCTGTTATGGAATTGTGAAAATGCCATTTCAGGGCATAAACAATCCTGTAAAGCAGGGTAAGATGGTGCTCCAAAAACATCAATCTTTAAAATCAATAATGATGGATACCGTCAAAAAGCAAAACACTGTGTATGTCGAAGCACTTAAATATACTCATGATGTCAATTCAGGGAAATTTGCCCAAATCACAATCAAAAACACAACCAAACAAATAATAACCGACATCTCCTTTCGCCTGGATGGTGATGTGGCTAAAGGCTGCAATAAAGCTTACAACATAAAGAAGAAGATTAAACTTAAACCCAATCAATCCATTACCATTTTCCAACGTTTAGCTAAAGATGACTGTGAAGTGCACGAGATCAAAGATATTCGCATCAAATATACGATGAATATCAACTTCACTCTTGACTAACAGGCTTTGCTGATCAATTGAAGTGCACAGCAGGGTATATTAAAGATAAATATTTATCTTATCTCTTTATCCTATTCAGTACTTTCCTTAAGCATTTGATACAGATCGGTTGCACCGCCATCAAATTTGGTTCCGTTTACATAAAACGAAGGGGTTCCGTTTACGCCACTTCGTACACCACTATCAAAATCATGCTCCACTTTCTCTCTTAACGCATCGGAGGTGCAGTCTTGTTGAAACTGTTCAAGATCTAAACCGATTGTTTCGGCCAGTTCGTCAAACAGGTCCTCATTTAGCCGGTATTGATTTTCAAAAAGTGCATCGTGCATTTCCCAAAATTTACTTTGCAGACCGGCTGCTTCGGCTGCCAAGGCCGCAGGAATAGCATACTGATGTGCGTTTGCCAGTGGAAAATGGCGAAAAACAAATTTAATCTGATGACCAAAAGTCTCTTCGATTTCTTTTAAAATGGGATAAGCATTTCCACAATAGGGACATTGATAATCACCAAACTCTACAATAGTAACATTGGCGGCGTCATCACCCTGAATATGATCGTTGCTGTTAACCTCGGGTTTTAATGTACTCATAATTCTTGTTGATCTAGTTCTTCTAATGCTTCCAATATACCATCAGCACCCGGATTAACTGCAATAGGAGACAAATAGCTCCAGGCTATTTTTCCTTCTTTATCAATCACAAAAAGTGCTCTTTTACTTTCGCCGGTTTTTTCATCATAAACCCCATAGGCTTTAGAAACAGCACCTTTAGGCTCAAAATCAGCCAGTAAAGGAAAATGCAGTTTACGGTTTTCTTCAAAAGCCAGGTGGCACCAAACACTATCAACTGATATACCGAAAATCTGTGCGTTGTGTTGGGTAAAGTACTTAAGCATTTCGCTATAAAGAGCCATCTGGTCGCTACAAACCGGACTCCAATCGGCGGGATAAAAAGCCAGGATTACATTTTTTCCTTTAAAATCTTTGAGTTTTATTTTTTGATCGGGTGTAGCATTCAATTCGAAATCTGGCGCCACGGTTCCTTTTTCTAACATATGGTGAGTTTAAATTTAAATCGTGTATTTATTTAACAGCCCTGCTCGCCCGTTGTTTCAACATCTTTAAAACTTAACCCAGTTTTTGCCTTTTAATAAGATAGGCCTGCAGAACTGGATAAAATCCATCATTCATATCCGCATCAATCAAATCAATTTTATACTGGGCACATTTTAAAGCAATTTGCTGGCGGTAACTACTTACCGCAGCAGTATAGTTTTCTTTAACCTGATTGGTATGCACCTTAATGGTTTCACCTGTTTCCATATCGATAAACTGATAGGGACGGTTTTCGAACTCAAAATTGACTTCTTTGATCTTATCAACCACATTGAAAACCACTACCTCATGTTTGTTAAACTTAAGGTGTTGCAGTGCATCAAAAAACTGATCAGTTTTTTCAGCACTGGTTTCGGTGTTAAACAAATCGCTGAAAATGACTACCAGTGAACGTTTGTGGATCAGTTCGGCAACCTGATGTAACGATTCGCTTAAATTAGTTTTGGCATTAACTTTAGGTTGCTGCAGCAACTCTTCCAACTGGGCAAATAAAAATTTCTGATGTACCGTGGTTGATTTTGCCGGAGAATTTAACAGAATCTCGTCGGTAAAAAGACTAAGACCAAAAGCATCGCGCTGTTTTTTTAGCAGGTACATTAATGATGCGGTGGCTTGTATGGCAAAAATCAGTTTGTTGTTTTTAGGCTCAGGAAAATACATCGACGAGGATGCATCGATTACGAACTGGCAACGCAGATTGGTTTCTTCTTCGAAACGTTTGCTGTAAAGCTTATCGGTTTTTGCGTAGAGCTTCCAATCAATGTTTTTTACGTTGTCACCATTGTTATACTGGCGGTGTTCAGCAAACTCGACCGAAAAACCATGAAAGGGGCTTTTATGCAAGCCAGTAATAAAACCTTCTACTACTTGCCGCGCGAGTAATTCTAAATTACCATAGCTTGTTTCATTTTCATAGTTTACAGCCTGCATAGCGTAAAGCTAATAAAAGATTTATAAAAAGAGAGGCCACTATAAGAATTGTCATTCTGAACTTATAGAAGAACTATCTAAACACTGTATGGGGCGTTCGACAGGCACAACCTAGCAAATTTTAAGAAAAGCCAGGATTAAACCGGTGAAATTTACGCTGGAAATAAAAATACCCCGTAAGTTTTAAACCTGCGGGGTATGACTAAAAAAGAAAATTCTGTTTATTTCTTTGCAATTTTATATAAATGTCCGTTATCGGTTACTGAATACAATGCGCCGTCTTTTTCTACCATATCCCTGAAACGCTCGCCTTTACCTTCTAATAACCTTTCTTCGCCAACAATTTTATCGTTTTTAATTACCAGGCGGATAATGTGCGAGCCACCCAGGCCACCCACAAATAGATTACCTTTCCACTCCGCAATGCTGCTGCTGTTGTAAAAAGCAATACAACCCGGCGAAATACTTGGATTCCAATAGTAAACCGGTTGCTCCATACCTTCTTTTTGTTGTATACCATCACCCACCTGCTTACCGCTGTATTCGGTACCATAAGTAATTACGGGCCAGCCATAGTTTTTGCCTGGTTTAATAATGTTCACTTCATCGCCTCCTTTAGGACCGAATTCGGCTTCCCATAAGTCGCCTGTTTGTGGATTAATGGCTAATCCGTCCGGGTTACGCAAGCCGAGCGCATAAATTTCAGGGCGTGCATCGGCTTTACCTGCAAACGGGCCATTGGCTACCGCTCTACCGTCAGTGGTAAGGTGTAAAATTTTACCCAAAGAAGAATTTAAGTACTGTGCCTGCATGCGGATATCATTTCCTGAACGCTCACCGGTACTTACAAATAAATTGCCGTTTTTATCAAAAACAATGCGCGAACCATATTGCAATTTACCTGTATAAGCTGGCGTAGCACGATAAATAATGGTTTGGTTTTCTATCGCCGTTTCGCTCGCTGCCAATTTTCCTTTAGCAATGGCCAGCAATACACCTTTATCCTGTGGCTCCGAATAAGCCCAGTAAATTATCCTGTTTTTGGCAAAGTTAGGATCTAAAGTTACGTCCAGTAAACCACCCTGGCCCGATGGATCCACCTTTGGTAAACCACTAATCTTTTTAGCTAGTTTCCCGTCAGTATTTAAAATTACCATGGTACCCTGTTTTTGGGTAATTAGAAATCTTCCATCGGGAAGTACCGAGATAGCCCATGGGTTTTCTAATTTTTCATTGATAACGGAAACATCCAGAGCTGTTTTAGTTTTTACACCAGCAATCCTGGTTTGGCCGCTAAAGGCTGGCTTATAATCGGCAGAAGGTGAATTGGTTTCAACCGGATTTTGTGCTGAAACACAGGCCATATTTACACAGTTGAGCGCTAAACCGGTTAATAAAACACCTAAAGTTTTGTTATTTATTAAGTTAAAAGACATGATTGTTAGTTTTTTATTAAAGAAACAAAAATAAGTCTGCATAAAAAAACCCAAATCTACTAAATAGACTTGGGTTTTAAATATGTTACAAGCACAAGGCTTTATAATTTCTCTTTTACTTTAAATTAAGCCAATTGCTTGTTTAATTTATCGGCTAATACTGATTTCGGAACAGCACCAACTTGTTTGTCTACCACTTCGCCACCTTTAAAGTATAATAAAGCAGGGATGTTACGAATGCCAAACTGCATTGAAATTTGTGGGTTGTTATCAACGTTTACTTTTCCAACTACCGCTTTACCATCATATTCTTTAGCGATCTCTTCTACAACTGGACCAACCATGCGACAAGGGCCACACCATTCTGCCCAAAAATCTACTAATACGGGTTTATCTGATTTTAATACAAGCTCCTCGAAGTTTGCATCTGTGATTTCTAATGCCATAATTAATTTTTTTTATGTTCAAATATATGTATTCAATTGTAATGCCACCAATTCTGTAATGCCAATTTGACATTATTTTGGTAAAAGCGCAAAGCGGGCTTCGCAGAGCATCTGGTGTTTGGTAAGTTTAAATGCTTAGCGCCTAATGCAAAACATTAGTTTAGCTTGTAATTAACAACATTTAAGCCCAGTAATTGTTCAAGGAACTTGTTATTCGGGTTAATTTTAAGATTTTTGGATGGAAGATCTAACATAATCTCTTTTTCACGATCGAAAACGGCAAAGTTAAGTTGGCAGTTTTGCTGCTCAGAGTTTGCCTTATTGTCCGCTAATATCTCTTCTATTTCGCGCATCAGCTGATCGTTTACGCGCTCAATAGGCACCTGTATAGTTAAACTCTTAGCAAGTTTATCCCGCAGTTCCGACATTAAGTTAATGGCAGTAATCTTAAATTCCCAGTCACCGGCCTTACCAAAACGCTCGCCAACCCGACCCCTGATCTGTAAGAAATATCCTTCGGTTAAAAATGATTTAAATTTTAAGAAATCTTCCCCAAACAGGGCCATTTCTGAAGCATCATCGTAATCTTCGAAAACGAAAGTACCAAATGGCTTTCCGGTTTTAGTAATCCGTTGTGATGCGGTTACCACAAGGCCACCCACACAAAGCTCACGGTTTTTTAGTTTATCAAATTCGGCCAATACCTCTTCATTACTATCACCCATACGCACTTTGTTAATGATGCTTAACTGCTTAACGCTATGGGTACAGAATTTATCGAGTTCTAATTTATAATTATCCAATGGGTGACCCGAAAGAAAAATACCGATGGCATCTTTTTCATATTTCAGCCTGTCCATTAACGCCCATTCCGGCGAAACCGGTAGTGAAGGCTCTAAAATCAGGTCTGCTTTCGAACCACCAAACAAAGAGGCCTGCGAAGTGCTCTCGTTGTTCTGAAAATCGTTGGCGAACTTGATGATTTTTTCGATACCATTCATTTTATCATGCGGGCCAATATAAAAATACTGTGCCCTGTGTCCCCCAAAAGCATCGAAAGCACCACTATAAACAAAACTTTCGTAAGCTTTTTTATTTACAATACGGGTATTTGAACGTTTGGCAAAATCGTAAACGCTGGCATAAGGCCCGTTAGCTGAGCGCTCTTCGATAATACTTTCCACCGCTTTTTCTCCAACTCCTTTTACCGCCGACATGCCAAAGCGAACCTCTCCCCTGGCGTTTACCGAGAATTTAAGATCAGATTCGTTTACGTCAGGTCCTAATACGGTAACACTCATCTGGCGACATTCCTCCATAAAGAAAGCCACTTGTTTAATATCACTCATGTTGTTGGATAATACCGCAGCCATGTACTCAGCCGGATAGTGAGCCTTTAAATAAGCGGTTTGGTAAGCAATCCACGCATAACAGGTAGAGTGTGATTTGTTGAAGGCGTAGGATGCGAACGCTTCCCAGTCTTTCCATATTTTTTCTAAAACGGTTGCATCATGGCCTTTCTCTGAAGCTTGTTTTACAAACTTAGGCTTCATTTTATCCAACACGTCTTTCTGTTTTTTACCCATGGCCTTACGCAAAACGTCGGCCTCACCTTTGGTAAAGCCGGCCAGCTTTTGCGATAGAAGCATTACCTGTTCCTGGTAAACGGTAATTCCGTACGTTTCCTTTAAATATTCCTCACAGGCATCCAAATCGTACTTAATTTCTTCTTCACCATTTTTACGGCGAACGAAACTTGGGATGTATTCCATCGGTCCCGGACGGTATAAAGCGTTCATGGCAATTAAATCATCAAACACCGTTGGCTTAAGCTCCTTCATGTATTTCTGCATACCCGGACTCTCATACTGGAAAATACCAATGGTTTCACCACGCTGGAAAAGCTCATAGGTCATCACATCATCAATCGGAAAATTATCTGGATTGAGATCGATACTATGCCGTTTTTTCACCAGTTTCACTGTATCCTTGATCAGGGTTAATGTTTTTAACCCCAAAAAGTCCATTTTTAATAAACCGGCGCTTTCCACAACCGAGTTATCAAACTGGGTGACGTATAGATCAGAGTCTTTGGCTACCGATACAGGAACGAAATTGGTGATATCGCTCGGCGTAATAATTACACCGCAGGCATGGATACCGGTATTCCGCAACGATCCTTCTAAAACCTGCGCCTGTTGAATGGTCTCAGCACTTAAGTCTTTTTGATTGCCCAGGTTTTTGAGTTCTACAACTTTCTCATATTCATCCGGGCGTAAAGCGTCTTTTAAACTTTTCTCATCGAGGTTAAAGATTTTAGCTAGCTTCATATTTGGAATCAGCTTGGCGATTTTATCGGCTTCAAACAAAGGCAGATCCAACACGCGCGCCGTATCGCGAATAGACGATTTGGCAGCCATAGTGCCGTAAGTAATAATTTGTGCTACCTGGTTGGCGCCATATTTATTAATTACATAATCCATTACACGGCCACGACCCTCATCATCAAAATCGATGTCGATATCGGGCATGGATACACGATCGGGATTTAAGAAACGTTCGAAAAGAAGGTCGTATTTAATCGGATCAATATTGGTAATACCCAAACAGTAAGCTACAGCCGAACCTGCAGCAGACCCCCTGCCTGGTCCAACCGACACATCCAGGTTTCGCGCCTCGGCAATAAAATCCTGTACAATCAAAAAGTAACCCGGGTAACCTGTTTTTTCAATGGTAGCCAGCTCAAAATCCAACCGTTCGATTACATCATCGGTTAAGGTTCCGTAGCGGCGTTTGGCCCCCTCGTAAGTTAAATGCCTTAAAAACTTGTTCTCACCACGTTTACCACCATCAGTTTCATCTTCTGCAACCAAAAATTCGGCTGGAATATCAAATTTAGGCAACAGTACTTCGCGCGCCAGTTTATAAGTCTCAACTTTGTTCAGAATATCCTGAATATTCAAAATTGCTTCAGGCAGATCGGCAAAAAGTGCCTTCATTTCATCAGCCGATTTAAAATAATATTCCTGATTAGGCAAGCCATAACGGTAGCCCCGGCCGCGGCCTATTGGTGTTGCCTGTTTCTCGCCATCTTTTACACAGAGCAAAATATCATGCGCATTGGCATCTTTCTTATTTACATAATAGGTATTGTTGGTTGCCACCAGTTTAACGGCGTGCTTACGGGCCAAAGCCACCAGCGATTCATTTACCCGGTCTTCATCTTCCTGGTTGTGGCGCATGACCTCCAGATAGAAATCGTCGCCAAACATCCCCTTCCACCAAATCAGTGCTTCTTCTGCCTGGGTTTCGCCCATATTCAATAACTTGTTCGAAATCTCCCCTCCCAGGTTACCCGATAAAACAATAATATCTTCCTTGTATTGTTCTATGATCTGCCTGTCGATACGCGGCACATAGTAAAAACCTTTGGTATAGGCTATCGACGACATTTTAGCCAGGTTATGGTAGCCTTTTTTATTCTTAGCCAGCAATACCATCTGGTAACCGTTATCTTTGGCCGTACGATCTAAATGATTGTTACAAACAAAAAACTCTACTCCTACAATAGGAGTCATAATCACCTCTGTCGGGCGTTCGCCGGCTTCTATTGCTGCTGCATTTTTGGCTTCAGCTGCTTTATTATGGTTAAGTACGTTATTTACAAAGTGGAAAGCCCCCATCATATTCGCATGATCAGTCATGGCTACAGCAGGCATTTTTTGCGCAGCAGCGGCTTTTACCAGATCGGAAATGCTAATGGTACTTTGCAAGACCGAAAACTGCGTATGGTTGTGTAAATGCACAAAGGTTGCAGCAGCAAGTTCCTGTTTGTTACCGGCAAGTTCTTGTTTAGAAATACCACCACCTTCAGCTTTTTGAATGCGTTTGCGGATTTCATCAGAGGCTGCCTTTAAATTGACATGCGTTAAACCAATACCTTCAATTAAACCCGGGTTTACTTCCCTGAAGCGTGGAAAGTACTCTACATCAACCTGTAATTCTTCCTTTTTAAAAACTTCTCTTTTTACCAGCTCTAAGAAACAGCGCGTGGTGGCTTCAACATCGGCGGTTGCATTGTGTGCCTCGCTAAACGGAACACCGAATAAATAAGCATGCAGCTCGGTTAGGGTTGGCAGCTTAAATCTACCGCCCCTACCTCCGGGCAATTGTAAAAGTTGCGCAGTAACTTCTGTACAGGTATCTAACACTGGCATTTCTGCCAGACGGTTGGCTACACCGAAACGGTGAAACTCGCAACCCATAATGTTCACATCGAAGCCCACATTTTGGCCAACTATAAATTTGGCTTTGTTTAGTACCTCGTTAAACTTAGCCAGCATTTCATCAAAACCAATCCCCTGCTCTGCTGCTAACTCAGTAGAAATACCGTGGATTCTTTCAGCATCATACGGAATATTAAATCCCTCTGGTTTAACCAGATAATCCTGATGTTCAACCAATCTCCCCATCTCATCGTGCAGCTGCCAGGCAATCTGGATACAACGCGGCCAGTTATCCGTATCGGTAACAGGTGCATTGTAATTACGTGGCAAACCAGTGGTTTCGGTATCAAAAATTAAGTACATATAGTGCGGTAAAGAATCAACCGTTTTGGAATAGTAACGGTTCTTCAAAAATAATGAATTTGATAGCGGAAGTTGTCAGCAAATTATCAACAAAATATGATGGATAACTTCGGTTTGTCATTTCGGGCAGACTGCAATGGAGGGGGGCATCTGACAAGGATCTTCCCATTCCGCTACGCTTCAGTAGAGAAGACGACCTCCTTGGAGCGTCTTTATCCACATCTGAATAAAATTCTGCATGGATAAACTGCAGATAGAAGATTATTCGCTGTTCCCGGCAAGACTGAGGAAAATTTCTAAACATGTTCCTGACTCACCAATTCTCCCACATCATAACCTTTTTGCCTGCATCTTTCTATGATATGCACCAATAAATCAGCTTCCATTTTAGGCTCGCGTGCCATAATAAACAGGTACTTTTCATCAGGGTGGCCTATTACAACATAACTATAATCATCAGCCAATTCAATTACCCAATAGCCGATTTTAAAAGGCCATAAAAACTGGGCTTTCATATCACCTGCTGCTTTTTCATTATTAAAAAACAGTTTCGATCTAATCGATTTTTCTTCAGGTTTACCATTTTTATGGTAGGTGGTATATACATCAAAATGATCGTTATCGACCAATGTATACGTTTCAGTTGTCTGTTTCCAATGTTTATCCAGCAAAGTCGGAATGGAGTACAAAGAGTACCACTTACCCGCAAAAGCATTATAATCAATATCTGAAATGGGTTGATTTTCCATACCGCTAAGTTTTAATCAATAACCATCTGCAACGGAATAAGGTTTTAACTAAAAAACTAAGTTTGCAGGTTATAAAGTTTTGAAAAGCATTTTTAAACCTTATATTTATTTATACCTTCGATTGATATTTATATAGCAAACCATAAAATTTTAGATATATGAAAGTAACGGTTGTAGGAGCAGGAGCAGTTGGCGCAACTTGTGCAGATAATATTGCGCGAAAAGAACTGGCTAACGAACTTGTATTATTAGATATTAAAGAAGGTTTTGCCGAAGGTAAAGCCATTGATATGATGCAAACGGCAACCCTTTTGGGTTACGACACCAAAATTACCGGCGTAACAGGCGATTACAGTAAAACCGAAGGTTCGGATGTTGTTGTCATCACTTCCGGATTACCACGCAAACCCGGTATGACGCGTGAAGAACTGATTGGCATTAATGCCGGCATTGTAAAAGGCGTAGCCGAAAATATATTAAAATTCTCTCCGGAGGCGATCATTATCGTGATTAGCAACCCAATGGATACCATGACTTATTTAGCCCTGAAATCTTTAGGTCTGCCCAAAAACCGCATTATTGGTATGGGTGGTACTTTAGATAGCTCACGCTTTAAGTTTTATTTATCACAGGCTTTAAACTGCAACCCGAACGATTTGCAAGGCTTTGTAATTGGTGGTCATGGAGATACTACCATGATTCCCCTAACCCGCCTTGCAACCTACCAGAGTTTACCGGTAACCAACTTACTGGACAAAGCGACCTTAGATAAAGTTGCAGCCGATACCATGGTGGGTGGTGCAACCCTGACAGGCTTGATCGGGACATCGGCCTGGTATGCCCCCGGTGCAGCCGGAGCTGCTTTGGTTGAAGCCATTTTACGCGATGAGAAAAAATTGTTTACCTGCTGCGTTTCTTTAGAAGGCGAATACGGTCAGGATGATATTTGTTTGGGTGTACCGGTAATTGTTGGCCGCAGCGGCTGGGAAAAAATTATCGATTTTAAACTAACCGATGAGGAGCAAGCAGCATTTAACAAAAGTGCCGATGCTGTTAGAAATATGAATAGCGTACTGGCAGAAATGAAATTGGTTTAGTACCCCTTTTAAATAATGAGATCAATTTCAATACCGCTTAAACTTATTAACCTTCAAGACGATGGCTTCCACCTTTTAGTGGAAGTTATTGTTTTTAAAGAAACCCGTTTAGTAGTGCTCGATACCGGAGCGTCGCGCAGTGTATTTGATAAAGCTTTAATTGAGCAACACCTGGCCGCAACCCTCCAGGTATCTGAAGAAATTAATGCAGCCACCCTTTTTACCACAACCACTACTATACAGGCCACAATCCCTGAGCTAAAAATAGGTTCGTTAAAAATTAAAAACTACGAAACCGTTGCTTTCGACCTCCAATCAGTGAGCGATACTTACCAGCAGTTTGGCCACCCTCCTATTTCGGGAATTATTGGCGGTGATATTTTAAGGCATTATAAAGCCGTTATCGATTACAACAAGATGATTTTAAAACTGTATAAATAAAGATTCTTTCTTTTTATGATCCTAATCATTTTTTACAGTTCATTTTAGGTGATATTTGTATCAAATGAAGAAGTTAATTGCATGTTTTTGCCTCATTTTCTGGGCCGGATTAATTGCCGGAATTAGTTTTTTAGAAGCACCGCTTAAGTTTCAGGCCCCGGGTATTACCATCCAATTAGGTTTAGGTATTGGCCAGCTGGTTTTTCAGGCACTCAACAAAATAGAAATGATTCTTTTAGCCATTATTCTGATTTGTTCATTTCCCATCCCTTTCAAAAACATTAAAAGTGGGCTACTCGTAATGCTTGCCATTATCTTATTGGCCGATACTTTTTGGCTATTGCCATTATTAGATGAAAGGGCAAAAATGATATTGGCAGGCATACCTGCACCAGCTACCCATCACCACATTTTGTATATCATCGTCGAAAGCATTAAACTTTTATTGCTAATCATACTGGGTTACTTAAACCTAAATACATTGCGTTATGAAAAACGATATTAATACCAGGGCAGATATTATTCTTTTGGTCGATAGTTTTTACCAGAAGGTTCAACTGAATGATAAAATTGGCCCAATATTTACCCAAATCGCAAAAGTAGACTGGGCACATCACCTACCTAAAATGTACGATTTTTGGGAAAGTATTCTTTTTGGGAAAGCTACTTACAAGGGCAACCCTATGATTACCCATTTTGCCATAAACGATAAAGCACCATTACAGACCCCGGAATTTGACGCCTGGAAAAATTTGTTTTACCAAACCGTGGATGATTTATTTAAAGGACCAAACGCCGAGACAATTAAACAAAAGGCACAATCAATTGCCGGTTTAATGCATTTTAAATTGAATGCCCCACCATCGAAAATCAAAATTGTTTAAGGAGAATTTGTTTTGATTTATACTGGTTTCTTTATAAATTTAAGTTAACCAAAACAATCAAACATGAAATTTCTGAAAATCTTAGTAGGGATTATTGTCGTACTGGCAGTTATCTTTGTTATAGGTGGATTGGTACTGCCAAAAACCTATTCTGTTAGTCGCAGCACTGTAATTAACGCACCTGATAGTGTTATTTATAGAAACATTGCCGATTTTAAAGAATTCTATAAATGGAATCCATGGGCTAAAATGGAACCAAGTGCCAAAACAACTTATGCAGGAACTCCAGCACAGCCTGGCCACGTTTATAGCTGGGAAGGTAAAGAAACCGGTCAGGGATCAATGACCATATTAACAGCGAAGCCAAGTACCAATGTAGATATCGAGCTTAAATTCATTAAACCTTTCGAAAGTTTAGCCGATACCAAATTCGATATCCAGCCAGACGGAGCCGGACAAAAAGTAACCTGGACCATGAGTGGTGAAAACAACATGATTTCGAAATGGATGTGTGTTTTTGTAAGTATGGATAAAATGATAGGCAAAGATTTCGAAGATGGCTTAAAATCGCTGAAAGAAAAATCAGAAAAGGGAAGTTAAATTTAACCACCATCAATATTAAAAGCTCCTCAAGTGTAATTGAGGAGCTTTCTTTTTGTTTGAGCCAAAAGACTCAAACAATTATGTCGGTTTGACGTTAAAAAAGCATTAAAAAACAACTTTTGGCTCTTAATATTTTGTAATTCGTTATTTTTTAGATTATTTGCTCCTTAAATGAATTTATTACTTGTAGAAGATGAGCCAAGTGTGGTTTCTGTAGTATCGAGAGGACTTACAGAAGAGGGCTTCACGGTTAGTATTGCCCCCGATGGGTTAATCGGGAAACAGATGGCTACAGAACATGATTTCGACCTCATCATTCTCGATATCATGCTACCTGGAATAAACGGTCTGGAGCTCTGTAAAATCATCAAAATACAAAAGCCCCAAACCCCCATCATTATGCTTACTGCGTTGGGTACTACCGAAAATGTAGTAAACGGGCTCGATAACGGTGCTGACGATTATCTTATTAAACCTTTTAAGTTTGCTGAACTTTTTGCAAGGATCAGGATGCTGCTTAGACGGTACAGCGGTATTACTACGCAGGACCAGATTATTACCATTTCCGATCTGCAAATTAACCTGAGTGCAAAAACCGTTAAACGCAACCAGCAGGAAATTATACTTACCGCAACAGAATACCGCCTACTGGAATACCTGGCCAAAAATAAATCGAAAATTTTATCACGGATTGATATTTTAGAAAACGTTTGGGATATCGATTTTAACCTGGGCACCAACGTAGTTGATGTTTACGTAAATTACCTCCGCAAAAAAATAGATAAAAACGCCAGTCAGAAACTCATCCATACAGCAGTGGGCCTTGGTTATGTGTTAAAAGAAAAATAGATGCAGATTGCAAAAAAAATCACTTTACTTTTTGCCATTCTTTCGGCAGTTATTATCTCACTGTTAAGTGGTTTCGTATGGTATTTTTCTAATGAATTTGCTTTCGAAGATTTCTACAAACGCCTCGAGGCCCGGGTTAAAATTGCAGCCCAGATCAAGCTCTATGAAGATGTTAACAATATGGCTTATGCCAAAATGCGCAACCAGTACCTGGAACGGCTACCTTCGGAAAAAGAGTACATCATGCGGGCTGGGGAAATTAAAGCCCTCGACCGCAAGTTACCAGCCAGCTTTTACAACCGCATAAAAACAGGCGCAATGGCGCGCTACCGTATTGAAAACCATTTTTATGCCGGTAAATTCTTTCAAAATAACAATAACGGCTACATTGTTATTGTTTCAGCAAATGATCCATTTGGTTTCCGCGAGTTAAAAGACCTGCAACGAATACTGATCATTGGCTTTTTCCTCTCTGTTATTTTATCTTTCATTGTAGGCTGGAAATTCTCCAACTACATGCTCATGCCACTGCGCAATATCATTAAGAGCGTAAAAAGAATTAAGGCTGAAAATTTGCACTTAAGGCTTGATGTTAAAGCAGGCAACGATGAAATGTCGCAACTGGCCCAGACTTTTAATAACATGCTTAACCGTTTGGAAACCGCATTTGAAACACAAAATAATTTTATCAGCAATGCTTCGCACGAATTAAGAACACCGCTAACCATCATCAGTGGCGAAGTAGAACTGGCCATGAAAACCATTCATGACCAACAGAAACAAGGAAAAGCCTTATCCAAAATTAAAGACGAAGCCGAGCGGCTGGAGCATATTTTAACCAGTTTATTAGGGCTGGCACAATCAGGCTTTAATGGCAAAAACCAACCCTGGGAACAAGTTAGAATGGACGAGTTGCTCTGGGAAATTAAAGATTCTGTTAACCAGGTGCATCCAAACAGCAAAATCGAAATCGATTTTAGTAAACTCCCTGACGATGAAAGCCTGCTTACCTTAAGGGCAAACAAAAACCTGATGAAACTGGCTTTGAACAATATTGTAAGCAATGCATGTAAATATTCGAATGAAAAGCTGGTAAGTGTTAGCATTGAAAGCAATGCCAATATCCTTTCTATTGCTGTAATTGATAAAGGTATTGGCATCCCCCAAACCGATATCCAGCACATATTCGAGCCTTTTTACCGTGCATCGAACACCAATGATTTTAAAGGTTACGGCGTAGGACTACCCCTCTCCTTAAACATTATCCGCCTGCACCGTGGCAGTATTGCCATTAAATCTCAGGAAGGTGTAGGTACCGAGATTAAGGTTTTATTACCAACGATGGTTTAATCGTTCGCTGGTAAATAGCCAATAGCTTAATCCGTTCATTAATCAAAACATTTTTGATTAATGCTTTTTGCATATTGATCATTCGTTATTGTCTTCTGGTCATCGTTCATCAGTTAAATTCTAATCTCATTCTAATACCATTCTTATTTCGCTATAATAACATCGGGCTAAACTTGTATAAATATTAATTCATTTAATAAGATAAAGCCATGAAAACAATTTTAGTACCTACCGATTTTAAATTAGGAAGCATTAACATTATCGATGCGCTTGTTCAGAATCAGCCCGCCGAGACACTTCATATCATTTTTGTACATGCTTTTAAATTATCAGATTCGATAACCGATATGCTGATGTTGAGCCGCCGCAGTCGCGATTATGAAAACATAAGCGACGAATTTTACCAGCAATTAAACCTGGTTAAAGCCAAACATCCCGGTTGTATTGAAGCCATTGGCCTTGAATATTTTTACGGAAGTACAGTTGCTGCCTTTAAAAACTTTATCGAAGCTTTTGATGTAGATTATATCGCTTATCTGGATGGCTACAATTTTACGCCAATCAATAAATATAGCATCGATCCGAAATTTTTAACGGAACGTGCAGGTTGCCCGGTAATTGAACTAACATCAGCAGCAGTTCTCGCTACAGAAAATTTAATCGACACCAAAATTCAGGAAACGCAGTTGCAGGAAGCAAATGCATAATCAAAACCACTAAAAAAATTATCATATGCTGTTACGAAATAATATTCCGCTCACTTATATATTCGGGAAGATCAAGAAAGAACTTCTGTTTGTTATAGGCTACTCAATTGGCATTGTAGTACTATACGAAAACTTCCATGTTACACGTATATCCATTCCAGTTGCAGTACCAGCACTATTGGGAACCATCATTTCCCTGTTATTAGCTTTTCGTTCAAATCAGGCTTACGATAGATGGTGGGAGGCCAGGATCCTATGGGGGGCCATAGTTAACGATTCAAGATCCATCTCCCGCCAGATATTGTCGTTTGTTGAAAACCCTTACGGCTTAGAAGAAATTGAAGCCTTTAAAGAACGTTTTATTAAAAGACAGATTGCCTGGTGTTATGCTTTAAGTCAGTCGTTAAGGGGTTTTAATGCCCGGAAAGGCTTGGAAGAATACCTGAGTACCGAAGAAGTTAATTTCATTAAAAAGCGTAAAAATGTAACCACTTCTCTACTGGAGCTACATGCAATGGATCTCAAAAAAGCTTTACAGGAAGGCTGGATAAACAAATACCAGCAAATAGAGATCGATAAAACCATCACGGCTTTGTGCAACCATATGGGTGGTTCAGAAAGAATCAAGAACACGGTTTTTCCGGTAACCTATAGCAAATACATCAATATGTCCATCCACTTGTTTATTGTATTGCTTCCTTTTGGTTTAATCGAATACTTCGGCTACATGGAAGTTCCTTTGGTAGTGGCCATTGCAGCGTTTTTCCTTTTGGTGGAAAAAATGGCAGTACACCTTCAGGATCCCTTCGAAAATAAACCGACTGATACGCCGACAACCACCATTTGCAGAAACATTGAACGCGATCTTTGCCAGATGCTGGATGACAATAAAATATACGAGGATAAACCTCAAACAGAACTGGCGCCTGTAGGCTCATACTATATCTTATAGTGCCGGTCAATCAAGAAAATCGTTTGATAGCGGTTAGTTATGTACTATAGTTTGAACCTTGGATGAGGTGCAGCTGTAGTAAAGTGTACAAATAATAAAAGCCATTCAAAATTTTGAATGGCTTTTTTGTGTACTATCTTACAATCCAACAGCACTAGCTATACAATATTTTATATTTCTCCATTAATGATTTACTTTCCTTTATCCCTTTAAAAGATGTTTTGATTGCGGCTATGCAATAAATTATAAAAACAGTAAGCAATAAAGAAACAACCAAATAGCTTAAATTTAAGCCGGCTACCGGACTTGAGATTTCCGTACTACTCAAATAATTATTAATATAAATCAGTGCTACACCTCCTAACGGCGTATATGTGCTTGAAATTCGGTAAGACATTAACTTTTTAAAAGCTCTGTTCCTGATACTCAAAATCGATCTAAAAAAAGCAACCACAATTAGTACAAAAATAATTACACAGAGAAACTCCAGCCGATCAGTAACCCGTAATTGTGTTTGATATATTAAAAAGATACCAAAAAAAACAATCGGAATATACTTGAGGCCGAAAAAGGACAAAAAATTCTTCCAAAAGAATCTGTTATATCTTTTACTCAAAGCATTAACTATTCCCGTCTCAATTACGCTGAAGCCTAAAACACCAAAACTCAGGTGTGTTTGCTTAAGAACTTCCTCAAAATTTAACGAAGGATTAGTTGTTATTTTTTCTTCTATTGATGAAGCTACATGGTCAAGAATTTCCATTTGAACATCCAAATAGATAATCCCTCTTTTCTCGATAAATGATTTAATTGCCAATAGTTGTTCTTTGTTAAGCGTCATTAGCTAATTGGTTTAAGATTTAACAACAATTGCAATTGCGAAATAAAATCTTTCGCTTCCTGCAGTTTATTTACCACTTCTTTCTCTCCATTTTTTGATAACGAATAATATTTACGAATACGATTATCTACAATTTCTGTTGACGTTTCCAATAAACCTTCGGATTCTAACTTGTGTAAAGCTGGGTAAAGAGCTCCTTCTTTAAGGATTAATTCGCCTTTGGTAACCGATTTTACTTTTTGAGTAATTTCATAGCCATACATCCTTTCATTTTCTGATAAAAGGTTGAGGATAATGGTTTGCAGTGTGCCTTTAAATAATTCGTTATTAACAGCCATAGATCAAATATATAAAAATCTACATACATAAGAAAATTATATATATAAATTCTAAAATAAACATCATTTAAAACAAAAAACCCTCTCCAAGATTTAACTTGAAAAGGGTTAATTATTTCATTTTCAGCTTTAATCTACAAGCTTTTAAACTCAATTAAGCATCAATTTTCGCATATTTTGCATTGCGCTCAATAAACTCTCTCCGTGGTGCAACTTCATCGCCCATTAACATAGAAAAAGTATGATCGCATTCTGCAGCACTTTCAATGGTGGCCTGCAATAAAGTACGCGTTGCCGGATTTAAAGTAGTATCCCACAACTGCTCGGCATTCATCTCACCCAAACCTTTGTAACGCTGGATGTGTACGCTTTCTTCCTTACCTGCACCTTTTAAACGTTGTACAGCTGCATCGCGTTGTACATCATTCCAGCAATATTCGAAATCTTTACCTTTTTTAACCTGATAAAGTGGTGGCGATGCAATATAAACATAACCAGCTTCAATTAATGCGCGCATATAACGGTAGAAGAATGTTAAAATCAGGGTCGTAATGTGCGAACCGTCAATATCAGCATCCGTCATGATTACAATTTTGTGGTAACGCAGTTTAGTTAAGTTCAAAGCCTTATCATCTTCCGGCGTACCAATGCTCACCCCAATGGCGGTAAACATATTTTTAATCTCGTCGTTTTCGTAAATTTTGTGCTCCATCGCTTTCTCTACGTTCAGGATCTTACCTTTCAAAGGTAAAATAGCCTGAATGTTTCTATCACGGCCTTGTTTAGCGGTACCACCTGCCGAGTCACCCTCAACCAGGTAAATCTCGCATCTTTCCGGATCACTGTCAGAGCAATCGGCCAGTTTACCCGGTAAACCCGAACCACCCATTACACTCTTGCGTTGCACCATCTCGCGGGCTTTACGTGCCGCGGCACGTGCGGTAGCTGCTAAGATTACCTTATTGATAATCATTTTGGCTTCTTTTGGATTTTCTTCCAGGTAATTACCTAAAGCCTCACCAACAGCCACATCTACCGAACCCATTACCTCACTGTTACCAAGCTTGGTTTTAGTTTGCCCTTCAAACTGAGGTTCCTGTACTTTTACCGAAACTACTGCAGTTAAACCTTCTCTGAAGTCATCACCGGTAATTTCCATTTTTACGTTCTTTAACAAACCTTCCTTATCGGCATAGTTTTTTAAAGTACGGGTTAAACCTCTGCGGAAACCTGCAATATGAGTACCACCTTCATGGGTATTAATGTTGTTTACATAAGAGTGCACATTTTCAGAATAACTGTCGTTATACTGGAAAGCCAGCTCAACAGGGATCCCATTTTTAATACCTTCAATATAAATTGGTTCAGCAAGGATCGAAGTACGTGTACCATCTAAAAAGGCAACAAACTCTTTCAAACCACCTTCTGAGTGGAAAGTCTCTGAGAAGAAATTACCATCTTCTAACGTCTCACGCTCATCAGTTAAGGTAAGCTTAATGCCTTTATTTAAGAAAGCCAGTTCGCGCAAACGACCAGCCAAAGTATCGTATTTGTACTCTGTAGTTTGTGTAAAAATTGTTGGATCGGGGCTGAAAGTTACAATCGTACCACGCTTATCCGTAGTTCCAACTTCTTTCACATCATATTGCGGAACCCCAATTTTATACTCCTGTACCCAGATTTTACCTTCGCGGTGCACCTCTGCTTTTAAATCGGTAGATAATGCGTTTACGCAACTTACCCCCACACCGTGTAAACCACCAGAAACTTTGTAGGTATCTTTATCAAATTTACCGCCCGCGTGTAAAACCGTCATTACGATTTCAAGCGCCGATTTATTTTCTTTAGTATTAATTCCGGTTGGAATACCACGGCCGTTATCTTCAACCCTGATTGAGTTTCCTTTTAAAATCCTAACGTCGATTGTGTCTGCATGACCGGCCAAAGCCTCATCAATAGAGTTATCTACAACCTCGTAAACCAAATGGTGTAATCCTTTAACACCCGTATCACCTATATACATCGAAGGGCGCTTACGCACCGCTTCCAAACCTTCTAAAACCTGTATATTATCTGCCGAATAATTTGACTTTAAATCCTGTTCTTCGCTCATATATTAATTAAAAACTATAAGTATCAAAAATACGGAAATTTTGGCAATTAAGCTAATATGTGGATAAGTTTTGAGAGAGCTGTGACAGCTTAAAGGCCAAAGCAAAAAGCTGTTAGGCATAGTTTAAATGAGGTCTTGAAAGCAAAACCTGTATTTCAATTAACCGATAACCCCGTTTACATTATAACTCCTGATCAAAACCAGGCGCTTTCCTTTCAATCTGGTTTAGTTTGCCACTAACCGATAAAATTAATCCAACAGAATTTAGCTTACCCCTCTCCAACTAACAATAGCCTCAATGGCGCACCGCTCTCCCTGTTGTACGCATCCTATTTCCGATCAGTCAAAATTTAACGCTTTAATAATCGTTTATTATCAGATTGGCTTTAAATTGCATTTAAAAACTAATTTATATAAGTTTGCTAAAATTTATTAAACAATAATGGAAAGAAGAACCTTCAAAACCTTTGGTTTATTTGCAGCAGCAGCTTTGATTACTACTTTCACAGCCTGCCAGAACAAAGAAGCTAAAACTACTGAAACAAAAAAAACAGATAATACTACCGCAGTAGTTTCTACAAGCGAAAAAATTGTATATGTTAACTCCGATTCTCTGTTAACAAAATACGAGTATTTCAAAGATCTTAAAGTGAAATTTGAGGGTAAAACCAAAAATGCACAGGCCGATATGCAGGCTAAAGGACAGGCTTTTCAACGCGAGGTAGCCCAGTACCAGCAATCAGCACAAACGCTATCTGCTGACCAACGTAAATCGACTGAAGAGCGTTTGGCACGCAAACAACAAGAGTTACAAACTTACCAGCAAAATGCAGGTGGCGCTTTACAAAATGAGCAGGCCGTTGAAAACGAAAAGCTTTATGATAAAGTGGCGGCGTATTTAAAAGTTTATGCCAAAGAAAAAGGCTACAAAATGGTATTAACCTACTCTAAAGGTAACAGTGCTATTTTATTTGCTGATGAAAGCTTAGATGTAACATCAGAAGTAATTAAAGGTTTAAATGCCGAATACAGCAAAAAATAAACAGAAAATATTGATTTCAAATGCCCCGCTTAAAATCGGGGCATTTTTTTTGCACAATATTTTATAAAATATCAGGTGAATATGGACAATCAACATCAGAAATATATGCAGATGGCAATCGAGTTATCTGTGCAAAATGTGAGCGAAAGCATTGGTGGACCTTTTGGGGCTGTAGTGGTAAAAGATGGCAAGTTGATTGCTAAATCGGCAAATAAGGTAACTTCTACCAATGACCCCACTGCACATGCCGAGGTTTCGGCCATCAGACTGGCCTGTACTGAATTAAATACTTTCGATTTAAGTGGCTGTGTAATTTACACCAGTTGCGAACCTTGCCCAATGTGTCTGGGCGCAATTTATTGGGCAAGAATTGATACAATTTATTATGCAAATACCAAAGCTGATGCCGAACATATTGGTTTTAGCGATAAATTTATCTATGAAGAGTTAGACAAGCCCATGGAAAACAGAAGCCTGCCAGTTGTCCAACTGATGCGCGATGAAGCCTTAGCAGCTTTTAAACTATGGGAAACTTCACCAATGAAGAGAGAATATTAAAAAAGAAAAGGTGCCAATAATTAGACTGAACCCCAAAAGTTGGACAAAGTTAAAAATTAATTACAGTGATGAGCTCGGTATTTTATCGGGCTCATTCCTTTTAGATTAAGTTTGATCCTGTCGTTATTATAGTAGTAGATATATT
>Ga0308157_10003673_pt1 | contig 21847 bp, 23 predicted proteins | sample PhyBR1_FD_201035 | JGI IMG/M metagenome (GOLD analysis project Ga0308157, IMG submission 201035) | Phyllosphere microbial communities from UC Gill Tract Community Farm, Albany, California, United States - DLSLB.R1 | ecosystem: Host-associated > Plants > Phyllosphere > Unclassified | place: USA...
CGGTTCCATTATCTTGTTTTTTTAAAATAGTAATTTGTGTTTGCAGCATTTTTCTAGCGTGCGATAATTGCGATTTTGATGTTCCTTCATTAATTCCTAACATCTTGGCAATTTCATTGTGTTTGTAACCTTCAATTGCGTATAAATTGAAAACCATTTTATATCCATCAGGCAAAGCATCAATTAAATACTGAATCTGTTCTACAGTAAATTGGCTGTCGATTTCGTTAAAGCTTTCTTCAACAAAAAATTCATCTTCGGCAAATTTTACTTTTTTCTGAACTCGTAAATACGAAATGCATTCGTTAACCATAATTCGGCGGATCCAGCCTTCAAAACTTCCTTTGTGTTCGAAGTTTTTCAAATTTGTAAAAACCTTCATAAAAGCCGTAATCATTACATCTTCTGCCAATTGAATGTCCTTTATATATTGACGACAAACACTCAACATTTTTGAAGAAAACTTACTGTAAATCTGCTGCTGCGCCTGACGATTATTTTCGACAGCCAGCTTTATGATTTTGGTTTCTTCTTGATGTAAATGAATAATTTTCATTAATAAGCTTTTCTGTTTTTGGTTTTAGAAACAGTCTTCTATTAGCATAGACGATTGTCGATTTGAAATGGTTGCATGAGGTTAGAAAAAAAATTTAAAATAAAATTAATTTTTAAAACAAGACGAACAAAAAGTAGGTTTTTATTTATATTTTTGCAAAATAAATCATTAAGTAATGAGCGAGAATATACAACTTTATCCTGATATTGAGAATGTCTTCATTGACAAATCATTAGGTGTTTTTTTCAAGCCTCTTCTAACAGTAAAAACGTTGATTGATGGTGAAGATTATCATATGCATATAGTTTCAACAGATGGTCTTTTTTGTAAAAATCAATACAAATACTCTGAAAATAATTTTTTTGGCTTTAAATATATTAATGGTAAATATGAATTTCTGGGTGAATTAGCTGTTTTTGATGATTATGAAGAAATTTACAAATTTCATAATGCTTTAGAAGAAGACTTTACTCAAAATAGAGACATTTATTTAAAAGAGAAAAGAACTGTAGATGATTATTTGGAAAATATACTTCCACAATTTGAAAAAACTAATATCTATGATTTTTCAAATGCTGAATACTATGCAGAAGCATTTTACAGCTACAATTTCACAAAATATTTCTATGAAAAATTTGGGGTCCATAAGCACATATCTGTTATAACCGAAAATTACGGCAAAAATACAGATCCTTTTTTATTAGATAAAAAAGAGGCTCTTTCCATCCTTGAAGAATTTTTGATTAATATCAATCATAATTTAAAAAATAATTATCAAATTAATCAAAACATGCTTGTAGCCGCTACAGAAATTTTTCGATTTATGTCAATTATAAGAGACGGAATAGTATTTTCTTTATTAGATCCATCAAATAAAATTGTTTATATACTTGAATATTAAACGAAATTAAAAACTATTTCTTTCTCTCAATAATATGATTCAAATAATCAAAAAAGTCTGCATAGCAATTCTGATTTTATTATGCTCTTGCAAGGAAAATAAAACTGAAGAAAAAGAAACATCTCAAAAAAGTTATACTCCAAAAATAGATACTTTGAAATTTAATGATCCATCAAATTATAAGTTTTATCCAAAAATAAATTGGCTTAAAAACATTCCTAAAGATAGTATTACTGAACATTGGAAGGAAATCTTTAAAAAAGACTCCTTAAACAGGGAATTTAAGAATGCTTTAATTAATCCAGTTCCTTTAAAAGATAAAACGATAAGGTTTTTATGGCATATTAACGATCCTAAGTATTTAATAAATGAAGATTACAGTAAAACGATATCTGAACCTGAGCGAGCAGCTTTAGGTTTTATTGCAATGTCTCACCTAACTTTAAATACTTATTCTTACAAAAATCAAAATAAAGAATGCTTTATTGAAAGTGCCTTAGATTTAGATTATGGATGTTCATTTAAACAAAAATGCTTTTTAGAATTATGGTTTCGTAATGACATTTCTTCATTGAATGAAATTGAAAATTGCTATAAACAATCTGATATGTCATCGTCTTTCACATATTTTGACAAAATTAACTTAACAGTAAAAGGAAATAAGATTTACATTAACTGTAAAATCAGCGGTTTTAGTAGAGACATTTGGGATGCTAGCAATAACGAAAATTTTATATTCTTGGTTAATGATAACAATATCAAATTAATTAAACATATAACATCTGAAACAGAATATGTATACTATTTTCCAAACGGAAGCGGAGAATTACCCCCAAAAGGGTATATAAACAATGGCAAGGGAGAATATCGTTTGCCTAAAAAATCTAAAAAGAAATAAGTTTTATTTCTTCCTCTCAATCACATAATTTACCATCAAAATCAGCGCTTCTTTAAACTCAGAATCTTCGAAGTTTTGAAGTAAAGAAAGTGCTTCTTGCTGGAATTCGACCATTTTGTCTTCGGCGTAAGTCAAACCATTATTATTTTTTACAAAAGCAATTACTTCTTTTACGCGTTTTTTGTCTTTATTGTGGTTCTTAATGGAGTTTATCAGCCATTTTTTTTCTTGCGGAGTACAAGTATTTAAAACGTGAATTAATGGCAAAGTCATTTTTTGCTCCTTAATATCTATTCCAGTTGGTTTTCCAATGGCTTCTTCGCTATAATCGAATAAATCGTCTTTGATCTGAAATGCCATTCCGATCAGCTCACCAAACTTACGCATATTTTCTACCTGAGCATCGTCTTCGATTACAGCTTTCGCGCCAAGCGCACAACAAGCTGCAATAAGCGTCGCTGTTTTCTTTCTGATGATTTCGTAATAAACATCTTCTGTAATATCAAGTCTTCTTGCTTTTTCTATCTGAAGCAATTCTCCTTCACTCATTTCACGAACGGCCACAGAAATAATTCTTAGTAAATCAAAATCGCCATTATCAATAGAAAGCAATAAACCTTTAGACAATAAATAATCTCCGACCAAAACAGCAATTTTGTTTTTCCAAAGCGCATTGATTGAGAAAAATCCGCGACGGCGATTACTGTCATCTACTACGTCATCGTGTACTAAAGTTGCGGTGTGAATCAGTTCAATTACAGAAGCGCCACGATACGTTCTTTCGTTTACTGTACCACCAGAAACCATTTTTGCAGTAAGAAAAACAAACATCGGACGCATTTGTTTTCCCTTGCGGTTTACGATATAATAAGTGATTCTGTTTAATAACGCAACCTTTGAAGTCATCGATTCATGGAACTTTTTTTCGAAAAGTTCCATCTCGTTAAAAATGGGCTGCTTTATTTGAGACGTAATATTCATTTAGACTCCAAATATACTATTTTAAATAAAAATACGTTGTGTATTTTAGGTTAGGATTTTAATATTTTATGTCTTAAACCAAAAACACCCACCAAAAATAGCTCTAACTAATACTGATTTGAATTCATTAACGTAAAAGAAACCCAAAACTATTTATTTATGAAAACAAAATTTTTATTAATTGGAACATGTATAATTACATTGTCTTTTTTCATTAGCTGTAATTCTGATGAAAAAACAAATGACGGATCATCAGCTAAAATTACAAACGACGAAATTATAGCTAATTCTAAAATTGACGCCTCTGTAGAGGATGTTACTAATATTGCTGAAGACCAATTTAGTTCTCAGCTTAACGTAACTTCAAAACCAAGCGGACCAATAAAAAATTATCTTCCGAGCTGTGCCACAATCACAACCGTTTTAACCAATAATACTTGGACAAAAACAGTAGATTTTGGCGTTGAAGGCTGTACTTTGAATAACGGAAATACTGTAAAAGGAAAAATGGTTGTTTCTTTTTCAAACGATTTTACTTCTTCCACACAAACCATCAGCTACACTTTTGAAGGATTTTATCATAATGGCAGAAAACTTCAGGGAAGCAAAAGTATTGTGAGAACGATTAAAGAAACTAATTTATTAGTAACCCCACACCCTGTATCAACAGCTGCTATAGATTTAACAATTACTTTTGATGATGGAAAAGTTTATTCTAGAAAAGGAACTTTGGTAAAAGAAATGACTTCTGGTTACGATACTTGGTTTGATTGGGATGATAATGTATTTGTTGTTACAGGAAGCGGCTCTACAACTTTTCCTAACGGAGATACTTTTTCAGCAGAAATCACAACTCCTTTAGAATTTAATGCTTCTTGCAGAAAATCTTTTGCGGTAAAAGGAATTGTTTCTATTACTAAAAATGGTGCTTTGGCAACTATTGATTATGGAAACGGAGAATGTGATACTCTAGCAAAAGTAACCAAAGATGGAGTTACAGAGGAAATAGATTTGAAAAAATAAGCATCCTTTTTGTCCAAAAAAAAGCATTAAGAACGAGAAATAATTCTTGTTTTTAATGCTTTTTTTATACCAATCAAATGTCCCGAAGGGACATATCCATCCTTGTCAATATTTTTTTCTACCGATCAGATGCTCCTAGCGGAGTATTTTTATGCTTCTTTGTTAGCTAATTGTCCGCAGGCGGCGTCGATGTCTTTTCCTCGACTGCGACGTACTTTTACAACTACTCCAATATTTTCTAAAGCTTTTATGTAAGCCATGATCGATTCTTCTGAAGCTTGTTGGAATTCACCATCATCAATCGGATTATATTCAATCAAATTGACTTTACAAGGCACATATTTACAGAATTTAACCAAAGCATCAACTGAAGCTTTATCATCGTTAATTCCTTTCCAAACTACATATTCGTATGAAATCTTGCTTTTGGTTTTTCTATACCAATATTCTAGGGCTTCTCGTAAATCTTTTAAAGGAAAGTTTTTACTGAAAGGCATAATACGTGCACGTGTCTCGTCTATTGCTGAATGCAGAGAAACTGCCAGCTTAAACTTCACATCGTCATCTGCCATTTTTTTGATCATTTTTGGAATTCCAGAAGTCGAAACCATAATTCGTTTCGGCGACATTCCTAAACCTTCTTCTGAAGTAATCATATCGATAGCTTTAATGACATTATTATAATTCATTAAAGGCTCTCCCATTCCCATAAAAACAATATTCGAAAGTGGGTGATTGTAATATAAACGACTTTCTTTATCGATAGCTAGAACTTGATCGTAGATTTCGCCAGGTTCTAGATTTCGCATTCTTTTTAATCTTGCTGTTGCACAGAAATTACAATCTAGACTGCAACCAACCTGGCTAGAAACGCAGGCAGTAGTTCTGGTTTCTGTCGGAATTAAAACCGATTCTACCACAAGTCCGTCATGAAGACGAACGGCATTTTTTACAGTTCCGTCACTACTTTTCTGCATAGTATCAACCTTAATATGATTGATTACAAAATTATTTTCAAGCATTGATCTTGTAGCTTTTGCTACGTTTGTCATGTCTTCAAAACTGTGAGCACCTTTGCTCCATAACCACTCATAAACTTGATTTCCGCGGAAAGCTTTATCTCCATTTTCAACAAAAAAATCTCGAAGCTGGTCTTTTGATAAGGCTCGTATGTCTTTTTTCTCCATTTGCATGCTGCAAAGTTAATCACTTTTGTCATTTTTTGTTTGGTTTTTACATTCATTCTTAATTAAACCTCAAAAAAAGCCGCTCAAAAAATGAAGTTGACATTTCTCGACAGAGAACGCAACAACTTAACAAGCAAACAGTTAACTCTATATTCTGTTTTACAAAAATCAAAATCCTAGGAACAACAAGGCTTTACACTCTTTACTATAACAATTTAATAAAACTTTCGCCATGATTTTTATCATTCCTTTTTCTTCACGCGCGCGATAATTTTGATCCAAGAAATAAAGGAAATCATTAATTCATTAACCACTAACTGAATTCTAAAGCTTCCTTGTTTAACTGATTAACCTATACTTTATCAACATGAAAACAATTCAATCATTTTTACTGACAGTAATTTTTACAACAATGGCATTACAGGCAAATGCTCAAAAAAATTATAGTGTAGCTGCAAACTCAACATTTGAAGTAGCGGGCACTTCTACCGTACACGATTGGGTAATGAAATCTACAGAAGGAACAGGAAATGCAACCCTAATGATTAAAGATTCTAAACTAGCAGGAATAAATAGTTTGACTGTTTCTTTATTAGCAGAGAGCCTAAAAAGCTACAAAGCAAGCATGGACAAAGTCGCTTATGAAGCCATGGATACCGAAACACACAAATACATTGAGTATGTTTTAAAATCTGCTGAAAAAGTAGATGAATCAACTTGGAATCTTACAGGAATTTACACTATTGCAGGCGTGAGCAAAGAATACAAAACTCAGGTAAAAGTAACCACCAACAAAGGAAGTTTTATTTTGCAAGGTTCTAATCAAATCACTTTTGGCGATTTTGAAATGACGCCTCCGAAAGCGGCTCTTGGAGTTGTAAAAGCAGGAAAAGATTTGACTGTAATCTTCAATATTATTCTAAGCTAAATCTTATTCCTAACGTTAAAGAATTCTCCTTTTTTAACTTTTTACCAATTCAAACTAAATGTTAAAAATATCAATTTAATAAAATTTAGAGCCTTATTTATCGATCGCTCGAAAAAATGAAAACGTTGTAGTTATTAAATACCAATTTAATAAAATTTTAACAATGATTTTTATCATGCCCAAAGCTGGTTTATAGGCTGATCTTTGATACAAGTTAAAACACTGTAGAGATAGAATTGGCCGAGTTTATCTATTTTTTTAAAATCAAAATCACAATTAAAATGAAAACCCATAAAATTAAATTATTCGCCCTTGTTATTGCATTTTTCGGAATTACCTCATTTGCGACAGCACAAAAATCTTATGCCTTAGATAGCAAATCAACCTTTTCTGTAGCCGGTACATCTACACTTCACGATTGGGAAATGAAGTCTGCTTCGGGAACTGGAACAGCAATTCTAAATATTGCTAACGGAAAACTTACTGACATTGAAGCTTTGACTGTAACTCTTTTAGCTGAAAGCGTAAAAAGCGAGAAAAAAAGTATGGATAAAGTGGCTTACGAAACTTTAAAAACAGATAAAAACAAAAACATTAAATATGTTCTTAAATCTGCTGAAAAAGTAAACGAAACGACTTGGGAACTAACAGGAACTTACACCATTGCTGGAGTTAGCAAAGTTTACAAAACTTCTGTAAAAACAACTGTCACAAAAGATGGCTTAAACCTACAGGGAACTAATAAAATCACTTTTACAGATTTCGGAATGAAGTCTCCGACAGCAATGCTTGGGACAATAAAAACAGGTCAAGACCTAACAATAAAATTCAATTTAAACTTTAATTTATAAACGCCATGAAGAAAATTTATATTCTATTCGTCACATTAATCAGCACATTTGCTGTCCAGGCACAGGTCAGTTTTGGAAACATGCAAAACCAAATCTCTAGAGGAAAAGACGGTATTAATGTTTTCGATGTACAAAAAGATAATCGAGAATTTAAAGGTCTTAGTATTGATCTTGGCGGTGCTTTTAACATGGATTTTCAAGCAACAAATTCATTCAACAACCAACCTGCTACCATTACAACTACGACTACTACGCCTACAGGAACTACTACTAGAACAATTACTGGATATCGTTTAATGAATAATGAAAACAATTTTACTCTTCCTGCTGCTGGTATGTACATTGGCGCTCAATTGTTTGATGGAGTAAGAGTGAATTTAGATGTTTATTTAGCTTCAAGACACCACAATGATTCTTATGTAAAAGGTGGATACTTGCAAATTGATAAGTTAGACTTCATCAAAAAAGACTTCTTGGCTGATGTAATGAAATATGCTACCATTAAAATTGGGCAAATGGAGAACAATTTTGGTGATGCTCACTTCAGAGGTTCTGATAATGGTAATACAATCAGAAATGCTTTTGTTGGAAACAACATTATGTATTCTTTCACTACAGAAATGGGTATGGAGGTTTACTACAACAGAAATGGACTGGTAAGCATGTTAGGTGTTACAAACGGTAATTTAAATCAAAGTAATGAAGAAGTTTTTTACCCAGCTGGACCAAACACTAATACAACGCATAGCCCTTCAATCTTAGCTAAATTAGGTTACGACAAACAGCTTAATGAAGATTTAAGAGTAAGATTAACTGGTTCTCTTTATCATAATGCAAATCTTGGTAACGCAAACATATATTCTGCTAATAGATCTGGATTTGGTTATTGGGGTATATTGAATAATAATCCTTACAAAAATACTATTACTAAGACCGATGCTAGTGGAAATGTTATTTCTACAAATACTACTGATGTTGCTACTAGTTTCAGTAAAACATCTACTCCAGAAGCAACGTTCAACCCTAATTTCAAAAATTGGGCTACGACATACATGATTAACCCTTTTGTAAAATATAAAGGACTTGAATTCTTCGGAACAATCGAATTGGCTTCAGGAGGAGATAAAGCTGGTACTGACGATAAACGTACTGCGAACCAATATGCTTCAGAGCTTATTTACAGATTTGGAAACACTGAACAATTCTATATCGGAGGAAAATACAATACCGTATCTGGAAAATTATCTAATGCTGATGCTAAAAAAGTTACCGTAGATAAATTTGAAGCAAGTGCTGGTTGGTTTATGACTAAAAACATTTTAGCTAAATTAAACTACGTTAATCAACAATATAAAGATTATTCACAATTTACAGGAGATCCTGCAACTGGAAATCTAAACAACTTTTATGGTGGTAAATTTGAAGGAATAGTATTCGAAGCAACAATTGCATTCTAATATAGAAAAAAATGAAAACGAGATTTTCAATCTTAATTATGGGTTTAGTAGTTTTCTTTTTTTTAGGAAGTGCTAAACCCACTTTTTTTCCAGAAGATACAGCTGTGGTAATAAATAAAATAAAAATAGAAATCACAGGTCTATCAACTGTGGGCAAATACAATTGCTCAAACACATTTAATATAAATGACACTGTCTATGTAAACTCAGTTAAAAAAAATACGTTTAACACCGACATCAAAATGTCAAACTTTGATTGTGGCAATAAAATAATGACGAAAGATTTACAAGGAACAGTAAAAGTGAAAAAATTCCCCAACAGCACGGTTTCTATCAGTGATATAAAACCTATGGGGAAAAATTACAAATGCAGACTAAACTTTTTCATAACTGATAAAACACTCAAATACAAAGATTTTATACTATATAACACCGATGATAAAATTCAGGGAACACTTAGTTTGAAGTTCTCTGATATTGAGTTGGAGCCACCAGTAAAAATGGCTGGTTTGATCAAAGTCAAAGATGATATTGTAATTAATTTCAGTTTATACAAAAACTAATTTTCACATTAAAAAAAATCAAAATAGTAAATACACAAAAATCAAAATTTGGCACAAGAATTGTTTTGCTCTAAAAAGAAAACATAATCTTACAAAGAGCTCAATCATTTTAAAATTTGTAATTTTATTTTTCAGCCATTTAACCTTTAAGTTTTATCAACCTAAAAAAATTGAAATTATGAAAAAACAAATTTTGAGTTTAGCTGTAATTGCTTTATTAGCATTCGCTGTTCAATCATGCGAGAAAAAAGAAAACAAACCTGCAGAAGATGAATTAACTCTTGGCAACAAAGTTGACTCTCTAACATCAGATATCGAAGAAGTAAAAGATACTGCAGTAAGCAAGGCCGAAAATGCCGCTACTAAGGCTAAAGATGCTACAGAAAAAGCAGCAAATGATGTAAAAGACGCTACTAAAAAAGCAGCTGAAGATGTAAAAGATGCTACTAAAAAAGGCGCTGAAAAAGTAGAAAATGCTGCAAAAGCTGCAAAAGACGGAACCGTAAAAACAGCTAAGGAGGTAAATGAAGCTTTGAAAAAATAAATTTCATCTAAATCTGAAACAGAAACCATCCGCCGTGAACGGATGGTTTTTTTTATGCCTAATATTAAGGGCATATTTTTGTATTTTTGCAACTAAATTACAAGATACTACAACATGCATTTTATATCTCAAGAATTAGAAGATTATATCGAGCAGCATTCTGAAAAAGAACCAGAATTGTTGGCGAAACTTAACAAAGAAACTTACCAAAAAATACTTTTGCCTAGAATGCTTAGCGGCCACTTTCAAGGTCGTGTTTTAAGCATGCTTTCAAAATTGATTCGTCCAGTTAATATTCTTGAAATTGGGACTTATACTGGTTATGCAGCTTTGTGTTTGTGTGAAGGAATGCAAGAAAACGGACAGTTACACACCATTGATATTAAAGAAGAATTGGTCGATTTTCAACGAAAATATTTTGACATGTCTCCTTGGGGAAAACAAATTTTTCAGCATTTGGGAGAAGCTGTAAATATTATTCCGGATTTAGATTTAAAATTTGATTTGGTTTTTATTGACGCAGATAAGGAAAATTACCTCAATTATTGGGAAATGATTGTCCCAAAAATGAATAAAGGCGGAATCATTTTATCGGATAATGTTTTATGGAGCGGAAAAATCTTAGAACCAGTTCATCCAAATGATGTTAGCACAAAAGTACTTTTAGAATACAATCAGCTTTTAAAAGATGATCCAAGAGTAGAAACGGTTTTATTGCCAATTCGCGATGGATTGACGGTTTCTAGGGTATTGTAAACTTTAGCTTCTAAGGTACTGAGAAACTATAGTTCTAAGTGTTTTTTCAAACTGAATTAATATATTATTTAGTTATTTCCAACTAAAGATGGAGGTAATTCAACAACTACTAAAGATGAATTATAATACAGAAATAAACTCTGAAGGTTTTTCAATCATAAATAATGTTTTTTCAGAAAACGAAATTGAAACTCTAATTTCATTGATTGAAAACAAAACTGCAAAAAATCAAGAAAATGATACTTTTAGAAAGTCTCAAGATTTATTCGCAATCAGACAATTTCATAAAGAAATTCCAGAAACCCTTCCTTTTATTTTTAATGAAAAACTACAAGATATTGTAGAATCTACTTTTGGTAAAGGCTTTTTTATAACAAAATCCATTTACTTTGATAAACCAGAAAAATCGAATTGGTTTGTAGCTTATCATCAGGATTTAACCATTTCTGTCAATCAGAAAATTGAAATAGAAAATTTCGAAAATTGGACTGTAAAACAAAATCAATTTGCAGTGCAGCCGCCTACAGAAGTGTTAGAAAATAATTTTACAATCAGAATTCATATTGACAAAACCACTAAAGACAATGGTGCTTTAAAAGTGATCAATAATTCACATTCAAAAGGAATTTTGAGAATTGAGAATGTAGATTTTGAAAAAGAAAAAGAAACAATTTGCGAGGTCGAAAAAGGTGGTATTATGATTATGAAGCCCTTATTATTTCATGCATCGAACAAAACCACAAACAACGAACGCAGAAGAGTCATTCATATTGAATTTAGCAAACAGCAACTTCCAAATGGTTTGGAATGGAGCGAAAAAACAATTCTGAATTAGTTTTTTTTTAAAGTTATTAAGGTTCTAAGATACTGAGGTTCTAAGTTTTTAAACTGAAAATGTATTATTGAATTGCCTCCAGCTTTAGCTGGAGGAATCTGATCTAAAATCCAAGGCTTTAACCAAATTAAGTAATCGATAATTTGGCTAAAGCCTTTTTATTTGCTCATAAAAAAACCTCCAGCTAAAGCTGGAGGCAATTCAATTATATAATTTTCAAAATCGTAAAGAAAAACCTTAGAACCTCAGTTCCATAGCAACTTAAAACCTTTCTAAAAACTCTATCCTGGAAAATACTGTGGTTTTAGCTTTCTATAAACTAAATAAAGTAAAAAACCGAAAAGTGCTCCGAAGAAATATCCAGTAAGGATATCACCTGGAAAATGCAATCCTAAATAAATTCGGCTGTAAGCAAAGATTAAAGGCCATAGAAATATAAACCCGAAATATTTGAAATAGCGTTTTAAAATAAGAAATAAGAAAGTTGCAACCGCCATAGTGTTGGCAGCGTGTCCAGAGAAAAAGCTATATGATTTTCTAACCTGTACAACTCGTATAATTGTGTTTACTTCTGGATCGTTACATGGTCGCAAACGCTGGAAAGTATGTTTGAATAAGTTACAAGTCTGGTCTGTAAAAGCAATTAAAACAGCTATAAAAAGCAGTAAATACAGGGTTTGCTTTCCTCCTATTTTTTTATAAATAATATAAAATAGCAATAGAAAAAATGGCGTCCAATACAACTGATTGGTAATGATAAGCCATAATTTATCGTAGGTTTCGGAACCTAATCCGTTAAGAAAGATTAAAAGATCTTTATCTAATTACTGTATTTTTTCAAGCATTACATTTGGCGTTTAATAGGTCCAGAAAGAGTGTCAATATCTTCTTTTACTTTTTCGATTTCAGTCGCAGTATCTCCTAAAAGATTTCCTGTATCGCCAAGTAAATTCGATTTTGCATTATTAATTTCTGCATTGATATTTCCAGTAATATCATTCAGAGATTTTGCATCAAGACCATTAGCCTCTGCTCCTTTCTGAATTTCGCTTTTAATATCATTAGTTGCATTTTTTAATTGAGCCATAGCTTTTCCCATTGTACGCGCGATTTCCGGCACTTTATCTGAACCAAAAAGCATTAGTACTATAAACAGTATAAAAACTAATTCTCCTCCTCCTATACCAAACATAACTTTTAATTTTGTAGTCGCAAAGATATTAAATTTTGCAGCTTAGAGTTTTAAAATTAACTTAAAAAGTCCTTGAAAATTCATTTAATTAAAATAAAAAAGCTCATCAAGCTTTTATAAACCTGATGAGCTTTTTACTTATTTTTAATTTACTTAGTCAAATTTTGACTTCGTTTCTACTTTTGGCCAAGAGTTATTGGTTACATCAATATCTGCCGTTAGCAATTGTGGGTCGATTTGAATGCTCTTAATTGCTTTTGTCGTTGCATAAACTTTTCTAGCCGTTTCATTACTTTTTCTCCAGATTTGAGCTGGATATTTGTAATTGTCTTTAGAACCGTCTTCGTAAGTAATCTCAACTAAAATAGGCATAATCATTCCGCCTGGTTTGTTAAATTCTACTTCGTAGAAATATTTAGGAGATTTAATACTAGCTTTTTCTTCAGCCGTAAAAGTCTGATCTACGTAATCTGCCAAAGGTTTAAAATCTTCTACTTTTAAAGCTTTTTTCTTAGAATCACTTACTTCCGCATTATCTCCAGACACTAAGTAAACAAAAGGTCCTTTTTCGAATCCAAAACGTCCTTTTCTAACTTTTACATCTTTAATATCTGTAGTCGGAGTATCAGAAACATAATATTGTTTCACATCTTTAATTCCGATATCTACAAAATCTGTTGAGTAGAACCATCCTCTCCAGAACCAATCTAAATCTACCGCAGAAGCATCTTCCATTGTTCTAAAGAAATCTTCTGGAGTTGGGTGCTTAAACTTCCATCTGTTTGCATACGTTCTGAATGCATGATCGAATAATTCTCTTCCCATAACTACTTCTCTCAAAATATTAAGACCTGTAGCTGGTTTTCCGTAAGCGTTATTTCCAAATTGGTGAATGGTCTCAGAGTTTGACATAATCGGCTCTAAAAACTTTTGATCGCCGCTCATGTAAGGAACAATATTTTTTGCTGGTCCTCTTCTTGAAGGGAAATTTGAGTCTAATTCCTGTTCTGCTAAATATTCTAAGAATGAATTCAATCCTTCATCCATCCAAGTCCATTGGCGCTCGTCTGAATTAACAATCATTGGGAAGAAAGTGTGCCCTACTTCGTGAATAATAACACCAATCATTCCGTTTTTAACTTCTCTGCTTGTTACACCATTTTCGTCAGGACGACCATAGTTCCAGCAAATCATTGGATATTCCATACCCTGATCTTCTGCAGAAACTGAAACAGCTTTGGGATAAGGATAATCAAAAGTATGAGAAGAATAGCTTTTTAAAGTATGAGCCACAACCATTGTAGAAGTTTCTCCCCAAAGTGGATTAGCTTCTTTTGGATAAACAGATTCTGCCATAACAGTTCTATTTCCAATTTTCACAGCCATTGCATCGTAAATGAATTTTCTTGAAGAAGCAATTCCGAAATCACGAACATTTTTAGCACTGAATTTCCAAGTTTTTTTCTTTTCAGAAAACCCTTTTTCAGCTGCTTCTGCTTCTGCCTGTGTTACAATAACAACAGGTTTGTCAAATGATTTTTGTGCTTGTTCGTATCTTTTTACTTGTTCAGCAGTAAACACTTCGCTTCTGTTCATTAATTCACCAGTTGCATCAATCACGTGATCTGCAGGAACTGTAATATTTACATCAAAGTTCCCAAAAGGAAGAGCAAACTCTCCGCTTCCCCAGAACTGCATATTCTGCCATCCTTCAACGTCATTGTAAACTGCCATTCTTGGGTAGAATTGAGCTATTACGTATAATTTATTGCCATCTTTCTCGAATAATTCGTATCCAGAACGACCGCCTTCTTTTCTATAGTTATTGATATTGTACCACCATTTGATAGAGAATGAAATTTTTTCTCCTGGTTTTAAAGGCGAAGTCAAATTAATACGCATCATAGTTTCGTTGATCGTATAAGACATTGCAGTTCCTTTAGCGTCTTTAACTTGTTCAATATTAAAACCGCGCTCTAAATCTTTTTTCAAATATTTAGAAGAAAAACCATCAAGTGGCAAAACCTGATTGATTTTATCACTTTCCGCTAATGAAGTTTGTGTATTTGCTTTTGCCTGATTTTGATCTAATTGTATCCATAAATACTCCAAACTATCTGGCGAGTTATTCGTATAAGTGATTGTTTCAGATCCGCTTAATTTTGAATTTTTATCATCCAATTCAACATCGATTTTATAATCTGCCTGTTGTTGGTAATAAGCTGGTCCTGGAGCTCCAGAAGCCGTACGAAACATGTTTGGTGTTGCCAACAAATCATACATTTGGCTAAACTTGTTTGTGTCGTACTTTCCTTGTTGTTTGGCAGGAGCTGTTACTGGTTTATCCTGCGCCACTAACATTGCAGGAAAAAGCAATAATAATGAAAGTTTTTTCATAAAAATTTAATGGTAATTTCTTTAGGCTGTGAAAATAGTAATTAAAACATTAATTTTATCAATACCTTAATATTTTAACAATTCTTTCCTTGAAGATTCTGTAAAAAGCACACTTCTTTTTGTGTCAAATGCTGAAATATGTGTAATATTTTGCTGTTCTGAATTCCAATCGACCAAAATAGTGTTTGAAATTTCAAGCGTTTTGAATTTATCAATATCCTTTATTCTGGAATAACAAACCAAAACATCATCTGCTTCAATTTCTTTAGATAAAAAAGTTATCGCTTTTGATTGCCCATTTACTTTAATCAGAAAGTGTTCTGATAGATATTTTTTTAATAATTCAACATCTGCGGGAGTTTCTTTGCTTGTACCAACAAATGTCTTTTTGTGATACTTTTTCTCCATTGCATTATTCAAATCATCAATAAAAATGCGGGAAGTAATTTGCAGCATTTTCTTTTCTGCAGCATAATTTACCTGAAAAACACCAACATAAAATTTATGAAAAGCAAATGCTGAAAACAATATAAACAAAACCCCCAACAAAGGGAAAACTAACTTTTTTTTCATTTTTGAACAGCCTCAGCTTTCTTAAATTCTTTATTCTTATTGATCATGAAATCCATCAACTGAAATTTCTGATCTGGATCTACCAATTCTTTAGAATGCGGGTCGTTTGAGCAATACATTAAGAAAAGCTCTACTTCGTCATCTTTAAGATTAAGAGTTTTGGCATAAAAATCTTTTGTAAAATTATCTTTGGCATATTCTACAAAAGCAATATCTGTAACTTCTTCTTCCCTTACTTCGTCTTTTTTACTTAAAAGTTTTTTGACATCTTTAAAGATTCGAACAAAATCGGTTCCATATTTTATAGTCTGATCAGAAAGCATCGCATTGTTTTTTGCGGTAGACTGTTTATCATCTTCAAACTGCATATCTACATATTTCTGCGAACCGCCTTGCATCGATTTTACCTTTAATTCTTTATGAACCACAACTTCTTTAAGCTGATTATTAACCAAATCCAATTTGATTTTTAAAAGAACTTCAGCGCAATCTTTTTCAGTTAAAACTACTTTTTTTGATTGAAATGACAGACCTGAAAACAGCAAGGTGTCTTTCGGCTGTGCCATTATATCAAATAAACCGCCAGCCCCAATAAATGTTCTGACATTAGCATTAACATTCATTACATAACCACTTTCTATGGCTAAAAAATCATTGATAACCTGACCGTGTAATGGCTTCCTAAAACCGTTTTGCCCTAATACAAATTGACAAAATAAGCATACAACGAGTACTCCTAATTTATTTTTCATTTTCGAGAATTGTTAGATATTTTCTTGCTAGATCTGTGATTAAAAACATACTCATTGTTTTGTTTTTAGTATTCAAAGATACAGCAAAATCGGCATCATCTACACAAAATAATTGAAATCCTTTTATATCATCCACAGGAATCTTTAATCGATTCGTGTAATAATTCTCTTCAAAAAGATATTCCAATTTTCTAAAAAGAGCTTCTTTTTTCTCTACATTCACTTCCTTTTTCAGCATCGCAGTTCGTCCCGAAATTGCATTTAAAAGCTTATCTACTGATGTTGAAGTTGCAGTATAGACCTTTCGTTCTGCAGGCGTATATTTTTTTTGTCCGTATGGAATGATTCCTAAATTCTCAGCAGTTATATTGGCATTTTCATTCACTACCACTTCTTTCAACTCTACTTCTTTAGCAGTCATTTTTATAACCAAAAAATTGGCAGTCATGTCTTCCGCAGTGATTCTATGCTTAACAGGATTTAAATTTACTGCTGAAAAAACCAAAACATCTCCTTCTCTGACCGCAATTGAAAAACTGCCATCAGAATCCGAAACTGTTGCAGCTTGAGTGGCATTATTTATAATATTTACCCCCTCAACAGGAGTAGACTGTTCCTGCACCTTCCCTGTCAATAGTTTAACATCATTTTTTTGTCCAAAACTTATTTGAACCAAAAGAAAAACAACAATCGATATAACTCTACTTATTTTCACCAGCAATCATTTCTTTATACTTTACAGCCAACTCTCCAAGCAAAAACTCCGTAGAAGTTTTATTTTTAGAATTCAAAATCACAGTAAATTTCTCATTCTCTACAGCATAATATTCAAAACCTTTAACATAATTTGCTGGGATTTTTAATCTTTCAACAAAATGCTCCAGCGTAAACATATTTTCCAAAAGCCTCATAAAAAACTCCTTCTTTTCTACTGCAACTTCTTTCTTAAGCATAGCCGTTCTTCCTGAGAAAAAATTTAGCAATGGATCTGCAGAAATAGAACCTCCAGCCATTGTTCCTCCATTTGCAGTTGCATTTAAGGCAGTCGCTGTTTGCAGTTTACGTTCTGCTGCAGTATATTTCTTCTGTCCCATAGGAATTACCCCCAAACTTTCAGCATTAATATTATCATACCTCTTTACAACAACCTCTTGCAATTGATACATAATCATGGTAAGATTGACAGCAAAATTGAGATTTGAAAAATCTTCTTGCTTCAATAAAACTCTTTTTTCTTTAAAACTTATTGAAGAAAAAACCAAAATATCATCTGCTTTTGCAGAAATCGAAAAAGATCCAAAAGCATTTGTTGTCACGGTTTCTTCTGTTTGCGCATTGATTACATGTATGCCTTCTAAATCTGAAGCATTTGAAACCACTTTACCGTTAAAAACAGAGCGATCCTGGCTTTGTGACCAGCAAGCTTGCCCAGCCACAATAATTAAAAAACAAGTAATTTTCTGAAACAAAATAAAGTAATTTAAAAATATTCTTAAAACGGTAAAAATATCCTAAGTCCTTCCAAATTTAATATTAATAACTTGGTAAAAATTTGTTAATTAAAACATTAAAAAAACAAAGAAAAACAGAGTTTTAATTATCTTTAACAAACAAAAATTGAGTTTAAAAATCATGAAAAGCATTATCATTGCAAGCACTTCTACTTTACACGGAGGCAACTACTTAGAATATATTTTACCTACTTTAAAAACGCATTTTAAAAATTGTAAAACAATCTTATTTATTCCTTATGCTCGCCCAAGCGGAATTTCGCATGATGAGTATACAAAAAAAGCCGCAGAAGCTTTTAACACAATTAACATCAGCGTTAAAGGAATTCATGAATTTGAGAATCCGCAGGACGCAGTAAAAAACGCTGAAGGAATCTTTACAGGAGGAGGCAATACTTTTTTATTAGTTACCCAACTTTACAAAAACAATATTATGCAGTTACTTTCTGAAACTGTAAAAAATGGCACACCCTATCTAGGATCAAGCGCAGGAAGCAATATCTGCGGTTTATCAATGCAGACAACAAACGATATGCCCATTATTTACCCTCCAAGCTTTCAGACATTAGGACTAATTCCTTTCAATTTAAATCCGCATTATCTGGATGCTGACTTACAATCTAAACACATGGGAGAAACTCGTGAAACAAGAATTAAAGAATTTCACGCATTTAATTCAATCCCGGTTTTAGGCTTAAGAGAAGGAAGCTGGCTAGAAGTTAAAGGAGAAAAAATCACTTTAAAAGGAAATTTATCTGCTCGTTTGTTCCAACAAAACCAAGAAGCTCAGGAATTAGAAACAGAAAGCGATTTAAGCAATTTAAAGTAAAATCCAATCTTAAAATTCCAAATTCCAAAATTAAGTCAACATAATGAATACAGAATTGGAATTTGGAATTTTAAAAATATTGGAATTTACGTCTAGTCTAAAAACAAAAAAGCCTCAAACAATGTTTGAGGCTTTTGAAGAGCGAAAGACGAGGCTCGAACTCGCGACAACCAGCTTGGAAGGCTGGAGCTCTACCAACTGAGCTACTTTCGCATTGGTTGTGCAAATATAGAAAGAAAGTTCAGTTCAAAACAAGCTTTTGGGCAAAAAAAATCAATAAAAATCAACATTTTTTTATAACTTATTTAAAATTAAAAAGTTATAAAAGCAATATTTTTTCAAAAAATCATGATTACAATTAAAGAAATTCCATCAAAAGAGACTTATGCCGTTCGTCAACCTGTTTTAAGAAAAGGAAAACCTATAGAAAGTTGCGTCTTTGAAGGAGACGATCTAGAATCTACTCATCATTTCGGCTTATTTGAAGACGAAAATTTAACAGGAATTATTTCGTTATTTGAAAAAATCAACCCTATATTTGCCGCTCAAAATCAAGCACAGATTCGAGGGATGGCTGTTTTAGAAACCCATCAGAAAAAAGGAATTGGCGAGGCTTTGGTAAGACATTGTGAAACGTATTGCAATAATAGCAAAGTCGACTTGATTTGGTTTAATGCCAGAACTGCCGCTGTCGGATTTTATCAAAAAATGAACTATCAGCCTCTAGGCGAAGCATTTGAGATTAAAGATGTTGGCGAACATTATTTGATGTTTAAAAAATTATAAAATGAGAATACTTTACTCTTTAGTAGTAATATGCCTTTTAGTGGGCTGTAAAAAAGAAAGCCCAAAACCCGCACCTAATATCAAAAAAAAGGCACCGGCAATTATACTTACTGATGAGAGAACTGTCGAAATTGACACCGCATTAATAGGAACTTTTAAAAGCGAAACCTTAAAACAATTTTACGTTGCATCTGAAAACCAAACTGTATGGGGAAATCTTAAAAAAAGAACTTTTGTTTTATCCCAATTAGAAAAATCAGAAGAACTAGGCTTAAAACCAGAAGACTACAAAATATCTCAACTTAAAAAATTCGAAAGCAAAGTAGCTTCGCTTAGTGATAAAGACGTGGTTACGTATGATATCTTACTGACTTATAATTTTGAGAAATATCTAAGCCACATATATAAAGGAAAATTAGACCCTAAAAAATTGTACACCAATTGGGATTTGGATGAAAAAGAATTTGATGTAAATTCTATTTTAATTAAAGGTTTCAATAAGAATAAATTAGACAGCATTGTTGAAAATATTCAGCCTAAAACACAAACCTACAAAGAACTACTAAAAGCTCTTGAAATCATTAATACTTTTCCAGACGACAATGTAAAAGCTATTGAATCTGCTGATAAAATTGTTTTAAACGACACTAACCCTGCTTTAATAAACATTAAAAAAAGGCTTTTGTACTGGAACGACATGTCTGGAAAAGACAGTCTTTCCAATATTTATAACCACAAAACTTTTGAAGCCGTTAAAAGATTCCAAGAAAGGCATGGTTTAGCTTCAGATGGAGTTATCGGAGCAGGAACTATTCGTGCTTTAAACTATTCTAAAGAAGACAGAAAAAAACAGATAATTGCCAATTTGGAACGTTGGAGGTGGTATCCGTCAGAATTGGCTGAAAATTATTTTATTATCAATATTCCTGATTACAGCTTAAATGTTGTTGAAAATAAAGACACCACTTTGGTTAGAAATATTGTCGTAGGAACCAGCAAAAGAAGAACCCCTATTATTACTTCGTTCTTAAAGACGGTTGTTTTTAATCCGACTTGGACTGTTCCGCCAACGATTCTAAAAGAAGATGTCGTTCCTGCAATGAAAAGAAACCGAAATTATTTGGCTAATAAGAATATTACAATTTACGATACTGCCGGAAAGGTAGTTTCTCCGATGGCGTGGAATGAAAACAAACCAAACAATTATCGCTATGTACAAAGCCCTGGATACGATAATTCTTTGGGATTAATGAAAATCTTATTCCCAAATCATCATAGTGTTTATCTTCACGACACCAATCACCGAAATATTTTTGGACTCAACAACCGCTCTATGAGTTCTGGATGCGTGCGTGTTGAAAATCCACTAGAACTTGCCCAACATATATTAGATGTTGACGGGAACTGGCCGCAAGACAGAATTGACACTATTATTGCGAGTAAAACGACAATGAGCTTCAAGATTACCAAAAAATACGCTTTATACCAGTGGTATTGGACAGCATGGAGCAAAAAAAATCAGCTCATTTTCAGAGCTGATATTTATGATTTAGATTCGGATTTATATGCGCAACTAAGAAATTAGCCTCTCCTCCATCGCAAAACTTCTCGACGGATGGTAGATATATAAACACGATTTGTCTTTTATTAATTCGATAATCTCATTTGTCAATTCAACTGGAACCGCTGGACAACCTTGACTTCTGCCTAATCTTTTATGATCTCTAATGAAAGATTCAGAAACATAGTCTGCGCCATGCATTACAACACCTCTTTCGCGAGCATTGTCATTTACGCCATTTTCTAAACCATCTAAACGCAATGAAGCACCGTGTTTTCCCTGATAAATTTCACCAGTCGCATAAAAACCTAAACTGCTTTTAAATGATGAATTAAGATTTGAAAATGCCGAAGCAAACTCTTCGCCCGTATTTCTACCGTGAGCTACAAGCGAATTAAACAAAATTGTATTACTCGTTAAATCAATCACCCACAAACGTTTTGTGTTTGATGACAAACTGAAATCAATCAGTGTTAAGATGTTTTTCTTAATCACTCCTCTTTCTTTCAACAAATAAAATCCTTTTAAAGCTTCTGAGAAAGTTTTAAGCTCAGGCATTTTAAAGCTGTTAGAATTTAATGAATTATAAACGCTTTCGATTTTAGAATCTACTGTAACTTTTTCGACTTTCGCAATCGTCTTTACAGTCGCATTTTTTTTAAGATCTGCTGTGTTTTTTGAATCTTTTCCAAAAGACAATAGCAAAAACACAAATAACGGATAAATTTTGTAAATCATTGAATTTCTTTAGGTTAAACAAAAATTT
>Ga0308157_10003674_pt1 | contig 21829 bp, 18 predicted proteins | sample PhyBR1_FD_201035 | JGI IMG/M metagenome (GOLD analysis project Ga0308157, IMG submission 201035) | Phyllosphere microbial communities from UC Gill Tract Community Farm, Albany, California, United States - DLSLB.R1 | ecosystem: Host-associated > Plants > Phyllosphere > Unclassified | place: USA...
AAAATGGGTCTAATAATATCGACACTTTTTGGATCTTCTTTTATTAATTCTTCCCTTTTCTTCCCATCAATTATAAAAGCTTCGTTATAACCAGTTAAAATACCTCTGTATATATTAATATCCCAATCTTTTAATGGTGTTCCAATTTTTTCTATTTTTTCTTTTATTCTTTTTTCGATAGAAGATAAAACTACCCAACTGTCACTTTTAAAATATGTAGGAGTTGAATTGTTTTGAATAAAATCTTCCAATAATTCAGAAGTGAAATCCTTATTTAGTAAACAAGCATTTGTTGGAGTTTCGTATTTTTCTTTTGTCCCAATTAGTATATTAGTATCTACAGTTGCGGAATCAAATACTTGTACACCTCCAAAATCAAGTAATAAAATAGGATTTGTTTTCTCAACAAAATAATTCCGAAGACTTTCTCCATAAGCAGCTCGCATCCATTTGTTTGAAGTTATAAATGTCAAGATTCCTTTTTTCCTAAGAATTTTGAATCCTAATTCATAAAACAAACTATAGATATCCCCTGTTTTAGTATAGGTTTCAAAGTTCATTTTTTCTAAGAATGCACCATCTGCCCCCATTTTTTGCAATTGTATGTAGGGAGGATTACCAATTATAATATCAAATCCAATAAAATTGCCTTCATCATCTAAGACTTCTGGGAATTCAAAACGCCATTCAAAAGCATTTTCATATACTTTATTGTTTTTAATATCGTCAATAGTAGTTTGATATTTCTTTATAGTTTCTTCTAACTCTTTTTTGTATTTAATTTCAGCTTTGGTTAATTTTATTTCAAATAACTGTTCCGTAACATATTTGTTATTGTACTCGAATGTCGCTTTTTGTAAACCTTTTATTTCTTTGCTGTTTCCGCTAATTTCAGTTTTAAAATTTCCTTTTATATCAGAAATTAGATTTTCCATTTCTCTTTTTTGATCTTTACTATCAGCGTTTTGATACGTCTTAATAGCATCTTTATAAGATTGAATGGTTAGCTTGCTCTTCTTTAATGTTTCTTTTAAATCGGTTTCCAGTCCAAAACGTGAAATCAACGAATTTCCACATTTGATATTAATGTCAATATTTGGCAATGTTTCTAATTCGGTGCTGTTACTTTTGTAATAAGCATTTTTAAGCAATTCAATCCAAAGTCTTAAACGGCAAATTTTTACAGAATTAGGGTTAAGATCGACACCGAAAAGACAGTTTTCAATAATAGTCTGCTTTTCATGAAATAGGGTTTCTTGTATGCGTTGACTTTCTTTGTTAGTAATGCTATATTGAAATGGGATTCCATCCTCATCTGTAATAATCAATTCATCATTAACGACTTCAATGTTATAATCTCTTAATATTTTACCTTGTCTATCTGTTAGGATTCCTAAATCATGTTTTATAGCTATGATTTCATTTAATGCAGAAACTAAAAAATGTCCTGAACCAACCGCAGGATCACATATTTTTATACTGTTTATGATATTGTTTGCTTCTTTTTTGTCTTTTATATTATTATATAATTCAGCAAAATCATTGCAATTCCAATTTAAGGTTTCATTAAATTTTTGCAGAACATTTTTACGGATAGTTTCTTTACACATATACATTGTAATAAAACTAGGGGTAAAAAAGGATCCGTCTTTATAACCATTAATTTTTTCAAATATTAACCCAAGCACAGATGCATTGATTAACGTTTTGTTATCCTCTTGAATCTCTTCGCTTCCTTCACTTGCAAAGTCATAAGCATCAAGAAATGAAAAGAAATAGTCTAATGCATTTTTAGCTCCAGTATTTTTTTTACCATTTGCGTCTTTAATTACTGTACTTGAAAGTAACGGAAGTGGAATATTATCCTCTAATTGTGCAATAGAAATTCCTATTCTTTCCAACTCAGTTGGTTCAAAAAGGGAGCTATTCAAATATGGAACTTTAGTAAAATCTTTAGCGATTCTGTCAATACGCTCATCTGTTTTTTTAGCTAAAACTTTAAAGAAAAGATTGTTTAGAACATCATAATCTTTAATCAGATCTGAATTTAAAAAGGAATAACTTTTGTCAGATTTGTGATAAGTTATTAATTGTGCTTCTAATAATTTTAAGAATAAAATTCTATTTACCCAGGTAATAGTAAGTTCTAAACCAATAGAAAAAAGTTGCTCTTCCTTGTTTTCTCCGTACTGTTTTAGATTTGGAATATAATTTAGTTTATCCTCACTTTCTAATTGTAGTATTGTATTTTCAAGCAGTGAACCATCATTTCTGTCTTTTTTTTCGTGACGTTTTATTAGTTTTTTCCCGCCGTCTTTTACTTCAGTAAGCCCAATAATATGTAGTAATTCATTGTAAAAGTTTTTATCTAATGAATTGCTGTCGTTTAAAAAAGATAATTTTAATAAATGTTCTGGAGATATTAATTTGAATAATGCAATTAACTTTTTATCATCAGTTTTATCATTATTACGTAGTGGTTTGTCATAATTTCTAATATCAAAATAAGCAAATTCAATTGTGTTTTGAATAGATTGAATAAAAGGTTTTGCGATATCTTTATAAAAATAATCGGTTGATTTGCCAGATAATCTTCCTTCTTCAAAATCAATAAACTGTTTTACAAATGATTTGTTTTCAGCAAATAATTTATTAAATAATTGTGCATCGAAAATAAACCATTCATAAATATTTGTAACGACAAGGTTTTTTAGCTCAGTGTTTTTATGAGTAATTCGTTCACGCATATAATATAAAACCAACTCTTGCATAGCTTTCCCATTGAGATTTTCAACAGAAATCATTTCGGTTTTATTAGTAGGACTTTTAACTTCGATTATAACTCCTACACTGGTTTTAGCATCTTTACCATTGTGAATTACTAAATCATTTCTACCTTTTGTATTTACATAATGATTAGGGTCGTAATACGTTTTCTTTAAAAATTCAATTACTAAATTTTTATGAAATTCTTCGCTTTCTTTTTCATTGATAGTATCTAAAATCGAAATCAGATTTGTTTTGAATAGTTCAATACCAGTTCGGATTGGTTTTATTTTAAGAAATGCTTTGTTTAACGCTTTACGTGGCTCAAGAAGATGTATATTCATAAGTAGATAGGTAATTCAAGGTTGTCAAATTTAGCAAATAAAAATTATAAATAATGCCGCAAAATAAATTGTGAAATTTGACTCCAAAAACCATTCTCTCGTTAAAAATATTTCGCCTGATTCAAACAAATACAGAATTGAAAGCACATTTTGTTGTGTGATCTACATAAATAATTCCACAGTTTTCTTTTTATCACCTCTTTAGTAAAACTAGAACATGTGAAAACATTTCCACTAGGAAGCCTATCGATAGTAAACGCAATATAATCGGTAGTTTTCATACTATGGCATTTACTGCAAATACAAAAAAATGTCCAGTTTATTTTATAAAAAACTGGACATTTCTATTTTTTATAAATCCTCATAGTAGGCTTTGAGTTTCTTAGCCATCAGTTTTCTTCGACTTTCTAAAAACTTTTCATATACCAAATGATTTGCATCCACTATCAGATTTGGGATCTCATTATTAGTTAGGTTTTCTTGTAAACTACTATGAGAATCTAAGGTGCTTATTTCATTAGTACCTGCGTCTATTTGATTTTTTACTTTATCTAAGTAATCCTTAGGAGTCAACATGCCTACCTTAATATTGGTTGCTTGCTCTGTATAAACAAAATTAGCAACTTGATTGTAGGCTTTTTGTCCGTAACCATTATTCATTAAATATTTTTTTGGAAAAATATGATGAACATCACCTCGTTGTTCAATCAGACTGCTTATTTTCATGCTTTTTGATAAAAAAGCAGTAGCATTAGTATTTACTTGTGCAGCCAAATACAAATTATAAGCATTATTGTTTACACTTGAAGTCTCTAAATCATTGATGATTCCAAAATCCCAAAATCCATTACCCAAATGCGCTTGTTCCATTTGTTTTAAATAGACTTGAATTCCTTTTTCGTTTATTAGCTTAATATCTTCATCGATTCGGGATTCGGCAGAACCAGAATAGCGACCTATAAACATACTCATCACCATCCAACGCTTAACATATCCTTGTACTTCAGATTCGCTCATTCCATCTTCCCGCAATTTTAAATACAAGGCATAGGCGAAATTGAGACTGTTTTGAGAGGATATTAATTTTTTGCTAATCAAGCCAGTCGATTTAATAAGCATTACAAAACGCTGGTAGTTAGTCTGATTGACAAATGCTTCCAAACCTTCGGATAGTTTTGCATAACTTGCTTCGGCAATTGTATCCTCATAACTTCTAGTTTCGAAATTACGTCCCGATAATAAAGCTACTAAATCACTAAATTTACCTCTGCTGAATTTAAAGGTAAAAGCGACTCTTAGCATATCAATATAGTCAGGAACATATAAATCATCACTTCCTGTAGCCATCCATTTTATTGATTTGTAATAATCAGCTTGGGTAAAAGGATTGTCATTGTCTTGAATGTGTTTTATAAAACCCTTATCTACAAGTAAACGACAGAAATAATCTATCATTTTGCGCATTTTGTTACCATCGTGTTCTTCATCAGAAGCAATCTTGGACATAACAAAGTCAGCATTACTTAATACCACTCCCTTTTGATTGATTCTGATAAAAATTTCCGTTACTGTATCTATATCTAGAGTAGCATCCAATTCGATGATACCAACTTGTTTAGTTTTGATTCGTTTTAGATTTTCTATTCGTTCCTCAACTAGATCTTCATTTGCTTCTGGATTGTCGTTTATATATTTGCGGATAGCTTTAGAGATTGATATTTCATCATTCACAATAGGATTAATATTGTCAATCCATTCAGGACTTTTTTCTAAAGCTTTATTTAATACTTCAAATTTTTCGTCTAATGGATTGAATGCAATACGAATGTTATTTTCTTTATAGTTTTTATCCAATACACGTTGTCCTACAATAGCAGCAGTCAAAGCAGTAATACGTTGTTGACCATCTATCAACACTCTTTTGCCAGCAGATAATTGTCCGTTTTTTAATTTTACATCTGGATTGCGCCAAGTAATAATGTATCCAACAGGAAAACCTTGATATAAAGAGTCTATTAAATCTCTAACTTTTGATGCATTCCATACAAACGGACGTTGAATTTCTGGGATTGCTATATCACCAGATTTGATCCAACTTAATAAAGTTTCTACCGGTTGTTGATGTACACTGTATTTCGCCATTGTTTATTTTTTAAGTTTTGGATGAGTTAGAGATTTTATTAAATTAAAACAATTTTAGTTGATTCTTATCTTCTTGTCTAATTTCGTCTAACGTAATAAAATCAATTTGTTCGTTATGTAAACCAATAGATTTCAGATTCTCATAAAGCGGTTGTTTATCCCCATAATACGAAGATGTCCATTTAATATTTTTATCTTCAATGGAATCAATTATTTTTTTGAAATATGGTTGGTCAACATCTGAGACAGATTGGCCTAATACAACAACTTTTTTAATTGAATTTAAATTATTAAAAAAGTTGTTATTTTGATTTATTAAATCTTCTGTGTATTTGAATGACTTATTAAAATAACCTAAAATAGTATCAAGACCTCTATCATATGAAAAATCATAGCTATCAGACATTCTTTCATTCCATTCGTGTTGCTCTTCAATAGTTAAATTATCAGGCATTTTTTCATCTTCTTTCTTAAAACTTTCTGGGCTTGTTCCATGCCCCAATATTAATATATCATTGGAAAGTGCTTTATTATGAATATAAAGAATATTTTTAGAGGAAACACCATAGTATCTCTCTAAAGTGTCGGTATAGTTAAAAGATAAGAATTTAGAGTTTTTATCTATATTTAATAACTCATTATTATCTTTAATAGGGAACTCAACATTTTGAATAAAGTTCTTGAACTCATTAAAAAGATTAATTGTTAAGTCATTTACAATTCCTTCTATAACTTGTTCTAAAGCATGCCAATCTCCATCACTAAAATCATCACTAGCAACGTTTGGCAAAAAATCTGAATTATCATCTAAAACAGATTCATAATTTAAATCAGCTAAAGCAGATTCAAAATAATTCCATTCATAGTATTTTATTTTAGGATCTTCAAGATACGGCAAGCCATAGTAATCTATTAAATAATCATAAATTTCAGAATGTTTTTCTTTTAAATAAAAACCAAATGATTTGTAACTAGTATCCAAACCATGAAACAAATCAAAACCATTTCCAATTATGTAAAGTGTATCCATATTTAATTAAATTAATTCCAAAAATCAGTTGGTTTTATTGTTTTACTATTAGGTTGAAAATCTTCTTCTAATTCATTCATCTCTATGATTACAGGTAGTTGTGCTGCTAAACCTGCCAAAATGCATGTTCCTGTTGGTAAAATAGGTAGTGATTCAAATGATAATTTGTCTAAATAAGAAATTGTTCTTTCTACGGCTTCAATATCTTTATTGTTTATTAGACGATGTAAAAAATAATTATGCAATTGTGAAATAATAGTAGAAGATATGTCGGATGGTCTTTGACTAGCAATAGTTAAAAACACACCAAACTTTCTACCTTCTTTAATAATTTCTTCAAATGTTTCTAAACGATAATCTTTCCATGTTTCGCTTTCACGTTCGGAATTAAAGGATAAAATATTATGTGCTTCATCAATGATAATATTTAAATAATTTTTTTCAGATTTATCTCTTATAAGTTTATGATTGTCATAAATATGTTTTGAAAGTATTAATGGTAAAGTCTTTTTTATATCTAGATTAACATCATTTAGATTTATTACAATAAAATTATTATCCGTACCAAATATATCTTTTGATGTTGATTGAAAATCAAAGACTTTATACAAGTCTTTAGTTTTACTTTTTAATTTATTTACTGCGGGTGCAATGTGTTCGTAAATAGCTTTATTTGTATGTAAATCATACATAATTTGAACATAAAGAAAATGTATTAATTTTTCTAAACAATTTTCAGGAAAATCATATTTATCGATTGACGTATAAATATTAGTAGCTTTTTTTTCTGCATCACTTAGCTCTTGCGATGCACCTCCTCTAATCATAAAATGACTATTTTTATTATTCCAGTCAATTTTTACTTTAAAATCATTACCAATATTTGGATCGACTTCTTTTAAAATGACAAATAAGTAATCTAATAAAGAGTTGCTAACATCTTTATTCGACATCGATAAAATATTAATGACTTGTTGTTTTAAAGAATTTCTGAAATAATCAATAGGTATTGTACTATTGAATATTCTATCATAAAAATCTAAGGTTCGTTTTAAGAATGGTTTTTGAGTTTTTTCTGTTGCACTTGATAGGATAGCTAATAATTCAAGATTTAAAATCACTTTTTCATTAATGGCAATTTTATCCTTCTTTTTTATTTTTGTCAACTCTTTTCTAGTTGATAGATTAAAAACAGTTTTATTTTCCGTTATAGATTTCTGTTTTGAATACTCACCATTAAAATCAATCAAAAGAAAACGTGCGTTATCTTTAAATCCTTTTTTATTTTCATATTCTTTAAAGAGTTTATGATATAAGCTTGCAAGAGTATAGGATTTGCCACTTCCAGTATTTCCAAAAATCCCAATATGACTAGCAAATAAACTATTTACACCAATCTTTATTTCTTTACCTTTTTCATTGGCTAAATTCCCGATTACAATACCAAAATCATCTTTTTTTAAAAAATTATGCACTCTATCAAATTCATCTTTACTTAATAAATAGCATTCGTTTTCAATAAGAGGTAATTCCTTGATTCCTTGTTTAAATTCAAATTTATCTATGTAACCCACTAAACTAACCCTAAGAATTCTATTGATTCGTTCCTTTTCTCTATTGTAATTTTTAGTAATAAATTCTTTATCCTCAGTTATATATTCCTCCTCAATTTTTCCAACTAATTCCTCAAATCCTTTACTGATTTTTATAAAACTACCAACAGAAACATTTCTAATTATTTCACCATTATAGAGTAAATGAGAAGCGTTTTTGGTTTTATCGACCAAAACCTCAATCAATCTTCCTTTTACTGATAAAACTTGACCAATTCTTAAAATATTATCTGGAGTCATTTAATTTTTGATTTTTGGATTTATTAACTCATTTGATAATTTTTTAAAGTATTCCTTATTTATTGTATTTAATGAATAATTTATTTTGTCTGATTCATCGTATATGTATATTATATTATGATGTTCAGATAAATCTTTACAGATTGTTTCTTTAGCATTTTTATCAAAAGCAAATATTACAATTAGTAATGTTGGATTGGCTTTTGCAACACGTATTGTAATCTCTCTTATATGCTCATCTGCAAATGAAAACCCAAGGACAAAAAGTACTGAGTTTTCTTTTTCAAGATTATTAGAATACATTCTTAACAGCTCATAGAAAGTTAACTTCCTTGTTGTTGTTTCAAATTTTTCTTTGGTTGGATTAATCATAATTAGCTTATCATAAGCCTCTAGAAAATCCACATGTTCTTTTACTTTTGTAATTTTATTCTTTGATATTTGGGCATCTAATTCATCAATCTTATATGATAACCAATTGTCAACACCTTTGATTTTTTTAGTGTATTCAATTTCTAACAAGTTTTTTTTGTCTATTTTAATATCATTAATTCCATTTAATATTTCGAGATTATTGTCATATTTAATTTTTCCATCCGCATTTAATAACCAATTAACACTACCATGTAATTTAAAAAGATTGAATAAGGGTAATTCAGATTGATATTCAAAATGGCTACTTGTTTTCCTTATTGAATTATTGAAGTTTTCAGTCCCAAAATAAGGATTTAACCTTCCAGAAAAGCCATCATTATATGTGTATCCATCTTTTTCAAGAGCATCCTCATTAAATAAGTCCATGTTGGTAGTAAATATATTAACTTGTTTACTAATTAAATTGGTCTTTCTTTTATTCAGAATGGTATTAAGAGAAGAGTAGAAATCAAAATATGCGGCTTTTGTTAAATCTAGTTTTGGATTACCTGTAGTGTATATTTCTAAATTCCCTCTGATGGCAACATCCCAATAATGCTTTTTTATTGAAGCATCGATGATTGTCTTATTATCTTCGGTTAAACTACTTTTTGCTAAATCAGTTAGCAAATTTTCAATAGTTCCTAAAGTCCCCAAAAAAGGTCTTGAAGAACCTGACCCAATCAAAAAATTTAAATGACAACTTTCTATAACCTTCTTAATGTTATCGTAATCCATAATTCATTTTTATTTTAATTTTCTACCATTTCTACTTCACTCTCAACCTTTGTCCTTTATGCTAATAACAAACTTCTTGAAAGAGAAAGTTATTTGCTTTTTTGCATTTAATTATTTTCTTTTTAACCACTCTTTTAAAGGCAAAACATTTTCAGTATCAGCATCAATAGGAGTTTTTACATAGTAACCTTTGGGGATATAACGACCATTTTTGTATGTATTGCTTCCATCTTCAATATCTATATAAGGATAAATTCTTAAATATTCTGCTCCTCTAAATGCTTGAGATGCTTTATTAATAGGGAATAATGCAATGTTTTCAATATACTTTGCCGCATCACCCAAACCTAATTCCCAATTACACCATTTTGAGTTAATGGCTTCAGGAGTTGCAACTAAAATAAATTTATCGGCAGATTTTATTTTATTTTTTAATCTAATTGCGGTTGCTCCATTAGTATATGCAGGCATAGCATTATCCATCCAATCTACATATACATCAACTCCTTCTTGTTTGAGAAAAGCTATAACATCTTGTAAGATAGAAAATTCATCATGTTTATGAGACAAAAAAATCATTGGTTTTGTTTTATCTCTAGATGCATTCTCATTTAAATTTACAATATTATCAGCAGAGAATGTTTTAGTTCTATTTCTATATTGAGAAAGTTGATTTTCGCTTATATAACTCATTTTTATTATACAGTTTTGGTTATCTTGTAATTATCTTTTGCTTCTCTTATTTCAATAGCTTTATTCAAATACACGTTTGGGTAGCTTTTGAAATCGCTCCATTTCACTGTTTTAATAAAAGAGAAATCTCCATGGTGAATAACCAATCCATTACATGAAGACTCAGTTGGATTCTTCATGTTAAACATATTTCTATTTAAAATATTGAAAAGTTTATCAGTGTGATGTGTGGTACAATTACAAGCAGGATTTTCTGTATAGTACCATTCATATGAATTATTTTCATCAGGTAAAACTATTCCCAATATTGCATTCATTCTACTTGTCCTATCATCTCTAGTAATTTCTTTGAGAGAATATGAAATTTCCCAAGGAATCCACTGATCATTTTCTAAGGAATAAATTTCTTTCATACCTTTAGATATCATTACGATTGTTACACTACTTCGGAATATTTTCTTTTTCAAACTAGATTCAATATATCCCTCAGAAAAATCTTTTAAACTCTCTCCATCTTTTTCGCCAAGATTAATATGATCCTCATTGTCTAAAATTGATTGGAGTTCATCAACATAATCTCTAACTTTTGTTACTCTAGGAAGTGAAAACCATTTTCCTCCGAAATTTATAGACTCTGTTTTATTTAAGGTATTAACTAAGGTATCTGCATATTTATAAGAAACAAAAATATTTTTCCCCATATTATCAATATTGATTTCTAATTATTATTGCTTTTTCAACTAAATCTGTTATGTTATTTTTAATATCGTCATATACATAGCTGCCTGAGGAATAATCTGATTCGAAAATAGGAATATAGCTAGGTAATGGATTTTTTCCTTTCACAGATTGTTTTCCGCTAGAATCTTCCAACTTATGGACAAATATTCCACAAACCGCTTTACCTAACTCCCAAGCTTTATTAATTTCATAATTGACCCACTTGCGTTCACTTGTTTTTTCACCAATCAAGACAATTAAACAGGATTTATCTTTAAGATTATCATCTATCCATGCTTTAATAGTTGAATCACTTTTACTTTTTACTTCTTCCCATTTATTACCGTTTACGGGTTTATCTCCTTCAACGGCACCTATGTTTCTGATTTGACCAGCTCTCCAATTATCATTGTCGAAATGGAAGCTGTAAAATACTTTTCTTGGCATAATTTTAAATTCTATCGATTAATAATTTTTGGAACAAACTCATATAACCATAATCTTTAACCAATCTCTCGTTTTTGAATTCTTCTGGCAAAAGTTCATCATATATTATTTTTGCAGCTGCACCAGTACTTTCTAATACAATTATTAAAGCTTCGGGTTGCAATTGTCTAAATAACTTATATTCATCAACAACACCATCCATACCACCAATGAAGATACCAGCGCTAAATTGACAAGAATTAAACATCGTTTCTCGCATTAATAAAAGACTATCATCCCTTTCTCCTAAATTTTCAGTTTGAAAAATATTTTCAAATTGATTATTATCTTCAGGGTAAAATCTCTCAAAAAACTTTGATTGATATATTGCGATATGTTCTTGAATATCTAATTCTAATTTTTGTGACACATAGTTAATAAGCGGTGTTATTGACGGATGACCACCCCAAACTAATCTATGGCGTGGAATAACACTTGTTGCTAAAGCAATAACCGAATCTCTTATTGCAATAATATCAGATGTGTTATAAAATTTCGGATCTCTTTCAGGAAGCGGAGTACTTGCAGAAAGAAATATGTTTTTTAATTCTGTTGAAGCCATGTGTTAAAGTTCTGTTTTTTTAATGTTTTAATGTCTAAATAATCATTTAACCAATCCAAATGTTTTAACCATTTTTCTCTAATCCTGATATCGTCATATATTAAATAAATATTTTCGACATCAAATTCTTTTAGCTCCCTTTTTAATTCTGCATGTTGATTGCAATCAATAGATTGTGGAATTCCAATAACTGGTATAAAAATTCTTCTTTTATTTCCACCTAATTCTTCTGTGATGAATCTTTCAGGCTGAAGATTTACTTTTTTTCCATGCATTACAGCATAATTTGTAAACTCTGTTATTAAACTATCTTGTCTTGAAGCTAAATTTCTTGCTCTAATAGATTCAGCTTTCATTACTAATTCATCGACAAAATTTTGTTTAAGTTTAGATGTGTCTTTATTATTAAAGATTCCTTCTTCAAAGTGAGAATCTAGTAATTGAATAGGAAAACAAAATTCAGAAGTACTATCAAGTTTATGCTCGGGCCAAATAAGCTGAATTATTCCAATTTTTTTAGCACTTGCTTCTGCTATTTCTTCTTTGCACCATCTACTAGTTAAAAAGTCAGGGGTGTTTAGTAAAACAATTACATCACAATCAGCCATTCTGTGCCAAAGTTCTTCTTGAAAAGGCTCTCCTTGTTTAATAGAGTGGGTATCTAAAAAAACATCAAAGTTGTTTCTTTCCAAAGCTTCATATAATTGTATGGCTACAGATGTAGATTCGTCTCTTTTATAACTAATAAAAACTTTTCTGGTTTGTCTTAGTTTTCCAAAAGACTCCAGTGCTAAATCAACAATCTTGTCGTCCTTTGTTACATCGTACAGCTGTCCATTTTGATTTTCTAAAATTTTTGGGATTTCTTTTCCAAATGAATTTATAGTATAATAAATAGGAAGTATTAAAGTGCCATCTTTTATTAATGTATCTATTAAATCAACATTTTTAAAGTCACCTTCTTTATCCCCAAAATAAAAAGCAAAAGAAGGTTGTTTTCCTAGATAACTAGTTTCGAAGTTATTATCATTAATAACAACAAATGAATCACTTGGAAGTTTTAATTCTTTTACTTTTTCAAAAAACAGTTTAGTTATTTTTTCTGATAGTTCTCCGAGAGAACCAAGTATAATTAATTGATATTTATATTTCATATTTGTTAATTTTTTACAGTTTTCATTCCTCTCTCAACCTTTATCATTCTAGTTAATAATAGATCTTTTAATTCCTCTAGTTTTTTATACTTAACAAACTTTCTGATATTTAAATTTTTTTTCAGAGAAATTAATATAAACAACACACACAAAAGAACTTACATTTAATTTCAAAATAGGAATTAATAAACGAATAATTTTTTGTTCGAATACCATTTTGGTAATGCCAGGTATTGTCAAATATAACTTTTTTTTAACAAGGTTTAAGTTAAAATGAGATCTAATATTTTAAAATTAACTAAGTCAAATTGATTTTGGAAAGTATGCAATTTGTATGATTTCACAAGAAAAAACCTCTTTTATTATCACCTAGACAACCCTCTTTTCTTTTTCTTCTTAAACATTGGGTAGTTGTAATCTAATGTTGTAGGTTCTGTTTTAAGTAGATCACTAATAAGACTAGATTGTAAATTATTTTTAGGTTCAAAATTGTTTTCCCCTTCAGATGAATTAGATTGTTCTCTAGTATTTGAAATCTGATTTGTTTTCTCAATGAGGCTAAGCTGGCATCGTTCTTGAATTTCTTTTGCGCTATATTGTTTTCCCAAACTACTGCCGTTGAAAACACATTTTGTTGTAAGATCTATATAAGTAATTCCATAAATTTTCCCTTCATCACTTTTTCTAAAAACAGTAATGATACCTGCATCTTTGAGTTGTTTGGCTAATCCAAAAATAGAAATTTTACTTTCGTTCAAAAGAGCCTTATCAATTGCTACTTTCAAAGATGCTTTTTGTTTTGATTTCAGGAACTCATTACTTTTAAACTTTTCTTCAAGGAATTTCAAAGTTGGTTTATTATAAAAATCACTAGCTTTTATTGGGACGCCAACTGGATTTCCTTTTTCATCTAGAATGCGATAAATAAGTCCTCCAGTTTTATATGTCCTAGAATCCTCTTTTCCTCTATCTGCCATAACATTATAGAATTTTAAAACTGCATTAAGTTCTGGCAAACTAGAATATTTGAATTGGTTAATAACCCTATTTAAAACATCATTGATAGCCTTTTTAGATTCAACTTTACCGTACTCAATCTTTCTTACACCAATTTGGGGCAATGAAAATTCGTCCTTAGGCTTTCTTCCTTCTGCCTTCACAAGTCCAAAGATTTCTTCAATTTCTTTTCTAGCTGGTTCTGATTTACGAATTCCTAAATGATGTAAATCAATTCTTTTACCATCCCTTTGAATATTATTTGTGACTACATGTAAATGTGGATGTCCAGCATCATGATGTTGATAAACCAAATAAGGCTGACTGGCAAAACCTATTTTTTGCATATAAGTATCTGCAATTTCAATAAGTTTTTCTTTTGAATAATTCTCTGATAGATCAAAATTTAAAGAAATATGCACACTGTTTCGCTTTGCATTTTCATTGAGTTCTGCAAGTTTTAAAAAGCGATTTAGCTTTAAAGTAAAATTCAATTTCTCCAACTGCAAAGGATAATTCACAGCATTGATACATTCAGCAACTCCTGATTTAACTTTGTTTTCATTGTAATTCAGAATATTGTTTATCGAGTGACTCGTTTTTATAATTGCAACCATCGTTCCGCTATATTTTGAGTATGATATCTGATCTGATCAATTTTATTAAAGAGAATTCTTTGGTTATTTTCAAAATGAAATATAGAGTCTCTAAATTCAGGAATCTGTTTTGCCATATTAAGTTTTTTAGCCATTTGATTAATGTTAACTCCAATGGCTTTTAATTCTGAATTCAGAACAATTGTTTCTTCCATCAAATCATCTAATGATTGATTTCGATAAGTAGAAATAATCGGTTTATTGAATAATTGTTTTCGAATATGATCACTCAATTTTCTGCAAGTACTTGCTTTAAATTTGCTTTCCAATTTGTTGTATTCTTCTGGTGATAATCGCAATGTGATTCTGCGAGTTCTGTTTGAATTATCTCTTTCCATCATCAACATTTTACTAGTTTTCAAACTCTTTCCATTTATAATGTCTCCACCACCGAGTTCCGAGGTAATAGGTGGCAAGATATCGGTTGTCTGACAACCGTTCATCTTGCAGAATGCAGGAACGTGGCATTCTTAATACATCGTAAAAGTTTTATATTAAATGAATTTTCTAAAATGATTAAAAAAAGCTCATTTTTTTTCCTTTCAAAATGGTTGTAATTTCTATGAAAGGGTACACTTCCAAAACCCAAAAAAAACAAATAATTAGAAAATAAGTGTACTCTTTCAAAGCCATAAATCTTTTAAAATTCACAAAATTCTGACTAGAAGGAAGGTTTTTGTGGATTTCTGAAAGCAGTTCAAATAATCATATCAGAACTTCATTCCTCTTTTAATCGATGGTTTATTCATTAGAAACTCATTAATATCTTTTGCCCCTGGATAGAAATCTCGAGAATCTGTACATTTTCCTTTCCATTTTTGCATACACTTTTCGGTAGCTTTTAAACCTGCTTCATCTTGGTCAAGAGCCAAAATAATACGGGGATATTTTTCAATAACTGCATCTAATTTATTGAGCATTGTTAATGAATTCAGGATTAAAAAATCATTCGGTTTTTCGATCTTTGGATGCAATGTCAACATTGAAATAAAATCACTCCAAGATTCTAAAATAACAATTGAATCGGAATCATTTTTAATATGTGAAAACCACTTTTTACCCAAACAAAGCTTTACATATTTGTTCCGAATTTCAAATCCATTTTCATCATTTTTAAATCCAACTCCAAAGTATTTTTTACCATTGAGTTGATAATTAACTTCGCATAAATATTTGTTGCAAATTTCTAAATCGAGCTTTCTACTTTTTAAATACTCAATCAAAAGTGGATTAGACAATGATTGTACATTTTTGATTTCGTATGATTTTATACTATTGGAATCTTCAACCGAACTATTTGCTTTAGGTGCTTGCTGGTTAAAAGAAAAAGAGCCGAAATCTTGGCTGATAATTTTTAAAGCATTTGAAAGATCACAATTGTAATACTTCATTATAAAGTCTAAAACATTGCCCCCAAAACCTTCTCCGAAATCATAAAAAATATTTTTTTGAATATCTACTTTTAATGATGCTGTAGTTTCTTTTCTAAATGGACTTAAATACCAAACTTCATTATTTAATGTCCGAATTTCACTAGCTCCAATTTTAGCTAAAATTGAAGTCAATTTTATTTTTTTAGCATTTTCACAGTTCATAACATACAAATTAAAAAGTTATATTTTTTTGATGTAATGATGCAAGTTGATCTTAAACCTTTGATAATACTGCATTTACTATACATCAACACTTGCATCATTGCATCACTTTAATTTTTTACTGCATCGCTTTTGCATCAAAAAACCTCTTTTAAAAGTTTGATGTAAGCTTTGATTTAATCGTAATTCATTTAATTACCTGACTTAAACTTAACTCTGCATCAAAGCATCATATGTTTTATAAAACAAAATCTTTTTTATAGTGTAAAAACGACCTCTGCGATCTATTTTTACAAACTCGCCATGAGATAATAATTCAATTCCAGAATAGGATTTAGTATTATCTTCAGGCATGAAATTCCATCTTTTTAAAATTTTTCTTATTTCATTAGCAGAAAAATTTGTTCTGGTATTTTGCTTTCGCAATAGACCATAAATATCATTTGGTGCTAATTTCAATTCATCTTCATCCGTTTTTTCAAAACATTCATGCAACAATTCCAAAATAATCATTTCATCTTTATTTCGACTTACAAGTTTTAGTAATGAAGCAGTCATAATCTGTTCAGGAAGGAACCACATTCTTGTTTTTTGTTCCGAAAAATAATTTCGGGTTTGGAGATATTTTAAGAAAAATGGAATTTCTTTATGGAGCTTGTTAAGAAAGAACACGTCTTCAGTATCAATTGATCTAATTTTCCGAATCCAGAAACGAATTTCTTCTTCATCAATTTGAATGAAGTTGTCTTCGTTGTTGGAACACAAAATAAATTTGGCAAAAAATTCAATTTCTTGTCGGTCTTTTCCTTTTGCTTCAATTTTGTCTTTGTCCGTTGTAGAAAGATATTTCAAACGTTCGGTGATTTCTTTTTTATCGAAAAAAACTTCATCGATTGCTACCAGCAACATACTCGCCCAATCTGAATTAAACTGCGACCCGAAAGAATCTCCTTTTATGTAAGTCATGTTCATTCCAAAAATAGCTTTCATCCATTTGATGAAGGAGCTTTTTCCAGTAGAACGTTCTTTACTCACAAGACAAAGAATTGGTAAAGTTTGAGTAGGCTTTTCATATAAAAGCTTGATATAGTCCAATCCTATTTCAGTTTGCTCTCCAAAAACATGACGAATGAATTGTAATGAATTCGGAATTAATTTTTCGAGTTCGTCAATTGAAAAGCATTTATCGATTGGCTGAATGGGTAATTCATTGTACATATTATAGAATCCATCTACAATTTGCTCATAACCAAAATGATTTGGAATACAACAAAACCCGTCCAATTTGACTATGTCGTTCAAAAATGATTTTCCATGATCAGAAATGATAGTTTCACGATTCCACCGAACCATCACTTTTACTTTATCTCCCGAAATTAAAGGCTTATCAATAATCTTGAAATAAGAAGTGCCTACTCGGATATAAGGAATATCTAAGTCCATAAGATTCAAATTAAAATCCTCACATTCTAGCTATAAGGATTTGATTAAAAAATAAAGGATTTTATACGTTCAAAGAATTTAAACGCATTATTTTGTCCATAAAGTTGCATTGAAAGTTTCAATATCATCCACAGTACAAATGATTTCACCGTTTAGATAGTCAAGAAGATCTTCTTTTCGGAAATAGATTTTCTTTTGACCTTTTTTCTTTGAGTACCGAATCTTTCGCTGATGGGTGAGTTGATAAAGGTACTTGACCTCAATTGATAAAAATTCTGCAGCTTCTTCTGAAGAATAAATTTCTTTAGTATTTAAAGATAATTTCATCAAAGCTTTCGCAATAAAAGTTTCTTGTTTCTTTGCTAGATCCAAAACGATCATTTCTATTCGATCAATTTTGGAAGTAAAATTACTTGTTTCCATGATTCTAAGTTTTTGAATTATGAAGCAAGTTTACTGCGGTTTAGTGAAGTAAAAAATCGTGTAAAAACATTTTACACAACTAAAATAACCAATACTGATTAATCCCTAAGTAGGGTAAATCATTCTAACTTATTTTGTTTTAAAAAATCGGTTTGCAGTAATGATATTTTACAACGACCTAATCTAATTTTTCAAATAATCTACTAAAATCATTACTATGTAATGTTTTCTCTTTTTGGTTTATTATAATATAAGTATTCAGAAAATCAATGATTTTGGTGTTCGATCTATCTTTTATTTGAGAATTCCAGTTTTTCTGAATATTAAAAAGAGAAGCTAATATTTCAACTATATTCTGCTTGGAATTTCTTTTATTGTTAATTTTAATAGCAATTGACCCTTCCTTTATTTTTATGCCATTACATAGCTTGTAAAGATTATCGATTGAAAAACGGTCTTGAAAAATATCGATATGTTTTTCCATAATCAATTCGAATTCTCTTGAGTCAATCTGTTTTATAATATCACCATTGGATAAATTTATAAAATTTTTAAAACTGATCCCATTTTGAATTGACGAAATAACATCACTTTCTTCAAAAACAACTTTTCTTTCTTTTAGTATCTCTTTAGGATTTTGAATATACTCATTTACAATTTTTAAAATATGCACTGGCGTTTTCTTTTCAAATAAATAAAACAATAGCAGTTGAATCAAAACAAGTATAAAAACATGAAATGTTAGATTGTAAACATCTGAATTATTCGATGTTATTCTTCCGTAAATAAACCCAACAAAACAAGATGCAGATAAAATCATAAACAAGATTAATAATCTGCCTTTATTTATACCAACATAATAACTAAACTTTTCTTCAGTGTATAAATTTATAAGAAGTGGTTTGACGATGAAAAATAATCTAAAAAGCAGGTACACTGGAAAAATTATTTTGGCAAAAAATAATACAAATGCTATTATGGAGATAAAGATTGCCATATTAATTTTCTTAGGTTTTATAAAAATAAGCAAAACTAATCGAAAATAAAACAAGTCTTTTTTACAACATTTTTAAAAAATGTTCGTCAAATGTTCGTCGGTAGAGACAAAAAAGCCTCCACAAATTTGCGAAGGCTTGATTTTACTAGTGGTCCCACCTGGGCTCGAACCAGGGACCACCTGATTATGAGTCAGGTGCTCTAACCAGCTGAGCTATAGGACCGGTTAAGAGTTTGCAATATTACTACATTTATTTTATTGTTACAAGTATTTTTTGGGTAGATTTTTGAATAGTTTTTTATAATGTGATAATCTGTTTTTAAAATAACTGATTATGAATTGACTAAATTTTTATTTTATTTCCTGACATAACTCAATCAACACACCATTTGTGCCTTTTGGATGTAAAAAAGCGACTAATTTATTGTCAGCTCCTTTCTTAGGAGTTTCATTTAGGACAGTAAAACCCTCTGATTTGAGACGTTCGATTTCGGAAACAATATTTTCGACATCAAAAGCGATGTGATGGATTCCTTCCCCTTTTTTTTCTAGGAATTTGGCAATTGGACTTTCTGCGTTTGTGGCTTCCAGAAGTTCAATTTTGTTTGGTCCGTTCATAAAGAAAGAAGTCTTTACGCCTTCGCTCGCCACTTCTTCTTGCTTGTAGGCGGGTGTACCAAAGAGTTTTTCGAATAGCACATTGGATACTTCCAAACTCTTTACTGCGATTCCAATGTGTTCTATTTTCTTCATTATGTGTTTCTTTTTTTTAAATGTTTTCAAAAAAAACAATTGTTTCTCTTTAGCCCTGATCGTAGTGAAAATCCTTGTGGGCTGGGGTTCAGCCCGCAAGATTGCAGCGTAGAGCAGGTGTAAAGGTTGTTGAAATTCCTAATGCTTCTGCTTCTAAAAAAATAGCATCATTCTTTGTGGCTTAAAATCTCAGCAACTTCCCTTTAAAATTACTAAACAAATATAAAAAACTTTAGGAGTTTATGACTTTATAAGGTGGTCTCTCAAAAAAATAGTATTTTTGCAGCATGGAAACAAATAGACAGAAAAAAATAGGAGGGGTTCTCCAAAAAGATTTGGTAGATATTCTGCAAGGTGAAGTGAGAAAAAATGGAATTACCAATTTGATAATTTCAGTATCCAAAGTATCGGTTACTACAGATTTGTCTGTGGCAACTGTGCATTTAAGTATTTTTCCTCAGGAAAAAGCTGCGGAAACATTAGAAGGGATAAAAGCTAATTCGACTTTGATTAAGCATGATTTATCTCAAAGAGTACGTTTGCAATTGCGTAAAGTTCCAAACTTGGTTTTCTTTATTGATGATTCTTTGGATTATATTGAGAAGATTGATAACGCTTTGAAAAATCAAGAAAATCCGATTGAGAATAGAGATTTATTGGACAAACGTAGATTTCAATAAAATTTGAATTTTCCACTATACATAGCCAAGCGATATATTTTTAGCAAAAGTTCTAACAATGCTATTAATATTATCAATCGTATTGCTAGTTTGGGGGCTGTAGTGGGTGCGATGGCATTGTTTGTGGTGCTCTCTGTTTTTACGGGATTAAAGGATTTTAGTCTTTCGTTTACTAATGATATTGATCCCGATCTCAAAGTAAGCAGTACGCTTGGAAAATCTTTTTTTATTACACCTGAACAAGAAAAGGAAGTTAAAAAAATCGTTGGTGTTGCTTTTTTCTCTAAAGTTATTGAAGAGCGTGTTTTGTTTACTTTTAACGGAAAACAAGAAGTAACCTATCTTAAAGGTGTTGATTCTACTTTTAACACTGTTAGCAAATTTGATAAAAAAGTATATAGTGGGGAATGGCTGAAACCAAATACCTATCAAGTGGTAGTGGGATATGGGATTGCTCAAAAATTCTCGATGGGGTTGTTAGATTATAAAAGTACTTTTGAGGTTTTTGTTCCAAAGCCAGGAAAAGGAACTATTGAAAATCCTAATGATGCCTTTAATTCGACAGATGTTTTTCCTGTTGGAATTTATGCTATTAGTGAAGACTTGGATTCTAAATATGTGTTTGCTGATTTAGGGCTAGCTCAAGAATTGTTAGAATACAAAACCAATCAGATTTCTAGCCTTGAAATTAAATTAAAGAACGATGCCGAAGAAAGTGCTATAATAAGTAAACTGCAATCCATTTTCAATGATAAGATTACCATAAAAAATAAGGAACAACTCAACGAAGCCTTGTATAAAATGTTGAATACCGAAAATATAGTGGTGTATTTGATATTTACATTGGTTATTGTTGTGGCGCTTTTCAACCTGATTGGTGCGCTTATCATGATGATTTTGGATAAAAAAGGGAATCTAAAAACACTTTTTAACCTTGGTGCCGACATCAAAGATTTGCGTAATATATTCTTGCTTCAAGGAACTTTGATTTGTTTATTCGGAGGTCTTATCGGATTACTATTAGGTGTTGTTGTGGTATTATTGCAGCAGCAGTATGAGTTAATAATGATAACTCCTACACTAGCTTACCCAGTAATTTTCACTTTAGAAAACGCATTGATAGTCATGGCGACCATCATTATTCTTGGTTTTATTGCTTCATTGATCGCGAGTAGTCGCGTGAGTAAAAAATTATTGGACTAATCGTCTGGTATCTAATACAAAATTAAATTCTCAAAATTATAATCAGGAGCTGAAACCTGCTGTCCGCTGTATCTTGCGTGCCGAACCCCGGCACACAAGGATGCCGCTTCCATCAGGGCTAGGGCTTCGGTTCTTTATAAGGACTATTTGTGTTTTGACAGAGTTTCAGAGCCTGTTAGGT
>Ga0308157_10003677_pt1 | contig 21819 bp, 13 predicted proteins | sample PhyBR1_FD_201035 | JGI IMG/M metagenome (GOLD analysis project Ga0308157, IMG submission 201035) | Phyllosphere microbial communities from UC Gill Tract Community Farm, Albany, California, United States - DLSLB.R1 | ecosystem: Host-associated > Plants > Phyllosphere > Unclassified | place: USA...
TCACTGATTATCTTTCTAAATCGCCGCGCAAACAACTCAGCAATATCAAAATGACTTTGCTCGTGCATCAAAACATGATCCGTCTTATGCTCCGGATGCGCCCAGGATTTGGACGGAATAAAAAACGATTCAATCTTAACTTTTTTATCCGTGAATTTCTTAGTCGAACTATTAAGTAAGTAAGAGATTCCACAATAAGTTGTTGCTGCAGCCTGAGAAGTATTTGGCTTAGTTTGAGACTGGAAATCTGCCCAAACCAATTTTCGATTTTCATTCCAAAAAATCTTGTCCTGAGCCTTCGCAAATCCTAAGAAAAAGATGAAACCAAGCAGCAAAAATTGTTTTATCATAACGATTAGATGATTTTTTTCTTCAAATGTTAATTTGTTACCATAAAACTTGTATTTTTACCTCCCTGCATTTTTAAAAGATGGAAAAAGAAATAAAAATCAATTTTGAAGTAATCCCGAGTTACGAGCAACTCAACGATATAGAAAAAATACTTTTCGACAAAGCCAAAAACATCCGCCAAAACGCCTATGCGCCCTACTCCAACTTCTTTGTCGGTTGTGCCCTTCTTCTGGAAAACGGCGAAATCGTCACCGGTTCCAATCAGGAAAACGCAGCTTATCCATCAGGATTATGCGCAGAACGAACAGCGATTTTCTGGACTTCTGCCAATTATCCAAACGAAAAAATCAAAAAAATATTCGTGATTGGCGGACCAAAAGAAGGACTCAGTTCCACGCCAATTCCACCTTGTGGCGGCTGCAGACAATCCATTTTGGAATACGAAGCCAAACAAAAAGACGTCATAGAAATCTATTTCACATCCCCAAACGGAGAAATCATCAAGACAAAATCCATCCGAGATTTGCTGCCTTTCTCATTTGACGGCACTTTCTTATAATTTTTAGGAGCACGACGATTGGTCTATCGGCAGACGATTCCAACCTGCTGTCCACTATATCTTTTTTGCCTACGCTCAAGCCAAGCAAAAAAAGGATGCCGTTCCCATCAGGGCTATGTTGAAGTTTTGTATTTCTTATCACTACAAATAAAATCGAAAATCCCATTCAAAAAACTGAATGGGATTTTCTTGTAAAATGTAGATATGGATATGAAAATTTGGTTATTAGTTTTTTATAATTTTCTGAGTTAGTTTTTTTCCATTTTCCAACAGAATTTCCACAACATAAATTCCTTTTTCAAGACGAGAGAAATCAATGGTTTTGTCCGAGACTAATTTCGCATTCACAACTTGTCCCGAAAGATTGTAAATTTTATGCGTTTTGATTTTGCTGGCTGTTTTTACATTTAAAATATCTTTCACAGGATTTGGAAAAATAGAAACCGCCTCATTTTTGGAATCCGAAACCGCCAAAACAGAAAACTCTCTCTCCTGAGATTTATCCGAATATTTCTTGGAAGCATCAATGGCTTTCACACTCCAAAATATTTTCGAAGGCAAATTGGCCTTATCCAAATACCAGCTTTTCGTAGTCACAATATATTTTGCGATGTCCGCCTTACCAGACTCCGAACCAACCGTCAATTCATATTGAAGCGAATTTTCCAAAGTCTTGTCATCACTTGCACCAGACCAACTGAAATTGATTTTGTTATTATTTTCAATCGCAGTCAAGATTGTTGGTGCATTTGGTTTTTGATTGGAAACTGTTGTTGTATTTCTAAACAACTTCGTGTAAGGCATCAAATCTGGGTCAGCCCAATCGAAACCGTTGGCCAAAATATCCAGATTTCCGTCGTTATCGTAATCAAACAAAGCCAGCGTTCCACCACTTCCAAGATTGTACAATCCTGAATCTTCCGACTTTTCAAACTTCTGAAGTTGAGGATTATAATGATAAACATTCGTATAGCCATCGTAGTTGTCATCATCTCCCATTACCACAAAATCGTAGTAGCCATCATTGTTCAAATCGCCAACTTCAACATTTCCTGCCGAAAGTCCTTCGCCTTCAAACTTGCTTTCCGTGAAGTTTCCTTGTGCATCATTGGTAAAAACCGCCAAATAAGAATCATAATTCTCATCCTGACCAGTCACGACAAAATCCAAAAAACCATCACCATTGAAATCAGCAAAAGCCATTTTACTAGCGCTCACAGGCGGAAGTTGAGACTTCTGAACTAAGGTTCCATTTTCATTAATATAAACATTGAAAGTTCCTTCGTAATCAGAATTGAAACCATTTACAACAGCATCCAATTCATTATCGTTATTCAAATCTATAACTTTGAAACTTCCATTTTGAGTTCCTTGCAACCAAGCTTCTGTTTTTTGAAAACCATTAGAATTGTTGAGGTACAAATCCAAATCTTGAGAAAATCCAACGCCTTCAATATATTGCGTTCCATTAATCGCATAATCCTGTTTTCCATCGTGGTTGATATCAAAAACATCCAATCCTCCATAGATTTTCCCAGCTGCATTATCCAACAAAGTGAAAGCTGAACCTGTATTTTTGTATCGATATTGCTGATAATTCACGATATCGTTATAACTCAATCCTGTTGTGACGATATCCAAAAGTCCGTCATTATCAAAATCGATAAACTTCACAGCGCTCAAGTGAACCGAAGTTTCTCCAAAATTCTGAATCGAAGAGAAATTCCCGTTCGTGTTTTTATAAAGGTCGTTTGAAGTCACATCTACGTTGGTGTCACCATCAGAATCGATAGCACCAGTGAAAAAAATATCCTGAAATCCGTCGTTATCAAAATCAGCAACTGCGCTGGCAGAGTAAAAGTAATTTTGAAGCGCCGGTTGCGAAACTTCTTCAAAACTTTGAGATTTGGTAATGATAGCCGACAAAGCTAAAATTGAAATATAAAACTTCTTCATATTATTTTTATTTAGAATGATTAAAAATTATTCTGCAAAAATATACAAGAAGCCTTTCCAAAAAGGATTTTGGAATATGATATTTGTCTTGTTTAGGGGAAAATTAACTTTGGTTCAGAAAAAGTCTTTTATGAAATTTCAAAAATCTTACTTTCTTCGTGAATTCTCCTCACAACATTTTCTGTCCGTTCTTTGTGGGTGTCAGTAATGAAAATCTGTCCGAAGTTTTCTTTGTTCACTAATTCAATCAATTGAGAAACTCTGGTGTCATCCAATTTATCAAAAATATCATCGAGGAGAAGAATTGGTGACTTGCCAGTCAGTTCTTTGATACGGTTGATTTGAGCCAATTTCAGAGAAACCAAAAAAGATTTTTGCTGACCTTGAGAACCTATTTTTTTAATTGAATTCCCACTCATTTCAAAAATCAAATCATCCTTATGAATTCCTTTGGATGTGTAAGTCAGAACTCGGTCTTTTTCAATTGAATTAGACAAAAGTTCTTGGAATGTGTTGTCCGAAAGATGAGATTCGTAAACTACGGAAACCTTTTCTTTTCCACCGGAAATAATGTCATAATAATGCTGAACAATTGGATTCAGTTTTTCGACGAACTCCTTTCTTTTCTCGAAAATCCTTGTTCCGAAGTTTGAAATCGGGTCATCATAAATATCCAAAGAATCTTTATCAAAATATCGATTTTTAGCAAAATTCTTCAGCAAGGCATTTCGCTGTTGAATGGTTTTTTGATACTGAATCAAATCAAAAAGATAGACCGAATCCGTCTGAGAAATCATTGCATCCAAAAACTTCCTGCGACTTTCGCCTGAATCAGAAATCAAATTGGAATCGTAAGGCGAAATTATCACACTTGGCAAATAACCAATGTGGTCCGCCAATCTATCGTAGGTTTTATCGTTTTTCTTAATGATTTTTTTTGATTCTCTCGGATGCAAAATTTTGATAATATCTTCCTTCTCATCATTCTGAATTTCAGATTCAATCGTAAAGAAATCTTGTTCCGATTTGATATTATTAAGGTCAGAATTTCCAAGAAAACTTTTGCCAACAGACAGATAATGAAGTGCATCCAGAATATTGGTCTTCCCTACGCCATTGTTCCCAACGAAACAATTGATTTGTGGCGAAAAGTCAAACGAAACTTCGGAGTGGCTTTTGAAATTGATGAGTGAAAGTTTGTTGATGGTCATATTTCTGAATCTTACATTTTCAATTTTAAGTAAATGAAAAGGCAAGACAAAGGTAAAGATTTAGTTTCCAAAATTCACAAAATGCGGAATATCTGCGCCGAAACTATTCAGCGGTAAAACGTTATTTCGATTGCTGTTAAAATCAAAAACAGAATTATTATCAAAAGGAACACGAGGATAATAAGTAAACGAAATCTGAATCCTATTGAACACCAAATACGGATTATTAATCAAAACGCCAATCCCAACTTTCGTATTTGCATTTGTTTTCATCAATTTATCCTGAGGCATAGCCAACCAACCAACTGCGGTCGTCAAATATGGACTGAAATGGAAATTCTTCCACGTTTTGTTCACAAAAAGCTGAAGCTGATATCTCAGAACCAACTTCTTCGTTCCAATGTAATCGGCGTTGTAAACAGGAAATTCGTCGCGGGCAGAAAGGTTGATTCTGTCGCGGTAAGAGTAGTTATGTTGTGGATTTCCAAGCGCTAAAGTTGGTGCGAAAAAATGTCTCACTTTCGCAAATTTCCAATCCATCAGATTGGTAAAATAAGTTCCATCAAACCGGAAAGATTCCCGATTCTGACTTTCTTCATTAAAGAATCTTCCGAACTGCGCTTTGACACTGAAATAACCAATCTTTGTAAAATCGCCGTAAGCACCAGAAACGCCCACGTAAGGCATCACTTCATTACTCCTCGATAAAAGTCCACCTGTCACGCTGAAGGAATTTCCGTAAGAGATATCCTCCGGCAACTCATATTGAAAAATATTTTTCTCCACCGAAAATTTCCTCTGAATAAAGCCGGCTGAAGCTAGGAAACTGTTGTAAGATTTAAAATAATCAAACTGGTCAATCCCAGGACTGTCTTTGTACTGATAATTCTGAAAACGTCCTATGAATGCGATGTTACTTGAAATTTTTTCTTCCGGGTTAGCCGAAACCGGAATCTGATAACCGCCCCACAAATCCTGGCTGTAAACCTTGATTTGGACTTCTGGCAAAGCACTTCTGTCAACCATCGGCAAAGCCACATTTCGCATAAAATATTCGAAGGAGAATCCACCAGCCCATTTAGTCAAAGGTGAAAAGAAATCCCTTCTTGCATTCACGTTGATTCTTTCATTTTTTAGAAAATCACGTTCACCCAAAACCTGCGCATTGATGTAGGAACCGAAAAGATTGTAAGCTGTATAACTTCCCAAAAGATAATCCTGTTTTTCCTTGGAATCGTTTCTGTATAGGAAATCTGCCTCGTGTCCCAAGCCCAGAAAATTTTCTTCCGTAACGCCCATTCCAATTTTGCTTCCCGAATAACTCGCCCTAGGTTTCAAACTCCAGGAATCAAGAACTTTCACAACAACATCAATCGAATCATTTGTAGAAGTGCTGTCTGCAACGCTGATATTGACTCGGTTTACAAACGGCATCGTTCTCAATAAACGTTCGGATTCGTAGAGTTTTTGGGCATTGTATTCTTCGCCTTTTTTGAAAAGTAAATAATTATTGACTGTAGAAACCCTTGTGTTAGAATGAAGATGATTCGTGAACCAATCGTACCAACGGCTTTTCTCTTTTTTGTCTTTGGAACCATAGCCGAACGGGTCAATTGTTTCTATTTTGATATTTCTAATATATTTTCCGTCATACGAAACCTGCGCTTGCTTTTCTGTTCTGGTTTTTACAGAAGCTGAATCTGCCTCACGACGAAAGATGAAACGGTGAATAAATTTGGTAAATTTCCTTTTGTCCGAGAATTCTTCAATTTTATAATAGATAGAATCCTTCTTCTCTTTCTCCTGCGCAGACACAAAAGAAACACTACATAAAAACAATAACAGCGCAAAAATATTTTTATGCATCAGATTATAAATACTTCAAAAATTAATTAATATTCTGCTACTATCAATTTATAAGCCAATACAGCATAATGAGCAACAAAGGCAATCCGCTACAAGATTCTACCCAAAAGGAAAAGTAGGTTTCCTTATTATCGTTTTCAGAAAAATAAATTAGAATAAATGTAAAAACTGTTGTTAATAAAAAACTTAAGGCAAATTCCTTATCAAGAAATATCAAACTCAAAAGACAGGAAACGAAAACCAACAGATACGCCAGATATTTAGTTTTCTGAATACCTATTAAAATTGGAAAAGTCACCACATCATCACTTTTCATATCTCTAATATCGAAAGGTAAAACTAAAGCAGAGATAAACAGCCACGAAATCCAGAAAATTTCCCAATTAAATTCCGGAAGTATGAGCCACGCATTAATCAAAGCCCAAGTTAAACCAACGTAAAAGACTTTCAACAAAGGAATTTTTCTAATAAATTTCTCAAGAAAAAAAGAATTGTAGAGCAACCCTAAAACCACAATAATTGCCCATTTCAGAAGTCTGTATTCATTATGATTTTTGAGAATAAGAATTACACTGATTATTCCACAAATACAATTGAAAATCAGAATTTTAAAGAATATCTTCTTGTCGTATTGATATTTCGTGTAGAGATAACCACTGAAATAAGTAATGAAAATCAAAAGCAAAGTTGGCCAGCGGAATATATTTTGCTCCAGCATAAAAAATGCAGCCAGAAAAGTTCCCATCAAAGAAACATAGACCTGACTGTCAATCACATATTTTTTTGCTAAATTTAAAATCGACATTTTACTTTTAACAAATGTCCGAAAAATTGTTCTAAATCAATAAGATTTCCAAAATGTTAATTTTTTAAAAAAAATATTTATCCTTCCAACCTTTAATAAATTAATGCATCTTTATACAGTGAATCATTCATTCATTCATTAAAAAAATAAAAGTCACATATGAAAATTATTAAATCAGTCTCAGTTTTCTTGCTGATGCTCTTTTTCATCAATTTTTCGGCGCAGAATTATTATGATTCTCAATGGAAAAAAGTGGAGGAAAACTACAAGAAAGGAACTTACAAAAGTAATCTTCCGATAATTCTGGACATTCAAAACCAAGCGATGAAAGACAACAATGCCATCCAAATCATCAAATCTCTGAAAGCGGAATTCAGCATCCTGAAGCAGACGCACGACGACACGCAGAATGATGAAAACTCCAAATTCTTTTCGAAACTTCAAAGCACGGAAACCAAATTGAAAGGCGATGAGAAGCAATTATTCCATCTTCTAACTTTGGAATTCATCAATGATTATTACGATAATAATTCCTGGAAAATCAATCAGAAAACGAATATCGACAATCAAAATCTGTCGCAAATCGAGACTTGGAGCAAACTGGATTTCAAGAATTTCTTGACTAAGAATTATTCAGATTTAGAAAAAGAAGAGTCGGTTTTAAAGAAAATTCAGACTCAGAAATACAAAGAAATTTTTGAGGCGACCGAGAATTTGGATTACTTCCCTACTCTTTCGGATTGGTCAAATTTCAATTATATCGAGTTTTTGAGAAATCAAAATCTGTTCACGCCAAACGAACTGAAAGTCAATTCGAAGAAAATCAATGATATTTTTGATTCGGAGATTTCAGCTAATTCTGGGAATTCAAAACTGTATTTCCAACATCAGAAAATCAAATATAATTGTGAACTGAATAACTGCAAAGATAAATTCGCTCAACTTGAAAAATTAGTTGGAGATGAATCTATAAAAGGTGATTACAAAGTTCTGATTATTGATGAAATGATTGAGCTTGTTCAACAAAAAGATGATAACAAAACGGCTTTGGTTTGGGTAAATAAAGCGAAAGAATTATATCCAAAATCGAAGTTCATCAATAATATTGTTAACAAAGAAAATACGATAAAAAATCCGCAACTCAATCTGTTTTACGAGAAAGAAACGCAACCGAACAAACCAATTCACATCGTTGCGGAAGGTAAAAATGTGAAGCAATTTTCACTCAATATCTATGAAGTAAAAGATGATTCGCAAGGTTTTCTGAATTACGTTTTCGATTCTTATAAAACGCCTTTTTCAAAGGTCAAAAAATCGTTGATAAGAAAGGATGAATTCAGTTTGCCAGCATCTTCGGATTTCAAAACTCATAAAACATCTTTGGAACTGAAAGCACTTCCAGCAGGGATTTATTTGGCGGAATATGTGGTGGAAAATTCGGTTCAGGGGAATTATTATTTCATCGTCTCGGATTCTAAAATTATCTTTTCTAAGAAAGACGACAGCAATCCAAAAACGAATATTCTCAAACTCGTTAACAACGAAAATGGAAAAGCTTTCATTAATGAAAACCTTGACATCACCGAGTATGTACGCGGAAAAGCGGTTACAAAATATACTGTAAAAACTGACAAATCCGGTAATTTCCAGTTTCCAAATTCTGCGAATCAGGAATATTACAGAAACTTTCTCGTGAAGAACGGCAACAATTTTTCGATGATAAATGTTTATGGTCACGATTACGGCAACCAAAACAAATCTGAAAATCAGGAAAGTGCACAGATTTTCCTCGACAGAAAAATTTACAGACCTGGACAAATTGTTTATTTCAAAGTGATTGCAACGGGAATCAATGGCGAAACTCAGAAAGTGAAAACGCTGGAAAAAGTGAAATTGAATATTACTTTGAATGACACCAACGGCGAAGAGTTAAAAACTCTGAAATTGACAACGAACGAATTTGGTTCTGTTAACGGCAGTTTTACGCTTCCAAAAAATAAACTGAACGGAAATTTCAACATCGAAGTTGATAATGATGATGATAAATCAATTTATAAAATTAATGGATACGCAGATTTTCAGGTTGAGGAGTATAAGCGTCCGAAGTTTGAAGTGACTTTTGAACCGATAAAAGACGAGTACAAATACGGCCAAACCATCGAACTGAAAGGAAAAGCAATGATGTTTTCCGGTGTTGCATTGAGCAATTCGACCGTGAATTATGAAATCAAAAAGCAGAATATCCGTTGGCGATATTTCTGGTGGTATCCACGCAGAAATGATAATGAAAACTCAATTCTCGGAACTGTGAAAACCAATGAGAAAGGTGAATTTACCATTAAAGTAGAGCTTAAAAAAGATGAAACTTTAGAAGGTATTCAGATTGACAATTACGCTATCAATGCTTCTGTGACGGACATCAACGGCGAAACACAATCTGCTGACACGAATGTGAAAGTGGCTTCGGTTTCTCATTATATTTCGGCGGACAATGTTGAAAATATCTTCTCCGATGAAACTGTAAAATTGACTGTTTCGACGAAAAATTACAACGACCAAGTTCTTGCAAAATCTTACAATGCAAAACTTGAAAAATTGGAAGAACCGAAACAGATTTTCAGAAGTCAGTTTGAAAATACGATTCAGGATTTGCCGAAACTTTCTAAAGAAGAATTTGTACAGAAATTCCCCCACGACAGATTTGATAAAAATAATGAAGAGAAAAACTGGAAGGTTGAAAAAGTTGTTTTAAACAAGATTCAAGAGACAAGTAAAGAGAATCAAGATTTGAAAAACAATCTCGATTTGGGGAAATTAGAAGCGGGAACTTACAAACTTCAACTTTATAATATCGAAGGAAAAGACACGATAAAAACGGAGCAATTCTTCAAAGTTTGGGATAAGAAATCGCTTGGACAGAATCAAAAACCTTTTTTGGAAGTCATTAAACCAAAAGGAGATTTCAAGCGTGGTGAGAAAGCTAAAGTGTTTGTTTACTCCGCAGTTCCGGATGCTTTGGTGAATGTTTTTGTTCAAAATGGAAAAGGCGAAACGGTGACGGAAACGCATTCTTTCAAAAATGGAATTCTGGAATATGAAACTTTGATACCGAAAGATGAAACTGTTTCTAGAGTTAATTTGCAATTCCAATTAGTTGCATTTAATGATGTGAAAACTGAAAATGTGGATTTGAAAATTGCTGACAGCAAAGATGATTTGAAAATTGAAACGGTGACTTTCCGAGATAAACTTCTGCCAGGACAAAAGGAAAAATGGACTGTGAAAGTTTCTGGTGCTGATAAAGAGAAAATCAATGCGGAAGTTTTGGCGGGTATGTATGACAAATCACTGGACCAATTTGCTTCGAACAGTTGGAACTGGCAGGGATTTTATTCGCAGTTTTTCCAGAGTTCTTATGATTTGAGAAATGGTTTAAATCAAGAGAGTTTTAATAAAAACTTTAAATATTTAACTCATTACAATATTAATAGTCCACAGTTTACTTGGTTTAATGGTAGTATTTTGAGTGGTAGAGTTGCTGGCGTTCAAATCCAAGCAATGGGAGCTCCTGGACAAGCAGATAAAGTTGTTATAAGAGGAGTTGCTACAATTAAAAGCAATAAGACAATGGCCGAAACTGCTATTTACGGAAATAGAAGTTCAGACGTTGAAAGTTTATTGAAAACTTTACCAAGTGTCAATTCAAATGCTGAAATGAGTTCTCCAGACAAAGATGATTTAAACAAAATCCCAGTTCGTCAAAACCTCAACGAAACTGCATTTTTCTATCCCACTCTTTTGACGGATAAAGATGGCAATGTAAGTTTTGAATTCACTTCGCCGGAAGCTTTGACGCAATGGAAACTGTTGTTTTTGGCTCATACAAAAGATGCTCGTTCTGCGACTTTGGAAAAATCTGTTGTGACGCAGAAAGATTTTTCTATCACGCCAAATTATCCAAGATTTTTGCGTGAAGGTGATGAACTGAATTTGCAATCGAAATTGTCGAGTTTGGTCAATCAAAAACTCAATGGTGTTGCGCAATTGCAGATTTTGGATGCGTTTACGAATGAAGATATTTCGGAAAAATTTGGGATTAGTCAATTGACTGCGGTTGCAGGCTTTAATAAAGAACAGACTTTTTCATTAACGGAAAACGGAAATTCCGTGGTGAATTGGAAAGTGAAAGTTCCGAACGATGTTTCATCAATTATTATTAAAATCGTTGCGAAAGCAGGCAACTTCTCAGATGGCGAACAAAAAGCAATCGCAGTTTTGCCGAACAGAATGCTGGTGACAGATGCGCTTCCGATTTTTGTGAAAGAAGGTCAGACGAAAACCTTCACTTTGGAAAATCTGAAAAATTCAAATTCTAAAACTTTGACGAATGTTTCCAACACTTTGGAGTTGACAACGAATCCGATTTGGGAAATTATGTTTGCGCTTCCAAGTTTGAAAAATGATACGAATAATTCTGCGGATGTCATCTTCAACAAATGGTTTGCGGATGTTTTGGCTTCCGAAATTTTCAAAGCTAATCCGAAACTGAAAACGGTTTTTGATGAATATCAATCTAAAGGTTTACTGACTTCAAATCTTGAGAAAAATCAGGAGTTGAAACAATTGTTATTAGAAGAAACGCCTTGGGTTTTGGAATCGAAAAACGAAACCGAACAAATGGAAAAACTGGCGCGATTGTTTGATGCAAATACGATGCGAAATTCCATTCAAAACGACTGGTCGGAATTGCAAAAATTACAAAATCCGGATGGTGGATTTAGTTGGTATTCTGGTTATCCGAGTTCGTATTATAATTCATTGTCTATCTTGAAAAACCTAGGAAGAATCAATGACTGGCTGAAAGGAAATGTGGCGGATTATCAAAGTTCTGAGCAAAAAGAAATGGTTTCGAAACTGATTTCTTATGTTGATAATGAAGTGAATAAATATTGGAAAACAGAAAAAGATAATGTTTGGAACAACTTCGTCATCGATTATCTTGATACCAGAAATTATTGGGAAAAAGAATATCCTTTAAAAAATAAAGGAGCAAATCTGAAAACTTTAGTGATTGCAAAAGCGAAAACCGCAAAAATTACCGATTTTACTTTCTTTGGATTGCACAGAGCTGCGTTGTTATTCAATAATTATGGCTTGAAAGATGTTTCAAAAAAATTGATGACTTATCTGAAAGAAACTTCGACAGATACGGAAACGCAAGGTGTTTATTGGAAACAGAATCTGAACGATTGGGGTTGGTATTCTTCAAAAACAGTGAATCACGCAGGTGCTTTGGAAGCTTTTAATAAATTGACTCCACAAGATGAAAACTTCATTGAAGAAATGAAAATCTGGTTGATTACTCAGAAAGAAGTGAATTCTTGGGGAAGTTCCCGTGGAACTGCTGAAGTTATTTTTACGATTTTGAATTCAGGGAAATCTTGGACTTCTGCGGAATCTGACAAAGCTGAAATTACTTGGGGCGGAAAAGCTTTGAATCCTCAAACGCAAGCGACAGGTTATGTGAAACAGGCAATTACATCTGATAATTTAGATAAAAATCTGGCAACGGTTTCCATTAAAAAAGACAGTCCGGGAATTGTGCAAGGTGGTTTGTTCTGGCAATATTATGAGGATTTGGATAAGATAAAATCTTCGGAAACTTATATTTCCATCACGAAAGAATTGTACAAAAAAGTGAAGACTGAAAATGGGGAAGAATTGGTGAAAATTTCAGAAAATTCTCCTTTAAAAGTTGGTGATAAAGTGACGGTAAGAATGATTTTGAACACCGACAGGAATATGGAATTCATTCACCTAAAAGATATGAGAGCTGCAGGTTTTGAACCTTTGGATGTGATTTCCGGTTATGAATGGAAAAATAATCTGGGTTATTATCAATCCACAAAAGATGCTTCAACCAACTTCTACATCGAAAATATGCCTAAAGGGAAATATGTTTTTGAATATGATTATGTAGCGAATGCAAGTGGAAAATTCAGTAATGGAATTACGACTTTGCAGAATTATTATGCACCCCAGATGAATGCCCATACTCAGGGAACTAAAATAGAAATAAAAGAATAATTTAAATTACAGACTGTTAAAAAAACAATTAAATATAAGTATTTGATTGTTTTTTTTTATTTTTACCTCTCAACTTTTAATTTAAAATAATAATTATTATCATTTAATCAATTATAGTTAAATTAACTGTTCAAAATATAATTAATATTTTATACAAATCATTATGGTTAAACATTTATTAACGGCCACTGGTATCATAGCTTCTATGTTATTAAGTGCTCAAAAGAACTTCTGGTCGCCTGTACAAAATTTGACTGTCGCAGGAAAATCTGGATTAAAAGACAGAAAAACACTTCCAACTGAATATAAAATTTTCAGTTTAAATGTTGAAGGAATAAAGGCAGAGCTAGCAAAAGCTCCAAGCCGAGGAACTCAAGACGAAAGTCTTGTTTTAAAATTTCCTAATGCTTCTGGAAAACTTGTAGATTATGTAGTACAAGAAGCCGCAGTTATGGAGAAAGGACTATCCGATAAATATCCTAGTATAAAATCTTACCTTGGGTATCAAAAAGACAGTAATGGCAATACAATTAGATTCAGCATCTCTCCTTTTGATGGGATGAATATTATGTATTTTGATAATTGGGATGTGAGTTATATGGATTCCTATTCAAATGATTTGTCAAATTATATAGTTTATAAAAAGTCAAGTTTACCTGCAGATCCTGAACGTTTCAATTGTGACTTTGATAATGTAAATTTACCTAGTCAGCCATCAGTAACTCCGATTTCGCTTAAAGCACCAATCGTACAAGATGGGATGTTCAGAAAATATAGACTGGCACTTTCTAGTACAGTTGAATATTCTAATTATCATATCAATAGAGCAGGGCTCGCTTCTGGAACTACTGAACAAAAAAAAGCAGCAGTATTGGCAGCAATGAATACAACTATGACAAGAGTAAATGGCGTTTATGAAAAAACAGTTTCTCTTACATTGGTTATGATCCCTAATAATGATCTGTTGCTATCTATCGACACCGACGCTTATGGCCCTGGTTTTACTAATGATGATGGAGCAGCTTTATTGAATGAAAACCAAAGCTTTGTAGATCAAACAGTTGGAAATTCATCTTACGATATTGGTCATATTTTCAGTACAGGTGGTGGTGGTATTGCACAACGACCATCTGTTTGTGCAGGTACAGGTAAAGCAAGAGGAGTTACAGGCTCACTTGCTCCAAGAGCGGATGCTTACGATATTGATTATGTAGCTCACGAAATAGGACATCAGTTTGGTGGAAATCACACTTTCCGTGCAAATACAGGATCTTGCACCGGAAATGCCAACAACTCTACTGCAATGGAACCAGGAAGTGGTTCTACAATTATGGCTTATGCGGGTATTTGTACATCTACAAATAATGTTCAGGCGCATAGTGATGCTTATTTCCATTCAGTAAATGTTGTAGAGATTTATAATGTAATTACACGCTCTATAGATTGTTCTGTAAAAACATCTAACAATAATGGTGTTCCTACTGCTGATGCAGGTATAGATTACACAATTCCTAACGGAACTGCATTTGTATTAACAGGTTCTGGAACAGATCCTGATGGAGATGAACTGACTTATCTTTGGGAACAAACAGATTTTGCCGCTCTTTCTACAACTAATCCTCAACCTCCTGTAGCAACCGCAACTGGCGGAACTATTTTTAGATCTTATATGCCTACAACATCTACTAAAAGATATTTTCCAAGTATGGCTTCTATTTCAGCTAGCAATTTAGCTCCAAAATGGGAAGTTATACCAAATGTAGCAAGAACTTTAAATTTTTCATTATTAGTTAATGACAACAAAGCAACAGGAAATCAATCTGCAAGAGATTTAATGAAAGTAACTGTAACTAGTACCGGACCTTTCAAAGTAACTTCTCAGGCGTTAGCAGCCAATTACAACGGAGGTTCTACTCTACCTGTAACTTGGGATATTGCTGGGACAGATGCAGCTCCAATTAACACACAGAATGTACAAATCCTATTATCATCTGATAATGGTTTAACATTCCCTACTGTATTAGCAGAAAGCGTACCTAATAACGGAAGCGCAAACATTGTTCTTCCAAATGAAAATAATGGCAATGCCAGAATTATGGTAAAAGCTGTTGACAATATTTATTTTGCTGTTAATGCAACTAGATTCAACATCAATAAAGTTCTTGCGGTAAATGAGTCTGCCTTCAACAAAGGTTTTGCAATCTATCCAAATCCTGCGAAAGGAGAAGTTAATATTTCTTTGGATAAAGTAAATAAAGGTGCTACTTACCAGATAGTAGATCTTTCTGGAAAATTAATTTCTAGCGGATCTTTAGAAAATGAAAAAACTCAGGTTAATATTTCTAATCTGAAAACCGGAACATACCGAGTGGTAATCTCAAATAATGGAGAAACTACAAGCAAAAATCTAATTGTAAAATAACAAGATTAAAGCAAATAAAAAAGCCAACTTTTATAAGTTGGCTTTTTTATTATTTAGAATCCGTATTGCAGCGCTATTTGCAGTCCGTTATTTCGTAATTGTTTATCACTATTATTCCAACTTGTGGAACCTGATTTTTTAATGTCTGTGAAGCCAAATAAATATCGAGCCCCCAATGCCATATTATTAAACCTGAACCCTAATCCTATTCCCGCACTCAAATCTAATTGATTATAAGCCTCTTTATCTTTTTCGATAATGGTCTTATTATTAGTCTCATATTTGTTCTTGTTACCTAATAAATAAGAAAATTGGGGACCGGCTTCAAAGTACAATTTTGGAATAGGCTCAAATTGAAACATAATTGGCATCGCAACATAATTCAAGTTCAAAATATAAGTTGTACTGCCATTTTCATATTTCACACCCATATTGTTATATAGCAATTCCGGTTGAATGCTGAGAATGCTATTGACAGAAGCATGCATATAAACCCCGGCAAAATAACCAATTTTTGCATTCGTATCTTTCCAGCCATTGTCTTTGCTGACGGTAGAAACATTCAATCCACCTTTTACCCCAAACGATTGCGAATAAGCCAATGTCATCATCGTTAATCCTAACAACCCAAATATTTTCTTCATATATAATAGTTTATGAAGGGCAAAAGTATAAATTATGAAATAAAAAAAGACCGAAATAATCGGTCTTTAATAATATTTTAATATTTAGTAATATTAGAATTTGTAAGATAATCCAACTTGGAAAGTATTATTTCTGTTCTTGTTGTTATCATTGTTGGTAGAAGTTGTTCCGTCTTCACCATTACTTTTCTTATTGATATCAGTAAAACCAGCTACATATCTAGCGTTGATACCTAAGTTTTGAGTAAAATTAAATCCTAAACCTAAACCAGCACCCATATTAAAGCCACTAAAGTTGTCTTTCATATCCTGAGATGTGTAAGATTCGTTTGCAGTAGTAGAAGATCCACCAGCTGTAGTTGTAGTTCTTGTTGTATCACCTTTAGCTTTTGCAGATACTAAAAATCCAAATTCCGGACCTGCTTCAATGTAAAACGCTGGAGTTGCGTGAAATTGGAACATAACTGGAACTGTAATGTAGTCTAAATTAAGACTCGCTGAATTTCTAGTATCAATAGTTGTTCCGGCAATGGTTGTAGAATTTTTTAATACCGTTTTTGCGCCATACTGACTATACAAAACCTCTGGTTGGATACTGAATTGTTCTGATAAAGGCGCATTCATAAAAAGACCTCCATAGAAACCAGCTTTAGATTTCGAATCTTCATAACCATCGTCAGAGATTGATGATATGTTAAGACCCGCCTTTAAACCAAATGTTGGACTAGTTTGTGCAAATGCAAATGTTCCCACTACTAAACCTAATCCTAAAAATAACTTTTTCATAATTTCGAATTTTAAATTTTGTTTTTACGATTTGGATAGTTTCAAATTCTTTGCCAAAATTTAAAATATTAATAATTATAAATGTTTATGTTCCGCAAATGTGTAAAACAAAAATCTTATTTTCAACCAATTACGATTGTTATTCATTGAATAATAAATTAATTTTAATTGAGCTCCTTATAGAAATTCAGGGTCAAAATAATCTGTTCAGCACTCAATTTTTGGTCAAAAAGACAGGTTCCGATGCCATTGATTAATGAAAAATTGATATTTCCGCCCTGATTTTTCTTGTCGTTGAACATCAAATCCATTATCGCCCCATTCTTGAATTCTGAAATATCGATATAAGGAAACAGTCTTTTTATTTTGCTGATGATAACTGATGAAACTTCTACATCTATCAATCCGCAAAGAAAAGCCAAATGGGTTTCGCAAATCATTCCAAGTGCAACGGCTTCTCCGTGAGGAATCAGGTTTCCTTTTTTCAGGAAAAGACTTTCTACAGCGTGCCCAATCGTATGCCCAAAGTTGAGCGTTTTTCTAACATTCTCTTCTTTGAAATCCTTTGAAACCACATTATTCTTGATTTCCATACTTTTTTTGATGAATGGCTCAATAAATTCCGGAGCTATTTTTTCTATTGAAATCAAATCATTCCAATGTTCCGCATCCCCAATCAATCCGTGTTTCAACATTTCGGCAAAACCACTTCTGAGTTCTTCAAATTTTAAAGTTTCGAGGAATTTTGGGTAAAAGAAAATAGCTTCCGGCAAAGCAAATGTTCCAATGATATTTTTAAGATATTGATGGTCAATTCCTGTTTTTCCGCCAATTGATGCATCACACATCGCCAACAAAGTTGTCGGAATATTGATAAATTTGAATCCTCTTTTATACGTCGAAGCTACAAAACCGCCCATATCTGTTATCACACCTCCACCAAGATTAATCAACAAAGATTTTCTGTCCGCCTCCATTTCTGAGAATATTTCCCAAAGCTGAGTCGTGGTTCCAATATTTTTATTTTCTTCGCCAGCTTCTATCTGTATGATTTCAAAGGGCGCATCGGTTTCCAGATTTGGGAGTAGAATCGGCAGACAATAGTTGTGTGTATTCTCATCTACGAGAATAAAAATCTTACTCGGTTTGATTTGGTCGATATATACATTAAGACTTGTGAAATCTTGATCAAGCTCTTTTATCATAACTCAAATTTTAACAAAAATAAAAACAAATTAATTAGCAATTTTAATTATTTGAAATTAATTTCATTAAATAAAAAAAGAGAAGTTCTCACCTCTCTCTATATCTTTATTAATTTTTGAAAATTACTGTTTTACAAATTTGGTATTCAGTGTTTTTCCATTAATCAAAGTACTTAAATAATAAACTCCAGATTTAAGTTTTGAAACATTAATTCTATTTTGATTGATGTCCGGAGATGAAACCAACCTTCCCGATTCATCATAGATTCCAATCTTTTCAATCTTTTCATTAATATCCAATTGTAAGAAGTCTTTTGCAGGATTTGGAGAAACGGTCAATTTAATTTTGGTGACTTCATCTGTTGCAACGAGACAATTATCTGTTAGATTGACAGACATATTATTTCTACTCAGATATTGCTGATAATTGTGAACTTCAAAACAATTCACTTTTAGATCAACCAAGGTCGGTATTTCAGATGGTTCATTTCCGCAGGAATTAAAAAACATCAAAAACAAATTACCGAAAGCGCAAGACCCCCATTCAGATAAAAAAAACCAGATAGTGTTTTTACCATTTTGCATATTAACACTGATTAACGGATTACTGGCATAACGATACCACACTGAACCTCTATTATCATAATAGGATGAATCAAATTCAATATTTCTTGCAGACTGACTGAAGTCTAAATGTGTTAATAGATTATCATTACAATTTATGATATACAGTTTATTGACATCATTAAAGTTTAGAAACTGTGTAATTTTATTATTTTGACAGTAAAGTTGCTCCAAGTTAGTAAGATCTTTGAAATCCAAAAACGTTAGATTATTGCCTTTACATTCCAGAATTGTTAGATTTTTAAAAAAATTAATGCCTTCCAGTGAACTGATATTATTATTAGTACCAAGATAATTTTGATAATAATTTATTGGATGCGTTTGTCCGGAAATAGAAATCTTGCTAATATTCAGGGCTTCTGAAACATCTATTTGTCCATCATTATTCTGATCGATTTTTGTCGCATTACCATTTAAATCTGCAGCAATATAATTTGTAGAACTAGATTGTAACAATCTCGCTTTGAAATTTGTATCTGGAAAATCAATAATCTGACTGAAGAATAATTGGGAACAGAAAAGTAGTAAAAGAAAGTAGTTTTGTTTCATAGTTATTTTATTTTCAACTAAGTTAACAAAAAAAAGAGAAGCAAAATTGCTCCTCTTTATATATTTAATATTTAAAATCCTAAGATTACATATGGATCGATCTCTTTCCAGTGGCGTCCAAAGCTGCTTCCTTCACCGCTTCTGCATAAGTTGGATGCGCGTGAGAACTTCTTGCGATGTCTTCTGCACTTGCACGGAACTCCATTGCAATCACGCCTTCTGCAACCAAATCCGCCGCTCTCGCTCCAATCATATGGAAACCTAGAACCTCATCAGTTTTTTCATCAGCAATGATTTTTACAAATCCGTCTGTGTCACCACTTGCACGGCTTCTTCCTAACGCTCTCATTGGGAAACTTCCCACTTTGTAAGCTACGCCTTCTTCTTTCAATTGCTCTTCAGTTTTACCAACTCCGGCAACTTCTGGCCAAGTGTAAACAACACCAGGAATCAAGTTATAATTGATGTGAGGTTTCTGACCAGCCAGGATCTCAGCAACCAAAGTTCCTTCTTCTTCAGCTTTGTGCGCCAACATTGCACCTTTGATCACATCACCAATTGCGTAGATATTTGAAACATTCGTCTGCAAATGGTCGTTGGTTTTAACTCTTCCTCTTTCGTCCAATTCAACACCAGCTTTCTCTAAACCAAGTCCGTCTGTGTAAGGTTTTCTTCCTACAGAAACCAGAACATAATCGCCTTCGAAGTTTACTTCTTCACCTTTTTTGTTTTTAGCTGTTACTTTTACAGAATCTCCGTTTCTCTCAACCGCAGAAACTGCTGTAGAAAGTTCGAATTTCATTCCTTGTTTTCTAAGAACTTTTTGTAATTCTTTGGAAAGAGCGCCATCCATTCCTGGAATGATTTTGTCCATAAACTCAACCACGGTTACCTGAGAACCTAATCTCAAATAAACTGAACCAAGTTCTAAACCGATAACTCCACCACCAATAACTACCAAATGCTTAGGAATTTCTTTAAGATTCAAAGCTTCTGTAGAAGTGATTACTCTTTCTTTATCTAATGTGATGAAAGGCAAACTGGATGGTTTTGAACCAGTTGCGATAATTGTATATTTTGAATCGATGATTTCTGATGAAGCATCATTTTTCGTCACTTTAATTTGAGTCGCAGATTCGAAGCTTCCAAGACCTTCAAAAACAGTGATTTTGTTTTTGTCCATCAGGAAGTTGATTCCTTTTGTCGTTTGTTCTACCACGCCATTTTTACGCTCAATCATTTTGGCTAAATCTACCTTGGGTTCATCGATGATAATTCCGTAATCCGCAAACTCATGTTTTGCTTTTTCGAAATGCTCAGAACTATCCAGCAAAGCTTTTGAAGGGATACAACCTACGTTAAGACAAGTTCCGCCCAACGTAGAATATTTTTCAATAATTGCAGTTTTGAAACCTAATTGTGCAGCTCTGATTGCTGCCACATATCCGCCAGGACCAGAACCGATAACGGTTACATCAAATTGACTCATATCTTTATGATTATTATTCGAATAAAAATTTCATCAAATTTACGAATTTTAGAGCAATTTCGAAACTGATTTATATTAGATAATTAATCTCTATTTTTGTGTCAGATTTTTCAAAATTCCATCAAAATGTCAATCCAAACCAATTATCAAAATATCCTTTCCCAACTTCCCGAAAATGTAAAACTGGTAACGGTTTCCAAAACCAATCCGGCTGAGAAAATCAAAGAAGTTTATGACTTGGGACAAAGAGCATTCGGGGAAAATAAAGTTCAGGAATTATTGGAAAAGCAACCTGTTCTTCCAAACGATATTGAGTGGCATTTGATTGGACATCTTCAAACCAACAAAGTGAAATTTGTCGCCGGATTTATCTCAATGATAGAAAGCGTTGACAGCGAAAAACTATTGAAAGAAGTAGATAAAGAAGCTTTAAAGAACAATCGAAAAATCAATGTTCTGCTTCAGGTAAAAATTGCAAAAGAAGATACTAAGTTCGGTTTGACCGTTGATGAAGCCAAAGATATTTTCAATAATTATCTTAATGGGAATTATCCAAACGTTGAAATCAAAGGCTTGATGGGAATGGCGAGTTTTGTAGATGATGAAACGCAGATCCGTGAGGAATTTGGAATTTTAAAACAGCTTTTTGATGAACTTTCAGAATCAAAAAAATTAGAAACTTTATCAATGGGAATGAGTGGCGACTTTCCTTTAGCAATCGAATGCGGTTCGAATTCCGTTAGAGTTGGCTCTGCGATTTTCGGAGAAAGAGTTTATTAGTTGTTAGTTGATGGTTTTGTGAGGCTGGGGCGAAGTTTATCCTGAGTTTGACGAAGGGAAGCCTTCCCATAATAAAATTTCCATTAAACCAAATTCTTGTAAACCTTCATCACTTCATCTGCAATCACCTCATCATTGAACTTCTGAACGAATTGCAAACCTTTTTCAGCACGGCGTTTTCTTTCTGGCTCATTATTCCAAAGAAAATTAATTTTTGATTTAATATCAGCTACATTTTTCGGGTCGATGTAAACAGAATCCGGTCCGCCAGCTTCGGGCAAACAGCTTGTATTGCTCGTAATCACAACGGTTTCTGAAAACAAAGCTTCGATGACAGGAATTCCAAAACCTTCGAAAAAACTTGGGTAAATGAAGATTTCTGCCAACTTATAAATCCCAGCCAATTCTTCCATAGATACGCCTGAAAGAAACTGAACTTCGATTTTATTTTTCTTGATTTCTTGTTCTATTAATTTGAAATATTT
>Ga0308157_10003679_pt1 | contig 21812 bp, 18 predicted proteins | sample PhyBR1_FD_201035 | JGI IMG/M metagenome (GOLD analysis project Ga0308157, IMG submission 201035) | Phyllosphere microbial communities from UC Gill Tract Community Farm, Albany, California, United States - DLSLB.R1 | ecosystem: Host-associated > Plants > Phyllosphere > Unclassified | place: USA...
TGGACATCATTCCCAAGACACTGATCAGCCCATTTGTGGGTGACAACATCTTGCAGGTGCTGCTGGTGGCGGTGCTGTTTGGGGTGGCGCTGGCCATGGTGGGTGATGCTGGCAAGCCTGTGCTGAACTTCTTTGAAGCGCTGGCCAAGCCCGTCTTCAAGCTGGTGGCGATTGTGATGAAGGCCGCTCCTATTGGTGCTTTCGGGGCCATGGCGTTCACCATTGGCAAGTTTGGTCTGTCCTCGCTGGTGAATCTGGCAGAGCTGGTCGCCGCTTTCTACCTGACGTCTTTCATCTTTGTGACCGTGGTGCTGGGTGTTGTCGCGCGCCTGTGCGGTTTCTCGGTATTCAAGCTGTGTCGCTACCTGAAGGAAGAGCTGCTTTTGGTGCTGGGTACTTCGTCGTCTGAATCGGCGTTGCCCAGCTTGATGCAAAAGATGGAAAAAGCCGGCTGCAAGAAGTCGGTGGTCGGTCTGGTGGTTCCTACCGGTTACTCCTTCAATCTGGATGGCACCAACATTTACATGACACTGGCTGCGCTGTTCATTGCCCAGGCCTGTGATGTGGAGCTGACGCTGGGTCACCAAATCATGCTGCTGCTGGTGGCCATGCTGTCGTCCAAGGGCGCTGCGGGTGTAACGGGCGCGGGCTTCATTACGCTGGCTGCAACGCTGGCTGTGGTGCCTGAAGTGCCAGTGGCCGGGATGGCGCTGATCTTGGGTGTGGACCGTTTCATGTCTGAGTGCCGCTCGATCACCAACTTCATCGGGAACGCGGTTGCGACCGTGGTGGTCTCTCGCTGGGAAAATGGCGTGGACATGAAGCGCCTGAACTCGGTGCTGGATGGCGAGCCTGTTGCTGAACTGGATCCCGTGCCCGTCGCTGTAGCGGCCAAGGCCTGAGTACTTTTGCAGAGGCCATCAGCGGGCCGTGAATGTGTTCGCTGACCAAGGGGTGCTGAGGCACCCCTTTTGCATGGGGCTTCAGTACAGGCGTAAAAAAAATCCCTGACCAAACATGATCAGGGATTTTTTTATTGGTTGCGAGGGCCGGATTTGAACCAACGACCTTTGGGTTATGAGCCCAACGAGCTACCAGACTGCTCCACCTCGCGGTAATTTGTGCAAGACCACTGTCTTTGGAGACAAGGTATCAAGTGCGAAGCCCGAATAATACCACCAGTAATAAACCCTTGATTTTTTATTCTTTAAATAAATAAAGATATCGGCATTCCGCAGAGCATCAGGGGCCAAGTGCGTCAAGACGGTCACACGCCATCGCCACAGCTGGTTGCAAGGATGCACAGTAGGTGGGCGCCGTGGCGTTGCAGCCCTGCGGGAAAGCTCGGTCATGAATGGCTCCAGACAAAGCCCCTATCCGCTGCGTCAGCCAGTTCGGCGGGTGTTATGGAGTGCGCAAGAAGGCTGCACAACGGTGATGGAGCGCATCACCGGTGCCGCCAGCTCTGCGCAGCAGTAGTGAGGACGGGGCCGGGCGCTGTGGCATCGCCTGCAAAAAAGGCTGGGCGGCTGAGCTCGATATTTTGAGAGACAACGCGGTTGCGCCCCTGTTTTTTGGCCAGATAAAGCTGCTGGTCCACCGCTTCAATGAAGTCAATGCTCTGCGTGCCTGACTGCGGCACGATGGTGCCCACGCCAATGCTCGCAGTCACACGTTGCCCATGGGGTGAGCCAGGATGCGGGATCGGGTGCTCCTTGAGCTGGCGCATGAAGCGCTCTGCCACCTGGTGCGCAATGTGCGCAGGAACCTCCGGAAGCAGCACCACAAATTCTTCGCCACCAAAGCGTGCAACCAAGTCAGATGGGCCATCCAGTGTCTGTGCCAGCATTTGCGCAATGTCGATCAGGCACTGGTCACCACGGACGTGGCCGTAGTAGTCGTTGTATTGCTTGAAAAAGTCGATGTCCAGCACCATCAAGGACAGCGGATGCTGCGTTTGCATCGCACGCTCCCAGTACTGCGCCATCACATCGTCAAAGCGACGGCGGTTGGCAATATTGGTCAGCCCGTCCTTGTATGACATGACTTCCAGCTCTCTTTGCAGGCTCAGCAGCTTCTCTTCGGTGATCTTGCGTTCGCTGATGTCAAACATAAAGCCGATCAAGGCCTCGGTCTCACCCTGTGCATTGCGCAGGACGTGCACGGTGTCGCGCATCCAGACGTAGCGCTGATCGGCCGTGAGCGCCCGGTAGTCGGCTTCGTGGTCAACACCCGCGATGGACAGCTCCACGCAGTGCTTGACCACTTGCTCCCGGTCTTCGGGATGAATGCGGTCTGCCCAATCTTGCACGGTGACCCAAGTGCCCACACTCCAGCCAAGCAGGGCTTCGATTTGCGGCCCCACATAGACATAGCGTTTGGTGGCCCAGTCGATCTTCCAGGGAATGGCCTTGGTCGATTCCAGCAACGTGCGGTACACGCCATCGTTGTCGTGGGGGAGATGGAGCAATTGTGTCTCTGTGAACATATGTGTCGTCCTCTGGCAGCGCGTTGTCCCAGCATGTGGGGGCGGCTGTGCTGTGTAGGCAGGGTGTTTTCATAGACGGGAAACCTGCCTTGTCTTCACGCAGCAAAGCTGGCATCTGCATGCAGTCTTGATGCACATCACTCCGGAGTGCCAGCTGGGCGCGGAGGTTGTGGTGCAGGTCAATGCATGGTGTTTTATTTGTGCTAGGCGGAGGTGGAATGTACAGGGCCAAGTCTGGTTACATTCATTAACCCGATGAGCGGGAAACGCCTGTCCGCTACCAGTAGCGTGTCACTGATGCAATCAACGGGTTCTTTTCGTTGAAACCAATGAAAAATATATAAAAATCAATGGCTTGCACTTTGCTGCAAACCTTTGTTAACTGGCTATTTGGTGTGTACTTTAAAGGTGACAGATGCACTAAAAGGACGCCGTACCGCTCATGCGTCGTTGCGATGCTGGGCACAGGTGGCATGGAGCGGCAAACCAGCATGGTGGTTGCCGTCGTCGCTGGCATGCATGGCTATGCACTGAGTGTGGATAGCCGCAGGCTTTAAACAGCGCAGCGCATGGCGCTGGTTGTGCATGCAATAGAGCAGCCCAAAGAGGGGGCTGGCCACGACGGACGGCTTTAAACGTCTGCGCGCAGCAGCTCAAACGCCATGCGGATGCGCTGGCCGTCACGGCCCAATTTGCGGTCGGTGGGCAAACGGCCGGCCCATGCCATGCGTGCAATCGATTGCTGCAGGACCTCACGGGCTTCGGGCTGCAATGTCTGCACCCAGGCTTGCCAGTGCTTGCGCGCTTCAGGCATGGCGTGGGCTTGCTCCAGAATCCATGCGGTGGAGTGGACGTAGCACAGGGCATCACGCACTTGGCACACGGGAAGGGGCAGGTGTGCGGTGGGGTCGTCTTCAAAGTCGATATAGCCAATGACGCCGTCGGGGCAGCGCACCAGATTGCGTGCAAAAGCCTGGCTGAGTGTGGTGCCCGCCTTGTGCACTTTGGCAATGGCTTGCAGGCCTTGCTTCCACAGCGCCAGTACGGCATTTGCTCCACGGGGGATGGCTTCTTGCAGCTCATTGCCCAGACTGGGGGTAGCTTGACCCGCAGCGCCCAGATGGCGCATGACAAAACCATCTTCATTGGTGGCCAGCACTTGCGGGGCGCGCAGCCCCCGCGCAGAAAAATCGCGCAGGCGGCGCACTTCGGTGGCCACTGCCACACGGCCACCAGGATTGGGTACGGGGCTGAGCACCGGCATTTTGAAAACTCTGGCCAGTGCTGCCAGCACGCGATAGCGCCAGCGCGGGTTGAGCGCACCAGCACGCTTGACCCACAGGGTCTCACCTTCTTGGTCATAGCGCATGACGCTGTGCGGCTGGCTCAGTACATGGGCGCGAAGGAATGCGTCGTAATCAATCGGGGTGTGGGAAGCAGGCACAGGCAGCACGTCGGGTCAAAGCAAGCGGGCCCCAGGGACGCGGCCCTGTGGTCAATTCAGGGATTGTGCCTTGTTCATTGGCTGCGTTGCAGAGGGCTTGAGTGGCGGAGCAGAGATTTGGAAAGTCTGGGCTGTAGCACGGCCCCAGTACATTTTGAAGACGTTGTGCTGCTCGTCCAGCGGCCCCAGCAATGCCCCTGGCTCGACCCGCAAGATGGTGTTGGCCAACTGGTGTACCTGTGAGTCATTGGTGCGGCGCACGATGTGGTGGGCGGTGATGTCGCCCGGGTGGCGCAGGCCCGCCGCTTGCACCAGCTCTTTCAGTGCGTGCATGGTGCTGCGGTGAAAGTTGGCCACGCGTGTGCCCTTGTCAGGCACGACCAGGGCTTTTTGGCGCAGCGCATCTTGCGTGGTAACGCCGGTGGGGCAGTGGCCGGTATGGCAGGTCTGTGCCTGGATGCATCCCAAGGCCATCATGAACCCACGCCCTGCGTTGCACCAGTTGGCACCCAGCGCCATCATGCGGGCAATGTCAAACGCTGTAATCACTTTGGCGGCCGCACCAATTTGCACGCGGTGGCGCAGGTTAACGCCCACCAGGGTGTTGTGCACCAGCAGCAATCCTTCTTGCAGCGGCACCCCGACGTGGTCGGTGAACTCAACGGGTGCAGCCCCCGTGCCCCCTTCGGCACCGTCCACCACGATGAAGTCGGGGGTGATGTCGGTTTCCATCATGGCTTTGACCATGGCAAACCACTCCCAGGGGTGGCCCACGCACAGCTTGATGCCTACGGGCTTGCCACCCGATAGCTGGCGCAGCTTGGTGATGAACTGGAGCATTTCGATGGGAGTGTGAAAAGCGCTGTGGCTGGAGGGGCTGATGCAGTCAACGCCAACCGGAATGCCGCGTGCAGCTGCAATTTCCGGGGTCACCTTGGCCCCCAGCAGCATGCCGCCATGTCCGGGCTTTGCGCCTTGGCTGAGCTTGAGCTCAATCATCTTGACCTGTGGGTCGGCTGCGTTGGCGGCAAAACGCTCTTCGCTGAACGTGCCATCTGGGTTGCGGCAGCCAAAGTAGCCTGAGGCCACTTGCCAGATCAAATCACCGCCGTGCACGCGGTGGTGCTGGCTGATGGACCCTTCCCCCGTATCGTGTGCAAAGCCGCCAGTGCGTGCCCCCAGGTTCAGTGCCAGCACGGCATTGGCAGACAAAGCACCAAAGCTCATGGCTGAAATATTGAATACGCTGGCGTGGTAGGGACGGGTGCAGACGTCTTTGCCGCTGAGCGGCTGCTCAGGCGTTCCTCCAATCCATACGCGAAAGTCCTGGCTGTCCAGTTTGCTGGGGGCCATGGAATGGTTGATCCATTCGTAGCCTGGAATGGAGACATCCAGCAGCGTGCCAAAAGGGCGGCTGTCAGGCTCGCCCTTGCTGCGCTGGTACACCAGGGAGCGCTGTGCACGCGAAAAGGGCAAGGCCTCGTGATCGCCTTCGATGAAGTACTGGCGCATTTCGGGGCGGATAAATTCCAGCAAGAAACGCATGTGCCCGATGACCGGGTAATTGCGCAAGATGGCATGCCGCTTCTGGCGCAGATCCGCAAAGCCAATCACGGTCAGCGCCGTTGCAATCACCGGCACCAGCCACCACCAGTGGCCCCAGGCCAGCGCGGCGATCAAGCCCAGCACACTGCTGGCCATGCACAGCGCCAGTACGGTGTAACGAACGGGAAACAGACCCCGTGAACGATAAGGTCCATGCAGCATGCAGACAACTCCTGTGTAACAGGCACGGGCTTGGCCTGCGGGCTACACTGCCCGCTATCGGCCACACATGCGTTGCGCATGCAGTCCCGCCCCCTTTGCATTGATTGTGCGAATGACAGCGCCATCACCATGCAGGAGACCGCCGAATTCGCACATGGGCTTGTGCCCGCCAACCACCTGAATATAGATACACCATGGAAAACAACCAAACTGACGCCCCAGAAGTCGAAGCTGCGCTGAGCACGGAAATGCTCGAAGAGCTGGACAACATGCTGGAAGAAATGCGCGAACGCGCAGAAGAAATCCCGCAGTGGGAGTTCTGCGACGGATTTCTGACGGCGGTCATCTGCACACGCCGCGACATTGCGGCCGCCGAATGGCTGCCCATGCTGCTGGGCGATGGTGAAACGCTGGAAGTGGCGCAAGGCCAGCCATTGCCCAAGATTGAAGCGTTCAAAGATGCGGCCCAGCAAGCGCGTTTTCTGGAACTGGCGCAGCTGCGCATGGACGAAGTACGCGGCCAGCTGGACACTGAAATCAAGTCGCTGGAAGACCAGGCCGCTTTCCAGCCTGAAGTGATGGACACCCGTGGCGCACTGCTGATGCTGCCCGAGGCCGAACGCGCCGAGCTGGAAGACGAAGAGATTCCTTCGCTGGGCCAGGTCTGGGCGCTGGGCTTCATGTTTGTGGTGGAAAACTGGGCCGAGGAGTGGGCTGCACCGCGCGACAAGGAAGCTGCACAGTGGCTGGATGCGGCCATGGAGTTTCTGGTCAACCTGACAGAAGACGACGACGGCGAAGCCACTCTGAATCTGTACGACGAAACAGGCCCCGCATCGACCAGTCAAGAGCGTCTGGACGCGTTTGGTGAAACCGTATGGGCCGTGTATGACCTGCGCCAGCTGTGGCGCAGCATGGGCCCCCGCGTGGAGTCCATCGTCAAGGGTGAGCAGCCCGGCCGCAACGATGCCTGCACCTGTGGCAGCGGCAAGAAATTCAAGAAGTGCTGCGGCGCTTGATGCATTGACCGAATGCCCGTATTTTTGAGGGCGTGAGGCCTTCTTGAAAATAGGAGCTTTTATCGCTTGCACTGTATAGTTTTCAGATATCTTTCTATCTGAAAACAAGGTGTGGTAAGCGATAGAAGCTCCTTTTTTATTTCTGTGCGGTGCGCCAGCCAGGCCCTACCATCACGCTCCAGTACGTTTTCTCTGCGTTGTATGTCCTTGCCTTTGATAGCCCGCCTGCGCGCGGAATGGGCGCCCAGCATTCCGCGTGAATTGCTGGCCGGTGCCGTTGCCACGTTTGCATTGATTCCTGAGGTGATTGCCTTCTCGTTTGTAGCGGGGGTGGATCCGTCGGTGGGCCTGTTCGCCTCGTTTGTCATCAGCATCGTGATTGCCTTTTTTGGTGGACGCCCGGCCATGGTGTCAGCGGCGGCGGGCTCGGTTGCGCTGGTGGCGGCGCCCTTGGTGGCTTCACACGGCATTCAGTACCTGTTTGCTGCGGGCTTGCTGGCGGGGGCCATGCAGATCGTGTTTGGGCTGTGCAAGATGGGCGTGCTGATGCGCTTTGTCTCCAGCTCCGTGCGCACGGGGTTTGTGAACGCGCTGGCCATCTTGATATTTGCCGCGCAATTGCCGCACCTGCACAACGCCAACGTGCCCACCTGGGCCATGCTGGCGCTGGGCTTGCTCATCATTTATGGCTTGCCCTGGCTGGGGCAGCTTTTGCAAGTGAAGGCGCTCACAGCCATTCCCTCCCCGCTGATCTGTGTGGTGGTGCTCACGCTGCTGGCCTCTGCGCTGGGCTTGCCTGTGGCGACGGTGGCCGATCTGGGCAAGCTGCCCGATGCCCTGCCGCTGTTTGGCCTGCCGCAGGTGCCCGCCAGCTGGGACACGCTGCGCATCATCGTGCTGCCTGCCCTGGCGATTGCCATGGTGGGTTTGCTGGAGTCGGTGCTGACTGCTGCCGTGGTGGATGAAATGACCAACACCCCCAGCGACAAGAACCGCGAGTGCACGGGCCTGGGCATGGCCAATATGGCCTCCAGCGTGTTCGGTGGCATTGCAGGCTGCGGCATGATTGGGCAGGCTGTGGGCAATGTGAAATACGGCGGTCGCGGTCGCTTGTCTACGCTGTTTGCCGGGGTGTTTCTGCTGATCTTGATGGTGGTGCTCAAGCCCTGGGTGTCGCAGGTGCCGGTGATGGCGCTGGTGGCCATCATGGTGATGGTGTCGGCCTCTACCTTTGACTGGAAATCGCTACGCAACATGGTGCGCTACCCGCGCCTGTCCAGCGGGGTGATGCTGGTCACCGTCGTCATCACGATTGCCACGCACAATCTGGCCGCAGGCGTGATTGCGGGGGTGCTGCTGTCGGGCGTGTTCTTTGCCGTCAAGGTGTCCAACATGCTGCAGGTCACCTATGAAGAGGACGCAGCAACGGGTTTGCGCACATGGCGCATCAGCGGGCAGGTATTTTTTGCTTCTGCCGATGCTCTGGTCGAGCGCTTTGATGTGCGGGCGGTGGCCGGCCGGCCCGTGCGCATTGATGTCAGCGGGGCGCACTTTTGGGACATTACGGCCATTGGCGCGCTGGACAAAGTGGTCGAGCGTCTGGAGCAGCACGGCTGCACCGTGGAGCTGACTGGCATGGACGCTCAGAGCCTGCGTCTGGTGCAGCGCATGAAGACGTGATGGCAACCGCTTTAACTGCACAGCAGCAAGCCCTGTAACCGCAGGTTTGCAGAGCCATTGCCCCATAAAAAAAGCCCGTTGATGCGGGCTTTTTTTATGGGGAACGTGTGACCAGTCAGCTCAGCACATCTTCCGAAAATATCTGCCAGCGGCCTGCGTTCTTGCGCCAGTACTGGCGTACGGTGGGGCTGCTGTTGCCCTTGGCGATATGCAGGTTGACGATGCGAATCTCACCGGCATCTTCTTGCCAGTTGTAGACCGACATTTCATCCACAGCCAGCTTGGACAGCGGGCCAACGGCAGACAGGCGGCTGCGGCGTTTTTCCAGAAGATCGGCGCCGCCCGTCATTTCAGCGCTGTAAAGGCTGTTAAGGCGCTGGGTATCGCCTTGGCGCCAGGCTGTTTGCCAGTGCTCAATTTCCAGCATGAAGCTGTCTTTCTTGCGCTGCTGTATGGTCCATTGCGGCGTGACCCAGTTGAGCTTGTCGGCAATCAAGACCGGAGTGCGGCGGTCAATCGATGCCATCAAAAACGCAATGTCCGGGTTGGAGAGCACCACACAGCCATCGCTGGCTTGGGGCACACGGGCAAACTGGTCAGACGGTACGCCATGCAGCCAGATGCCGCTGCCAGTGCGGCCCTGAACGCGATCCCAGTCATTGGGGTAGTTCACGGTCAGTGCGCCTTTGCCGTACAGCTCAGGCAGACGTTCTCCAGGAATCTGGCGGCCCACAAAATAGACCCCCAAGGGCGTGCGCTGATCGCCTTCGGCGCGCTTGTCCACGCCGTTGCGTCCTACCGTTACGTAGAAGTTGCCCAGCAGCGTCATCCCCTGCGGGCCGTTGGCAAACACGTACAGGCGCGAGCGGCTGGCATCCACGGCAATGGCATGGCGCACGTTCGGGCCGAGATGCAGAAAATTGCTCGGAATCATGCCCGGAGGGGGCAGGTCCATCGAGGCTTGACGGCGGCGTTGCAGCTCGTTTTTGAGGCCTTGGTAAAACTCAGATGGTGCAATGCTTTGGTCGGCCACGCCCATGTTGCGCTTGCTGGGGCTGGCTTGAGATTGCGCAAGCTGCTCACCCATGGGGGCGGCCCCTGTGCGCAAACGCAGCAAATCGGCATACAGCAGCTGTGCGGCCCGAAAGTTGGGTACTTCCTCGGTCAGCTCTGTCACGGCACGAAACGCCTCGTTGATCTCACGGCGCTCAATCTGCGCCAGGATTTCAACCAGACGTTTTTCTGCACGCGCCAGTTCCTGGCTGGAATGGGTATTGGCCGATGCCACCCCGCCCCAGCTCAGGCAACTGGTCACAACAGCAAGACCCAAAAGTGTGTGCAGCCGGTGGCTGCGCAGCCACGCTGAAAAATGGTTCAGATTGCAGGGCATTAGCGGCCAGTTTCTTCTCGGGTGATGCGCCACTTGTCACCTTCGCGCTGCAGGCGGAGGGTTTTACGTGTGGTTGCTTTGTAGCCGCCGGATGCGTAGTACTGGCGGAAGCTGGCCGTGGCCCGCTCACCTTGCACCGAAGTCTTGAGGTCATTGACCGTCACAGTGATGGCGGGCTTGCCAACAATGCGCTCTTTGCGCTCGATCTTCCAGGCCGCCAAAGTAGAACCCTGGGGCTCAAAGCGACTGCTGTAGGCGTTGTAGTACGCCTGCATGTTTTGCTGTTCCCAGGCGTTGGCCCATGCCAAGACAGACTTTTCAACGGCCGCAATCGCCTGGCTGTCTGCTGCGTCTTTGGTGGCCGCTGGACGGGCCGCGACGGCCGCAGTTGCCTTGGTGGTTTGAACTTCAGGTGCAGCTGGAGCCGCAGCCGATGCAGAAGCTGCCGGAGCTGGAGTCGATACAGGCGCTGGAGCCGATGCAGGGGTTGGAGCCGATGTAGGGGCTGGAGCCGATGCAGGAGCTGGAGTTGATGCAGGGGCTGGAACGGGCGCTGGCACCGACGCAGCAACTGGGGCTGTAGCCGGTGCTGATGCAGGCGCTGCCGTGGCAGCCGCTATCACGACGGGCGCGCCCTGACCAGGGAATATTTGCTTGATCAGTGCCAGCTTGGGCTGAATGGCCTTGCGATTGTTGTCCAGCTGCAAGGCTTTGGCGTAGGCGTCACTGGCCATGCGCGCGTACAAGTCACCCAGGTTTTCATGGGCCGTCGCGTAGCTGGGATTGGTGCGAATCGCCTGCTCCAGCACTTGGGTGGCTTTGCGTTCTTCGCCTTTGGCTGCGTACAGCACCGCAAGGTTGTTGTAGGGCTCTGGCAGTCCCGGGTACTCCTGCGTAAGCGCCGTGAAAATTTGAATGGCCTGGTCAAACTTTTGCTGCTCGGCCGCGATCACGCCCTGCAAAAAGCGCATTTGCACGTCGTTGCTGTTTTTCTTGAGGTGGCTTTGAACGCGTTGCGCAGCTTCGTTGACTTTGCCACGCTCGAGCAACTGGTTGACCTCGGCCACAGCCGTTTGTGACGCCTGCACCAAACCACTGCCAAATGCTGTAGCACAGATCAGCCCTGCAGTTGTTACAGGTCGTAGCCAACGACTGAACGCGTGAGGCTTGCTGAGCAAGGAAAGCACTGAGGCCAGGAACATAGATGCACTTTCAACGACTAGGAAATTTGATTCTTCGCTTTTTCATCTGTAAGCCAGTTGCTTACAAAGTGCGAATTTTATGGGCAATTGTGAATGTTGCCGTTGGAGGGGCGATGCGGTGCACATGAGTTGGCGCAGTGAGTGTGTCCAAATGTGCGATTTTGTGCACGTGCTGGGGACGTTGCTCAGGCCTTGAAAGTGGCGCTTGGAAACAGTCTGGATAGGGCTGAGCAGCCTGAATTTACCGCTGGTTTTTCAGGTCACTGTTGCACAAAGGCCTTTGCCGTAGGTGATTGCTTCAAACGCTGAAAGTGTTTTTCCGGCAAGGGGTGTCAGAAAATTTCTTTAAATCATTAGTCAATATCAATCAGGAATAGCCTGTCGATTTGTGACTGTCGCTGAAACTGTTGTAACTAATTGATTTCATTGTGCTTCATGTTTGTTTGTCCGTAACTTTCTATTGGATGCGTTGCTTTAATAGCTTTGAACAACTTCCGCAGCGAAAAGTGTTTTCTTAGTATTTGGTCACCAAGTGTTTCATTAATTTTTTTCAGGAGACTGCAATGAGACTGAATTTTTCAAATTTTTTGCGCGATGAAGAAGGTGCAACAGCCATTGAATATGGGTTGATTGCAGCTTTGATTGCCGTGGTGGCCATGATTGCCATGGGCAATGTGGGCACCAGTTTAGAGAAAATATTTAGTTCAATCGCTACCAAGCTTGGGTTTACTGCTCCTAGCGGTGGTGGTGGGAGCGGTGGTTCTTGATGGTGGGTGTCGTATTGCTTCTCCTTCTTTGCCATATTGCATTTCTGGATGTGGCAAAGAGGAGAATTCTTAATTTCTCTGTAGCTAGTGTTTTTGTTCTGGGTGGTTTGAATCTGATATTCAAAGACGTGAGCTGGATGGTGGCGGACTGGCGAGTAGCGGCTTTCTCTTGCTTGGTTGTTTTTGGTTTCTTTTTCTTGTTCTACGCCTTCGGAATCATGGGCGGCGGAGACGTCAAGCTGGCTGCAGCACTGGCCTTTTGTCTGGGGCTGGAACAGTTCTTTTGGATATGGGTGGTGAGCGTTGTCTTTGCCGTTGCGTACGGGCTTGTGTGGAAATTGCTCACAACAATTGAATTGACGTATGGGCGGGTTCCATTCAGTTTTTCGAAGCACGGCGTGCATCGATTTGTTCCTTACGGTGCCTTGCTGTGTGTTTCAGTTTTTATTGTGATTTATAGCGGTGCTTGATATGAGAAAAAATCACAAGAAAAAATACGGACGTCATTCGAGCAGTGGAGTTTCTGCTGTCGAATTCGCTTTGATTTTTCCTGTGCTTTTTTTAATGCTGTATGGCCTTTTGACCTATTCAATTATTTTTGCCATTCAACATTCTTTATCTTTGGCTGCAGCAGAAGGCGGGCGTGCTGCAGTGCGTTTTTCACAAACTCAGGATGTGCTGGCCACAAGAATCAATGCGGCTTGTGAAGCTGCAAAAAATTCATTGCTATGGCTGGAACAAATAGGGGTGGCCAACAACTGCACTTCAGGTTCAGGCAATAGCGTTCGTATTAATGTTCTTGAAAAAAATTGCCCCGCAGGGGCAGTCAATGCCAACCGGCATTGCCTTGAAATTTCCGTGTCATACGCCTATCGCACGCACCCGGTCATTCCCGTCTTGTTGCCGGTTCCCGCCAATCTGACGGGCCAGTCCTTTACACAGATTGCACTGGCGTATTGACATAAAAAACCAGGAGTGGCCATGAGTAGGTTGACTAAATTTGCAGCGATTGCCTTGTTGCTCGCAGGTGCCTTGCTCGCCGTTATGGCTTTGCTCAATACGCAGCAAAGCAGCCAGTCAGAGGCGTTGCCCGCGCCTCAGGCTGCATTGCCCCAGGTTGCGGTCGTCGTGACAGCCCGAGATGTGCCCGCGGGGCAGGTTTTAACGGCGGCTGATGTCTCGGTGCAGAACATGGCGCAAATGCCTGCGAACGGTTTTGGCAATGCGTCCATGGTGGTGGGGCGCAGCACTTCTGTAGAGCTTGCTCAGGGCACTCCGGTGGCAGCACACAGTTTGCTGGATGGTCTGGCCGGAATGCTGATGGTGGGGGAGCGGGCCGTGTCCATCAAAGTGGATGAGGCATCTGCCGTTGGGCACAAGCTGCAGCCCGGAGACTGGGTCGACGTTTTTGCGGTGTTCCGCCGTGATAGCCAGGAGGTGGACACAACCCAGGCCCGCATGTTGCTGCCGCGTAAAAAGGTACTGGCTTACGGTGCGCAGTTGCAAACACTCCCCCAGGGCGATGGAAAGAAGAAAGAAGAGGCGAAGTCTGCAGACCGGCAGAACCCGCCGGTGGCGCGCACCGCTGTGATTGCGGTCCCCGTGGAGGAAGTCAACCGCCTGTTGCTGGCAGAGCAGCAGGGGCAGGTGTTGCTGGCGTTGCGCAGTCCGCTCGATCAACACGAGCCTTCGTCTGACAAATTGAAACACATTGCCGGACTTGGCGTGGTGGCGCCATTGCATCAGGATGTAAGCAAGGAGTCGGCAGCGCTGGATGCCAGCCTGACTGCTTTGACGATGGCGGATTTGGCCAAGGACACCGCGGCCAAAGCCACGCTCTCGGTCAAGCAAGCTCAGCCAGCCAGCGTGAGGCGAACCCATGTACGAGCTGCGCCGGGTGGTGCCAATGTGGAAGTGATTAAAGGTGTACGCAAAGAGACTTTGAAGTATTGAGAACCGCTGATCCGTGTGCGCCAAAAGGAATGCTGATGAATCAAAAGAACTGGGAGACGTACCTGCTGATGCCGATGCTGCTGTGGTCTTTGAGCAGCAGCACCCATGCACAGGTGATGCAGGAGCGCGAGGTGGTGATGGGCGTGCAGCAGCACCTGGACTTTCCACAGGGCATTCAGCGCATTGCCATTGCTGACGATGCGGTGGTGAATGTGGCGGTAGAGCGCGCGCAGGGGGCCGGGAACCCCGCCAGGCTGTTGCTCACACCGCTGAAGCCGGGTACGACTTCATTGATGGTGTGGGGGATCAAAGAAGACAAGCCACGCTCATGGCTGCTCAACGTCAGCCCCTCCGTGCAAATGCGCCGAAGCAAGTATGAAGAGCTGACGGAGATGGCGCTTCGGGAGGCGGCGCTCAAACCGGCTGCGGGTGCCGCCGGTGCCGCAATCAATGCCAGCGAAGTGGTGCACAAGAGCAATGTGGTGCAGGTGGACGTGAAGGTGGTGGAGCTCAATAAAAACCGCCTGCAGCAAGCGGGGCTTAATATTTTCAGCACCGCAGCGAACAGCCAGGGTTTTAGTTTCGGGCTGCTTTCGCCAGGCGTTGCGGGCAATCCTAATTTTGCCGGTGGTACTTTGCAGGGCATCACAGCCTCACCTTTTTCGCAGGCTTTTGGGCTGTTGATGAATTTTGGCAAGGCCAATATCGGCGTGAATCTGGGGATGCTGGAGGGCAGCGGCATGGCGCGCGTACTGGCTGAGCCATCTTTGCTGGCGATCTCCGGTCAAAGTGCCAACTTTTTGGCGGGCGGAGAAGTGCCAATTCCTGTGGCACAGGGCAATGGTGCCATCAATATTGAATACAAATCGTATGGCGTGGGGTTAACGGTTTCTCCCACCGTGCTGGATAACCAGCGGATTGTCTTGAAGGTGGCCCCTGAGTCGAGCGAGCTCGATTATGCAAATGCTGTCACGTTGCAAAGCGTCTCGGTTCCAGCGCTGACGGTGCGCAAAGCTGACACAACGGTCGAGCTGGGCGATGGTGAGAGCTTTGTGATTGGCGGACTGGTCAGCCAAAGCACGAACAGCAGCATCAATCGAGTGCCTTTCCTCAGCGAAATTCCGATCTTGGGGATGATGTTCAAACGCCAGGAGTTTTCGCGCAAAGAGCGAGAACTGGTGATCGTGGTGACACCGCGTTTGGTAAGGCCCATCGCTGCCAACACGTCTTTGGCTGCACACATGCCAGGTGCGGCACAGGCTCAGCAAGCTACTTCCAACTTTTGGTCAAAGTATGTGGGCCCCACAGGCGGCAGTGACCAAGTTCCTGGTTTTTCACAGTAGGCGCAATGGCTATGGGCGCACCTCTTCCATCTAGCAGCGTGCTCACCAGTGGCACGCCCCCTCCGGTTGCGCGCCGTGTCTTGGTCGCGTCGCAGGACCCTTCGGATGCGCAGTGGCTGCAGATGCGGCTGGGGCAGGCACTGCAGATTGAGCACTGCCTGGTCAGTGTTGAAGCCGTTGTGGAGGTGATGGCGCAATCCGTGTCTGCGGTGGTCGTGATGTTTGATGCGCGCTCAGATTTAACGCAGCCTTCGCAAGTGGTGCAGTGGCTGCGCAAATACAAAACAGAGGTTTCGGTGCTGGGTATGGGCTATGCCAACAGTGCGGCTGTACCCCTGGCCGCCTTGCGCGCGGGAGTGAAAGACTTTCTGGACATCAGTGCCACCGACGTTGAAGACATCCGCAAGCCTGTGTGGGAGGCTTGCATGCGCGGCAACGTGGAGCGTGCAGACGTCTCTCGTGGCAAGGTGCTGGCCTTGGTTGGCGCACGTGCGGGCATGGGTGTGACCACTTTGGCCGTCCATCTGTCTGCAGCGTTGGCAGCTTTGCACGATGCAGCCCCAGCCACTCCAGGCTATGAGGCCGCTTCTGAAGACCTGGGGATTGGGCTGCTTGATCTGGGCTTTCCACTGCGTGATGGGCAGATGCTGCTAGGCCTCAATGGCCGCTTTCACATGGTGGATGCCGTGCAAGGGGTCAATCGCCTGGACAAGGCCATGCTCGAGGCCACCTTGCCGCGCCACATCAGTGGCACTACGGTGCTCTCCTGGCCAGCGCAATCGCACGTTCTGCGCGAGGTCTCGCCGTTATCTACGTCTTCGATCATCCAGCGGATGCGGGGCTTCTTTGCCTGGCAAGTGGTGGATGTGGGTGGCTTTCCGTCGCCAGACATTGTGCAAGAAGTGGTGCAGGCGGCAGACCATGTGTGGGTGGTTTGCGATCAGTCTGTCGGCGGCATTGTGTCGCTGTCAGAGCTGCTCAAGAACCTGCGCTCCAACGCCGCAGTCAAGAGCATTGATGGACTGGTGGTGAACCGCGTCTACAAGACCCAGGGGCTGCCTCCCGCAGATATAGCCAAACGCTTGGCGTTGCCCTTGCTGCATGTTTTGCCGCATCGTGAAGAAGCCCTGCTCAAATCCAGCAGTTCAGGCCTGCTGCTGTCCGAGAGCGTGCCCTCGGACCCCTATGTGCAAGACATCAAAAAGATGGCGGTGAGCCTGGTTGAAGCGAATGCCTCATCGCACCGGGCTGACGGGAACTCTGCGCAGATGAAGTCTGGCAAGGGTTGGCTGAGCTGGGTGTCAGGCAAAGGGGGCTCCGCATGATTCACTTGACGTTCCAGGAGTGTTCACCCGGGTTTGAAGGCTCACGTGAGTACCTCTCCATCAAAGCCAAAGCGCATGAATATTTACTGTCGCGTGTTGAAGATGTGGGGATGGAGTTTTCGCAATGGGGAGAGCAGCGGGTCAAAAATTTTGTAGACAGTGAAGTTGATCGATTTGTGCAGCAGCAGCGCGTGCCCATCAATTCGCATGAGGCGCAGCACATTGCACAAGAGCTGTTCAAAGAGATCAATGGACTGGGGCCACTGGATGACCTGATGGGCGATCAATCGGTGGAAGACATCTTGATCAACGGGCACAGGCAGGTTTTTGTGTCGCGCAACGGAGTGATGCAGTCGCAAGTGCTGCATTTTGCCGATGATGCGCATTTGTTGCGCATCATTCAGCGCGTCATCGCCCCATTGGGGCGGCGTCTGGATGAGTCCACGCCCATGGTGGATGCACGCTTGCCCGGTGGCGGGCGATTGAATGCAGTCATTGCGCCATTGGCTCTGGATGGCCCTCTGGTATCTATCCGCAAGTTCCGCAAAGATCCTTATGGCATGGCCGATCTGGTACGCCTGGGTTCGCTGAGCGAGGACATGGCGCAACTGCTCGAGCATGCGGTGCGCAACCGCTGCAATGTACTGATCAGCGGTGGCACCAGCTCAGGCAAGACATCGATGCTCAATGCATTGGCAAGCTACGTACCGGCCACGGAGCGCGTTGTCACCATCGAGGACACGGCGGAGCTGAGCCTGAAACACCCCCACGTTGCACGCATGGAAAGTCGTCCTTCGGGGCTGGATGGACACGGTGAAATCAATACCAGAGACCTGATGCGCAACAGCTTGCGAATGCGCCCCGACCGCATCATTGTCGGTGAGGTGCGCGGGGCTGAAGTGATGGAAATGCTGCAGGCCATGAACACCGGGCACGATGGCTCCATGGCGACAGTCCATGCCAGCTCCCCCAGGGAGTGCCTGTACAGATTGGAAATGCTGGCTGGTTTTGCCGGCTTTGCCGGCAGTGAGCTGAGTCTGCGCAGACAGATCGCTTCTGCGTTGAATTTCATTGTGCAAATTGGCCGTCTCCCGAATGGCAAGCGCCGTGTGGTTTCCATTACGGAGGTGTCGGGGGTCAATGACAACGTGATTGCTTTGCAGGAGCTTTTCAAACACGACTACACCGAGCAAGCTGATGGTGAGCTGGTGGAGCACTGGACGGGCGCAGGCCTGCTTCCGCAAACGCCTAAGCTGGCTAAATTGCGGCAAGAGATGGCGAATAAAAATTCGAGCCAGTCGCATGGCGGGTGGCTGCTATGAGTAACCTTGCCTGGATCAGCATGGCGTGTTTGCTGCTGGCGGCAGGCATTGGCCTATTCGGCTATGCACAGCACAAGCAAAACGTGCAGCTGATTTCTCAGCGCGTGCAGCGTGTTCTGGATGCAGAGCCTACGCTGGTGCTGCCTGCGGCGCTGGACAAAGAGCAGCAGCAAAGGCGGCATGAATGGCTGCAGTTTGTGCCGCCCTGGGTGCAGCAGGCATTTTCTCCACGGCAGTGGGCGCTGATTGCCCTGACAACATTGTGTGCGACAGGTTTGGTGGCATGGATGGCCAGCCTCGGCATCGCTGCAATTGTGCCGCTGCTGGTACTGGGCATTGCCTTGTTTGCTGCCTGGCTGCGCTGGCAGCGTTTGCGTGCACGCGTGGTGCAGCAATTGCCGTCTTTCATTGATGGCATGGTGCGCATGGTGGTGCTGGGGCATGCCACACAGTCGGCCTTTGTCATGGCCACTGCAACTGCCAAGGAGCCGCTGGCCAGCATCGTGGTCAAGGCCGCAGCTTTTACCAAGGCTGGCATGCCGATTGACCAGGCCCTGCAGGCGGCCACCCGAGAGCTGAAATTGAATGAATTCAATCTTTTGGCAGCCATCTTGCAAGTGGGGGGACGGTTTGGCGGGCGAGTAGATCATCTGCTCGAGCGTGTTGCACACCTGATGCGTGACCGGGAACAGGCTGACCGTGAGCTGAAAGCGCTGTCAGCAGAGGTGCGCGTTTCTGCCTGGGTATTGAGCCTGCTGCCAGTAGTGGTGGGCGGCGTGATCATTGTGCTCAACGCCAGCTATTTCATGAAGATGTGGGATGACCCCTCAGGCAAGTGGCTGGCCTTGGTCAGTCTGGGCCTGCAAGTGCTGGGGTCGGTGGTTTTATATCGTTTAGCCAACCTGGACGACTGATCAAGGAGCCACACGCATGACGATGAACGCGCAATGGCTGGGTGTCCTGGGGCTCGTATTGGTTGCAGCAGGGGCGCTGTTGCTGCTGTCTCATTATGGAAAACGCGGCGGGCAGCGCAGGCATATGGACGCCTTGCTGGATGGCCAGAAAGCGTTGGCTGAAAGTGGGTTGCAGCCTGAGCGGTCTGGTCACTGGCTGGAGCGTCTGGTGCAAGAGCCTGCCGCCTGGCTGGATACGCGCTGGGGCAGGCAGTGGGTGGCACAGGAAGACCGGGCCTTGCTGGTGCAGTGTGGCTATCAGAGCAGCCTCAGCCGCGCTTACTTTTTGCTGGCACGTATTGCCTGCTCTCTGGTTTTTCCCATGGTGGCCATGCTATTTGTGCCCGTCTTTGAAGATCAGGGCCACAGGCTTTTGGCATTGTTTGCTGCCGCTGTTCTTGGCTTTCTGGTCCCGAAGTGGTTTTTGAGAAGCCGAGCCGCCAGGCGCTGCAGGCAGGCAACCAAAGAGTTGCCCGTATTGGTGGATTTGCTGGGCTTGCTGCAGGGCGCGGGGCTGGGGATAGACCAAAGCCTGCACTTGATTGCCAAAGATTTTCGCTCCGTCATGCCCGTGTTGACGGGTGAGCTGGACATGGCCAATCGTTTGCATGCCAGCGGTCGATCGCGTGAGCAAGCTCTGATTCGTATGTCTGAGATGTTTCAAAGCGATGCGTTGACGGATCTTGCTGCGCTGATTGTCCAGATTGACAAGCACGGGGGTGCGGTGCAAGAGCCTTTGCGTCAGTTTGGAGAGCGTTTGCGTGAGCAGCGGCGCATGCGCATGAAGGAAGACATAGGAAAAATCACGGTCAAGATGACCGTCGTGATGGTGCTGACGCTTTTGCCTTCGCTGCTGATCATTACAGCTGGCCCGGGTTTCCTTTCGGTAGTTCGCGCATTGGGGGGTGTGAAATGACAAACCTGTTATCCAAGTTGTTGGCTGCGCTGGGCTTGATGGGCACTGTGCTGTCCATGTCTGCGTGCTCTACCACTGCTGTAGGGGCGAGTGCCATCGGGGCAGTGGCCGAGGCGGTCGCTGGCAACTCCTACTCCAAAGAGTCGCGGCGGCGCGCTGAGATGCAGTCTGACTTGCAGTCCTACGAAGAGGCGCAAACACCGCAGCATGTTGAAAATGAAGCCGCGTATCTGAACGTGGTTGAGCAGATGCAAAAACAGGGGCTGTGGTTTGCATCTCTGGCGCACATCGATGCACTGGAGACACGCTGGGCTGTCTCAGAAAGAAGCCGTTTGCTGCGGGCAGATGCATTGCGCCAGACGGGGCAAAAAGAGCCAAGTTCGGTGCTTTATCGCCAGCTTTTGCGCAGCCCCAGTGCTGCACGGGCTTTGCATGGGCTGGGGCTGATTGCGGCAGCAGACGGGCAGTTTGAGGCTGCGGTATCGCAAATGCAGGCTGCGCAAAAAATCGCACCTACCGATGCGCTCTTGCTCAACGATCTGGGCTACGCACTGCTGCATACCGGGCGGGGTGTCGATGCGGGCATGCCGCTCAAGCAAGCTGCGCAGCTGATGCCACAAAACACCCGCATACAAAGTAATTTGGCAGTGTATCTGGCACTGTTTGGCAGCACCTCTGAAGCACTGGCGTGGATGAATCAATCGGGCATGGGGGCAGAGCAGCGCATGCGTGTTCTGGAACAGGCACGCACGTTGAGTGCGCCCGCTGAGGGGGCGGCCAGCAGCCGGCCCATTCAAGTGCTGGGCGCTGCACCGCAGGCGGCGGTGGTAGAGGTGGGGCGCAGCCCCCTGATTTTTGAAAAACAGCTGGCGTCAACGGCTGCAGCCTTGTAATGGCACCGCATGGCATGCGGCCAAGATTCACACCAGTTTGATTGCTAGAGCAAGGAGTTGTGATGTCACCAAATAATCGACTGAAACAGCGTGTGCCAATGCCTGCATTGCGCCAATGCTTGATGGCCTGCATCTGTGTATGGATGGCAACGGGCGCTTATGCGCAAGATGCCAAAAACCAGGAAGCGCCCAAAGTGCAGCCGCAGGCGGTGTGGTTGCCGCAGCCCAAAGTGGGGGAGGCCACGCAGAAGCTGCTGGAGTTGCAAGGACGCGGCACCCTGGCCTCTGACAGGCAATACCCCATGCCCGTCGCTGTGGCAGAGAGGGTATACAAGCGCTATGTAGATAGCTTCGCGCATCCAATTCCAGAGAGATTGGACTCAACGCTGGAAGCGCAGAAATAAGGCCTGTGCATGCCGGCGTACCACCACCACCGCAAGCAGCAGCAGGGTGTCACCCTGGTCATGGTGGCGCTGTGGATGGGCATTGCTCTGGCGGCACTGATGGTGCTCGATATTGGTAATTTGTTCTGGCAAAAGCGTGAGCTTCAAAAAATTGCAGACCTCAGTGCGCTGGCCGGCTCGACCCAGCCGTTGAACGCAGCCTGCACCTCCACGGCGCCCTCCAACGCCAAGCAAATTGCTGATGCCAATGGCCTGCGAGCAGGCGATGTGTTTGAGGCGAAATATGGCCGCTGGGCACCCGGTGCAGGCGTTTCTCTTGAGCATTTTTTTGCTGCAGCCGATGTCTCGAAAAGCAATGCCTGCCATGTGGAAGTTCAGCGCAATGTTTCTTATTTTTTTATTTTCTCTGCCAGCGGAAACAACAGCCGCTGGATTGGTGCCAAAGCGACGGCGCTGGTATCTGGCGAACCGGTGGCAACTGTACTGGTTCGAAGCACGCTCGCTTCGCTGAACGCAGGCATGCTCAATACGCTTTTGAGCGCGGTGCTGGGCACTCAGGTCAATCTGACGGCTGCCAGCTGGCAAGGCATTGCCAAGCTGAATGTGAATTTGCTGAAGGTCTTTGATTCTCTGCTGGACGTGAATGCCAACCTCGGTGACTACGAAGCACTGCTCGATACCCAGGTGAAGCTGGCTGATCTTCTCAAAGCCATGATTTCAGCCGTCGAGCCGGGCAAATTTGTGGCTGCTGACGTGGCTGCCTTGCAGCAGCTTTCCCTCTTGAACCTGGGCAACGTGCAAGTGCGTCTGGGTGATTTGATCAAACTGGAGAATGCCAACCCCGCTGCGGCGCTGAATCTGGGTGTGAATGCCCTGGAGCTGATTCAGGGCGCATTGCAGGTGGCGACCAAAGATAACGCATTGAATTTGAATCTGGGCATTCCTG
>Ga0308157_10003680_pt1 | contig 21812 bp, 24 predicted proteins | sample PhyBR1_FD_201035 | JGI IMG/M metagenome (GOLD analysis project Ga0308157, IMG submission 201035) | Phyllosphere microbial communities from UC Gill Tract Community Farm, Albany, California, United States - DLSLB.R1 | ecosystem: Host-associated > Plants > Phyllosphere > Unclassified | place: USA...
AGACAGATAGAAAGGCAACAATCCCAGCGGATAAAGAGGATTTCTCGGTGAACTGGAGTTTGACCAAATCCAGCCGTTTGGTTGTATAATCTTTTATAATATCAATCATAAGAATCTTGTTAAATATAAAATTACACTATTATTTACAAAAAAAGGAACTTAGAAACTAAATTCCTTTTTATAATTAAAAATTAGAATTGATTTATTTCAAACCGTCTAATTCTGTTTCAACATCTTTTACAACATCAGAAGTCTTGGAAACAATCTGATCTTTGTACTTGTCATAACTATCCTTCACTGTAGAAGCTACGTTTTGAGCAGTTTCTTTGAAAGTTGAAGACAAAGAGTTGTATTTATCTTTTACATTACCAGATACTTCAGAGTATTTTTCTTTCACGGTTTCAGAAGTTCTTCCGTACTCATCAACAGCTTTATCTTTTAGATCATTGGCTTTGTCTCTGATTTTTTTTCTGGTTTCTTTACCTTCTTCTGGTGCGTAAAGCAATCCTAAAATGACTCCCGTTGCAGCTCCTGCTAACAATGCAGCTAATACTGCTGCTGAATTTGATTTTTTTGACATTATTATAATTTTTAGTTTATTGTAAATTAGATTTGATGGTTTTAAATTTACAACTAAAATGCCAAAGAAAACATTACAGTCTTAAAATTTTGTTAAAACTTTTTGATATAGGACAAAATCAATTCAATCGTTTCTTCTTTATTGATTTTTGTATTATCAATCAATACAGCGTCATCAGCTTGTTTCAAAGGAGAAACCTCTCTTTCGCTATCGATTTTATCACGGGAAATTAGATTTTGTTTTACGGCTTCTACATCTGTCTTTTCACCTGCCAATTCCAATTCCAGAAAGCGTCTTCTAGCACGTTCATCCTGACTTGCTGTCATAAAAAATTTGTAATCCGCCTTGGGAAGGACAACTGTTCCGATATCTCTGCCATCCATTATAACACCGCCTTTCTCAGCAATATCTCTTTGAGTTTTCAGAAGAAAATTACGAATATCTGCCTCTTTTGCAACTTGACTTACACTATCTGAAACCTGTGGAAAGCGGATTTCTTTATCGATATTTTTACCATTAAGGAACAGAATCAGTTCTCCGTCAATATTTTGAAATTCCAGTTGAATCTTTGGAAGTGAAGAAATTAATTTTCGCAAATCAATTTCACCATAATTATTAATACAATTCTGAATGGCATAAAAAGTAATACCCCTGTAAAGAGCGCCCGTATCCATATGAATAAGGCCTAGTCGTTTTGCAATGATTTTAGAAATGGAGCTTTTTCCTGTGGATGAAAAGCCGTCGATAGCAATTACCGGTTTTTTTGTCATATTGCAAAATTAGAAAATTTTAAGATTTTTACATTGAGAAATTAAAAGATTAAATCGTGAATCTTTATACTTTTTTGAATCTTAAATCCTTATCTCCTATTACCGCCAAGCTGTATCAAATCCATCGTAAGTCCTAGCATATTAACATTGGAAGCATTGTGATAACGCATATGAGAATAATCGAACCGGAAAGAAGAAATCTTCAAGCTGAAACCTGCAGACAGACCTGTAAAACTTCTTTGGTCCAATACAGCCAACTCTCCTCCTCTCTTCACATTGTATCCAAATCTGATATTAAAAGCCTGACCAGGAAACAATTCTGCGCCTAAAGAAATGTGATCCAAAACTTTCCTCCCAAATTTGGTAGGTTGTCCATTGATGTCAGCCTCTGCAGAAATATTGAATTGTTGAAGGTCGTGTGCTGTAATGGTCAATGCAGCTGGAAATTCGTCCAAAATCTTCGTATAACCTAGATCTACCCGGAATGGCAGTTTTTCTCTAACACCATTATAAGCTTTGATTTGATAACCAAAATTTCTGAAAACCAAGGCTAAGGTTTCATTGGTTTTGTCAAAATAATAGGTAACACCTGCTGTTGCAGTAACGGCGGATGAAGTATAAGTATCAATCTTGGAGGTTACAAAATTTCCGTTGATTCCAATCGTAAAATCATCTTCAAACTGATAGGCATAACCAATTCCCACAGAAGCATCCATCGCAGAGAAATCACCATTGATGATAGAATTCTCATCCGTTCTCGGCATACTTCCATAGTCCATATATCTGGCACTAAAAGATGCCAAATGCCCTTCTCCCAAATCTCGAACATAATTGATACTTCCGATTTTGGTATCCGCTAGATAAGATGCATAATTGACGGAAATCATTTTGTCCATTTCAAGATTCATCAAAGCTGGATTGGCTGCTGTAAAATTCACATCATAATCACGAACAGAGACGGCATCGCCTAAAACTGCCTGCCTTGGAGAGATCGGAATGTTCAGAAACTGGTAAACCGAGGTTCCCGTTTGAGAGAAAACCATGCTGGAAATAGCGATAAAAAAAAGATTGTAAAAGTTCTTCAACACTGTCTTTTAGCTTTGCAAAAATAATCTATTTTGATGTGTATCAAAATTTTTGGACTACTATCTTTTTCATTAACGTAATTCTTTTGCTTTCATTATATTTGCACAGTCAAAATTTGAAATAAAAATCAAAAAGTAATTACAATCTCAATGAAATATAAAAGAATCCTTCTGAAACTGAGTGGTGAAGCACTTATGGGAGAACGCCAATACGGTATCGATAACGACAGACTGAAAGAATATGCTGTTGAAATCAAAAAAGTAGTCGACAAAGGCTGTGAAGTAGCAATCGTAATTGGTGGTGGAAATATTTTCAGAGGATTGGCCGGTGCTGCAAAAGGTATGGACCGCGTTCAGGGTGATTATATGGGAATGCTGGCAACCGTAATCAACGGAATGGCTTTGCAAGGTGCTTTGGAAGATGCAGGAATCATTACAAGATTGCAATCTGCTATTGAAATGGACAAAGTAGCTGAACCTTTCATCAAAAGAAAAGCAGTTCGTCACTTAGAAAAAGGACGTGTTGTCATCTTCGGAGCTGGAACAGGAAACCCTTATTTCACAACAGATACTGCCGCAACATTGAGAGCCATCGAAATCGATGCAGACGTAATTTTAAAAGGAACCAGAGTAGACGGAATCTACGACAGTGATCCTGAAAAAAATGCGGACGCAGTGAAATTTAACAGTCTGTCTTTTGACGAGGTTTTCGAGAAAAACCTGAAAGTAATGGATATGACTGCTTTCACATTGAGCCACGAAAACAAATTACCGATTATCGTCTTCGATATGAACAAAGAAGGTAATCTGGAAAAACTGATAGACGGAGAAAATATAGGAACCTTAGTTAACGTTTAAATGAGGATTGATTTTTGATATTTGGCTTCATCATTTATCATCAATAATTCATCATTCATAAAATATGTGTCAATTATAAAATTTTAAATATACAATGGAAGAATTAGAACTCATTGTAGCATCGGTAACTCAGGAGATGGATGCTGCAATCAAGCATTTGGAGCACGCTTTTCAAAAGATCAGAGCTGGCCGTGCTTCTACCTCTATGGTACAAGATGTAATGGTAGAATATTATGGTGCGCCCACGCCTCTTAGCCAGGTAGCCAACGTTTCTGCAATAGATGCAATGACGCTTTCTATCCAGCCTTGGGACAGAACTGCTATTGGAGCAATTGCAAAAGCAATTGTCAATTCTAACCTTGGGTTTGCGCCGTCCAACAATGGCGATGTGGTGATTATCAACGTACCACCATTAACAGAGGAAAGAAGACGCGATCTCGCAAAACAAGCAAAAGCAGAAACAGATCAGACCAAAGTAACCATCAGAAATGCAAGACAAGAAGGTAACAAAGAACTGAAAAGACTGGAAGGTATTGCAGAAGATCTAATTAAAGGTGCTGAAAAAGACATCCAGGATCTGACAGATGCTTATGTAAAAAAAGCAGATGAACATCTTAAAGTAAAAGAAGCAGAAATATTGAAAGTTTAAGTTTCTTTTTGATAGAAAAAATTAAATCCTAGTTCCAAAATATGAAACTAGGATTTTTTTTATTTGATTCTATCATAAATCAGTTTGGTAGCCACCGCACCAAAAAGATAATAACCAACAGTCAACAGCTTTTTCTGAGTCGTTTCTGCGACCGGAGCATCATCCAGACCCATTTTCTTGGGCAGCATCACCGCACCCAGGCCAGCTGTAATTCCAGATGCAATATTAAAACCACTGGTAGCGGTGGTCGCATAATACAAACCATTGCTGATGACATCACCCGCCAGAGTCGCAGCATAAAGTTGGTCGTGATTGGTAATTTTCATATCCACGGTATCCAAAGCCTTATTCAGAGCCTCCTCACCCACTTTGTTCACTTCCGGCACGTTGGAGAAGTTATTCCTTACGATTTCGTGCAACAGGTTCAGGGCAATCGCGCCACCCAGACCTGCAAGTATTTTTTTGTACATAATATATTGGATTTGATATTAATCTTATTTGCACAGATTGAGCCACCAAATTATTTACATCATATCTCAGCTAATCTATTTAGTTGGAACATCCTGATGAAAATTATGGTAAGTAATGTAAAGATCATAGAAATAGATGTCATCATCAATATACTCTTTCAGCGTCTGTTTGTCAGCATATGTTTCTGTATAAAAATACTTTTGCGCCAAATGAGGATGATTCATTTCCTTAGAAAATAATAAAGCTGAAGCTAAATAAGCTTTCATTTTCTCACTCTGTTTCAAATGTAATTCTATAGCCATAATTTATGATTTTATACCAGCTACTAATCAGAATGTGTGCCATCGTAATCTTCGAAACAAGCAAACAACCTGAAAAAACATATGAACCGATGTCTAGTTGCTATTTTTTATTTCCAAACTATCCATTATATTTACACAAAACAATACCACCAAAAGATGCCAAACCGCTACAAATCAACTACCATACTGTGCATCGCAGTCAATTTGATTATTGGCAATCTCGTGCTATTGATATTTCCCGATCTCACCATCATCCACCGCCTTCTCATCTCCGTCAGCATCATTTTCCTTTACGGATTTACCTTCGAAAACCTAAAAACAACCATCCATCAACAAACCAAATGGAAAATCGCCGGCATCTCTATCCTGCTCAGCCTTGTGGGGATGATGATTGCCTGCATCGTCACCTCCATCAGCATGCGTTTACCCTCAGACAGCATTATCTCCGCCGCACTCAAAGGCCTTATCCCATTATACATCTTTGCCATCGTCCTAGCCTCACCATTATGGATAGTTCTTGCGATTGTCAATTTCTTTTGTTTGAATTTTATTAAGAATCTAAAGAACAATTAACTCAATTATTATAAAAGTTTATGAACAAAAGATTTCTTCAATGCCTTATAGCACCATCTATGTTTTGGACAGCCGGCATTAGGATTGAAAAAGATTTAGAAGAAAGAATAATTTCTATACTCATATTATTCGGAGCAATATCATCTCCATTATTTACTGCAGGATTTCATAGAGGTAGGCTAGATTTATTAAAATATTTAATAATCAGTCATTTAATTTTCTATCTAGCATCTATGGGATATTGGTTTAATGATCAGGTAACACCAACAATTTTTATGGGCACTTTTGCGGGATCATTACTTTTCCAATATGCAACCAAATATATTTTCAAAGTCAAAATATCGTGGAAGATGATGCTTTTGATCTCATTTTTAAGTGTAATGACCTTCATTCCTTTTCAGTTGAATTGGAGCTATAACAAACTGGGATTTGCAGTTTTCCTTTGGATGATAATCAATTCATTTCCGCTTAATTACAAAAGCAAAAACTAATCTTTCTAAAGCTTTATATTTACAAACAACAAAATAAATCTGATTAGCAAAAAAGCATTAATGATAGAGTAAATTTGCACGTCAAATTTTACAAGAAAATTTAGATTAGCTATCTAATATTTTCAAAAAAATAAACTAACTAACCTTATAAACTTAAATATCTCTATGAAATTTTGCGTTGAGTGCGGAGGTTTTCTATCTCAAAAAGTAATAGATTATTCTCAAACAAACTTTGGAATATCACTGTGTATCCCTCATCAACAATGGACTGAATACTTGGAAACAATCACAACTCCTGAAACACTACGTTTATATTGGGCTTTGAGAACTAGAAATGTACCTGCTCAAATAGAAAAATTCGATGGTTTCAAACATATTGACATAGCTATACCCGAAGTAAAAATAAATATTGAAGTTGATGGAATGCATCATAACAATAATCCCAAACAAGCTTTATCAGATCTCAAGAGAACTTATCATTCGTTTTTAAAAGGTTATTTTACATTAAGAATTCCCAATTCTTTAATTTATAATGATGATGTTCTAAATGAAACGGCTGATTACATTGTTTATATTTTAAATGAAAGTAAAAATAAGATTTATGATAGTAGAAAAAGATAAATAATATTTATCTTTAGCTAAAGTGGGCTTTCCCATCCCACTCCTACTCAATCAACAAAACAAAAACCCTCGACAAAAACGAGGGTTTCCCATTTCCCTATTTAACATAATATCAAATTCATAAAATACCCGATAAAAAATTACAAACTGTTCAAAATAAAAATTAGATTTGTGATACAATTTTCAAAAAATCACACAATGAGTAAAACTTATGAAACAGGACACGCCAAAAACGTCGCTAACTTCCAAAAACTAATCGAATTTGTAACAGGCTACGGCACTGTCTACAATCCGGCGAAAACAAGTCTCAAACTAGCCACATTGATCGCCCTCCAAATAGAAGCCCAAGAAGCATTAGAAGAGGTCATCGCCAAAAACACACTCTACAACAACGCCGTCAATAACAGAATCTCGGAGTTCAGCGATCTCAGACCACTATCCACACGTTTGGTCAACGCGTTGCAAAGCACAGATGCCACGCCAGAAACCATCAAAGATGCCAATGGATTCAACAAAAAGATTCAGGGCAAAAGATCATCCACGCCAGAAACACCCACAGATCCCGATGCACCCGCACCGCAGAACATATCCGCAAGTCAAATGTCCTATGACCAGCTCATTCAGCACTTCACCGGACTCAAATCAGTATTGGAAAACGAAAAAAGCTACGCACCCAACGAAGTCGATTTGCAGATAGACACTCTGGAAACCAAAATCGCTAATATGATCACCAAAAACACAGCAGTAGCCAAAGCCTACACCAAGGTCAGCAACATCCGCATCGCCAGAGACAAGATTCTTTACATTGGCGAGAATACTTTGGTTGATACTGCAACTGAGGTTAAGAAATATATCAAATCAGTTTTCGGAGCAGGCAGCCCAGAGTTCAATCAGGTTCAAAGTTTACCATTCAAAAAGATCTCAAAATAGAAAGTTCATTCCTTCTAGCAGAAAGTTTACAACTGCTGAAAGAAAACTCGTTACTGCAATAAGAAAGTTTCCTACTGCAAACAGAAAGCTCCTTACTGCAATAAGAAAGTTCCCTACTGCAGATAGAAAGTTACTCCCTGCTAATAGATAGTTAGCTACTGCAGGCAGAAAACTCCTTACTGCAAATAGAAAGCTACTTACTGCAAGTAGAAAGTTAGCTACTGCAAAAAACAATGCTAGTAAATCAAAACATATAATCTTTCCTCCTTCGAGTAGTTGCCTCAAGCGGACGTATCAAGAAGCCACAAACAAAAAACCTCCCAATTCACTTGAGAGGTTTTGTTATTCATAGAACCAAAAACCTGGCTTCTTTATACTTATTTTTGTATACTTCTTCTCTTAAGCAGAGTTTCGGCTCGCATTAATATTTCCAAACAGGGATCGCATCACAAGTTTCTCGTAACTATCTCTGTTCCCCTCGCCTTTCTGAATTTTAATCAAAGCATATTGCTGAATACTCAATAATGGCAATACAATTTTTTCTCTGATACTGATAGATTTTCTGTTGATTGGTTCTTCCTGCATCAGTATATTATAACCTGTCAGCTCCAGCATCATTTCTTTGGATAAAGAAAATTCAGCAAACAAAATATTCCAGAACTCACCGAACTTTTCATTATTTCTCATGTAATAAGTCAATGGGAAATAAGTCTTATTCATACTCATCATCGAGTTCAAAACAAGCGTTTTAAAGAAATCGGAACCTTTATAGAGTTCTTTGATTTCCTCAAATCTACCTTCATCTTTCAAAACCTTTAAAGCAGACCCAAACCCAAAGAATCCGGGAACATTTTGTCTCAGCTGAGCCCAGGATCCCACAAATGGAATTGCCCTCAGATCTTCAAACTTCAGTTCAGAACCTGCTCCCCTTTTGCTTGGTCGGCTTCCAATATTGGTTCGCCCATAATATTCCAAAGTACTCATTTCCTGCAAATAAGGAACAAATCTTGGATGTGCTTTTAATTCAGAATATTTATTATAACTAATATCAGCCAATTCTGAAATTAACTTTCTTTCATTAACATTCAAATCTTTTTTGGTGCTTTTAAAAACATCATTCTCTATTCCCGCCGTCAGCAATTGTTCAAAATTAAATTTTGCCTGATCTTTATTTCCAAAAACACTCGTAATGGTTTGACCTTGTATCGTTAGTTCAATTTGATTATTAGCAATTGTTTTCCCTTGCGAAGCATAAAAATCGTGTGTTTTCCCGCCACCTCTTGCCGGTGGCCCGCCTCTACCATCGAAGAATATAACTTTGATACCATTATCTTCTGAAATTTTGGTCAATTTTTCTTTAGAAGTATAGATTTGCCAGTTCGCTTTCAGGTAACCACCATCTTTGGTTCCATCTGAGAAACCAAGCATAATAATCTGTTTATTATTTCTTTTTGCCAGATGTTTTTTATAAACCGGATGGCTGTACAGAGTCTTCATCACCTCCTCAGATTTGTCAAGACCTTCCATCGTTTCAAACAACGGAACGATATCGATATTGATGTCTTCATCGGCATAGCCGCAAAGTTTCATCATCGCATAAACGTTCATCACATCTTTCACTTCATCAGAGTTGGAAATGATATAACGGTGCATTCCGCGTTCGCCATTTTGTTCCTGAATGGTTTTGATATTATAAATGCTCTTCAAAGTTTCGCACGTCATTTCATCTTCGAAATCTTCTGGATTCAAGACAATGCCAGAGTTTATCAATAATTCAACTTTATCATCATCCGTTCTTTCATCAACATTACCATCAATTATTTTTTTAAAGATATCATCTATCACATTTTGATGAACTCTGCTGTCCTGGCGAATATCCAATGTCGCAAAGTGCGTCCCAAAAATCTTAACCCGATCCCGGAAATCATCCAAAACGTCAAAGAATAATCCATTGTGTTCTTCTTTAAGAATCTTTTCTGCCTTATCCAGTTCAGCAATAATTTCATTGGCAGAAATCTGCACACCTTCTTGGAAAATCGAATCATAAATCCTCTGGCTTACGGCTTTCAAAATATCAGAAACGCCACGGAAACTCAATCTTCTCCTTACGATTTTTAAATGTCCATAATAATCTTTCAGAATAGAAATTCTCAGTTCTTCAGCCACTTTCATAGTGATATCAGCGGTTACAAAAGGATTTCCGTCGCGATCTCCTCCCGGCCAAAAACCTAGCTGAATAATATCCGGACTAGGTGTGAAATTAGAAGTCCCATAAACTTGTTTTATTTTTCTATAAAGTTCACCAATACTTTGATAATAGACATATCTCAGGTAATAAATAATGCTCATCGCTTCGTCTAATGGCGTCGGTTTTTCTTTATTAACAAAAGGTGTTTTACCCAATTGCTGCAGCAAAGTATCAATCTGCGTCACCGAATCATTGATGATTGCATCCCTCAAGTCATGGATGATTCTCTGAACTGCATTCGGATAAAACTGAGTCGGGTGCGCCGTAAAAACAATCTTAATCCCAAAATCATCCATCTTCTTACGAATGGCTGTCAAATGATGTTCATGAGTCGCTCTATCGTAGAGATTCTTAACCGTTCCGGAGTCGGTTTCAGAGTGCAATTGCTGGAAAGCAGCGTCTTCTATACTGTCAAACAAAACGACTTGTCTTTCTATATATTGGATGATTTTGAACAACAATTCCAGTTTCTGATCCTCAGTTTGCAGTTCGGTATGTTTCTGGAAAAAATCTTCTACTATTTCTTCCGGAGATTTTCCCTGTTGATATCCATCTTTACTTTCTTCATAAAGAAATGGCAGCAACATCCCGATATTGGTCATTTTATCATAAGGCAAACTCATGAAGAGAGAATTGTAGATTTGAAACTTATTCTCTACAATTTGCCTGAATTTTTCAATTTTCTGATCGTTTAGCATCTAACAAAAATAAGAGATAAATCATAAAATCAATCGTCAGAAATGTTATTTTTATTGTAAATTTTCTGTTAATACATTTTCCAACATCACCATTATTTCTTCCCCGAACTGTTCAATTTCAGCCTTCGCGATTCCGTTCACATTTTCCATATCTTCAAAATTATTCGGTAGATGTCTGGCAATCGACATAAGTTGAGAATTTTTAAGAATAGCATAAACAGGCAAATTACAATTCCCGGCCTTTTCTGCCCTCCATTCTTTAAGTCTCCTGTAAATCATTAATTCTATCTCAGAAGGTTGTTCTACAATATTTAGGTTTTCATTAACCACAATATTATCCTTGGGATTATATCTACGATATTGCTTGATAATCAACTTTCTGTTATCAAAAATGTCTATATCAGGTTTCTCAATATAATTTTCTATTTCGTTGTAAAAGATAAGAACAGACCAGTAATTTGTTGCATCTTTTACTAGTTGTGTATCTATCTTCAGAATCTCACAGCGCTTAACAAAATCGCGCATCAATTTTTCATCTGACAATTGAAATTCTTCAGAGATTCTGATTTTAAAAATTTTAACTTCCATAAATCAAATTAATCAAAACCCTCAACAAGCTTTTGCTTGCTAAGGTTCTGGTTTATAACAATTATTTGGATCCTAAAAGTATCAGTTCTTCAATTCTGATTTCCGTTACAAAACGTTTTGTGCCGTCTTTGTCGTCATAGGATCTGTAAGTCAGTTTTCCCTCGACGGCGATTTCTTTTCCCTTTGGAACATATTTTTCCAAAATATCTACTACTTTTCCAAACGCAACCAGATTATGCCATTGCGTTTCTTCTACTCTTTCACCAGCCGAATTCGTATAATAATCATTGGTTGCAAGTGTAACAGTTGCTCTTTTGTTTCCATTTTCGAAGTTGAAAATTTCTACTTCTTTTCCTGTGTGACCAATAAGAGTCACTTTGTTTCTTAAAGACATCATATTAAATTTTTGAATTAAACTTTTAAAATCAAGTCGTATTTGCCTGTTGCTTGATTTTCTGTTGCAAATTTTCATCAAAAAGAGAACTTGATTCGGTAGAAAAGCATTTATATCCGTTTGTAATCGTTTGTAAATGGAAATGATTTTATAATTTTAGAGAACTGAAATTCTCATCAATAAATGAAATCCATAATAATTCTACTGACGTTAAGCATTTTATCTTTCGGACAAAATTCGAAAACCGATAATAAAATCGGAGAAAAAGTCGAAGGTAATTTTTCAGGAAATGGAAAAAGCATAACAGCAAATGTTTTTAAAACTAAAGAAGCGATAGGAAATCCAATAGAAAATGGAACGGCAGCAGAATTTGAAATTCGGTTTTCTGATGCTAAATTAAAACCCATAAAAGCAGGCTGTTGCGAGATAATTCTCATTAATGAAGGTGATCTTAACAATAACGGAAGCGACGAAATATCGATTTATCAAGCGCCAATGAATGGTTGCACTTACACAATGACCACCTATTCTTACATCAAGGGAAATTGGAAAAAAATAATTCCGCCATTTTTGATTCCAACTGGATGTGAAAACCTGAGTGAAAAAGATTTGCAAAACAGAGTTTTCCGAGAAAATAAAACCATCTATCTCCTGGAGAAAGTTATGAATAAAGAAAACGGAAAACTAATCAAGAAAAAAGCCTCAGTGCTATGAAAATTATTGAATAATTGAATTTAAACTATAAAATAAAACACAAATGGAAAACTTAACCTGCCCGGAATGTGGCGACAAAATCATCGGAAGATCAGACAAAAAATTCTGTTCCGATGCCTGCCGAAACGCCTTCAACAACAAGCAAAATAAAACCACAACCAACTATATGCGTAATGTGAACAACAGACTCCGCAAAAATTACCGCATACTTTCTGAACATAATTTTGAAGGAAAAACAAAAATCAATCGTCTTAAACTACAGAACGCCGGTTTTGATTTCGATTTCGTGACACAAATCGTGACTTACAAAAACGGCTCTCAATATTTTTTCGTGTATGATCAGGGCTACAAAATACTTGATAACGATTGGATATTAATAGTAAAAAAGACCGATTAAATTATGATTCTTACTTTTCTGATTCTGCTGTTTGTCTTGGCAATCTATCTTTACAACCTGCCTGTTTTTGGTGGCAAATTTTCCGGAAAAAGATTAGTCCGAATGAAACAATCACCGAACTACAAAAATGGTGTTTTCCAAAATCTGAGTTATACACCTTCTTTAGCCGAAGGATTTACAATGAGACAAGTGCTGTGGGACTTCATCACAGATAAAACAGAAAATAAAAAACCACAACATCCTCTACCGACTCAAAAAACAGATTTGAAAAACCAGCCAATTCCTGATGATTTTCTCGTTTGGATGGGGCATTCATCTTACTATTTCCAGTTGGATGGTAAAAGATTTCTTGTGGATCCTGTGTTCAGTGGAAATGCCTCACCTATTCCTGGAACAACGAAAGCTTTTGCCGGAACGGATATTTATTCCGCAGAGGATTTTCCAGAGATTGATTTTCTGATTATATCGCACGATCATTATGACCATCTGGATTACCAAACAGTTAAAAGTCTTAGACCAAAAATCAAACAAGTGATTTGTGGTTTAGGTGTAGGTTCACATTTTGAAAAATGGGGTTTTGAAGAAGAGAAAATCATCGAGCTGGATTGGTATGAGGATGAAAATATAGCTTCCGGATTTAATATCACTTCTACTCCGGCGAGACATTTTTCCGGGCGAAGATTCAAAAGAAATAACACGCTTTGGTCATCTTTTGTTTTAGAAACACCGACTAAGAAAGTTTTTCTGGGCGGCGACAGCGGTTATGATTTTCATTTTAAACAAATTGGAGAAAAATTTGGACCTTTTGACTGGGCTTTTTTGGAAAATGGACAATATAATGTGAAGTGGAGAAATATACATACTTTGCCAGAGGAATTGGTGCAGATTATAGAAGATTTAGATGTGAAAAATGTTCTGCCTGTTCATTCTTCAAAATTTATGTTAGCGCAACATTCCTGGAATGAACCTTTGCAAAAAATCTTTGAAAACAGTCAATGCAAAAACTTTAAAATTGCAACACCAATTATTGGCGAAAAATTGAATCTGAATCATGATTCTCAGGTTTTTTCTGAATGGTGGAATGATTAAAATTATTTAAAAATATTATTAAATTATTCTAAATTTGAAATATGGAAGACCTAAACGAATTAGAACTGATTCTCTTAAACAATCTAACAACAAGATATCCTTTATTAAAATCTCACCTAGGATACTTAAAAGTTGCAGAGAGAAAACTTAATAAAGATAGTTTGATTGTAACTCTCGCTTATACAGATTTCACTGGAGATTTTGAAGATATTAATGCTTTGTTTAGCAATGGAGAAAATATTGAAATCAAAGGTTTGAAAGAAGGTTTAAGCTATGTTATCGACGTGAGTGACGGAGAAATCACCACCATAGAGTTCAATACTTATAATGAAAAATGGAATGGAAAGTTCGGTGATTATAAAATTATAAAGCCGGAATAAATTCAAATTAAAAATAAAAAAAGGATGAACCGTAAAGTTCATCCTTTCTATTTTCAAATAAGTTGATTATTTAGTTTCAACAACTGTTGTTTTCAGCCAGTTTGTGTGGAATTTACAATCCTTATACTTGTTATCAATTGAGATAAAAATGGAAGGAATTTTGTTCGTCACCCATTTCTCTACGATTTCATTTTTCTTCTTATTCAGCGCCATATCCTTGATTCTTTCGTAATCTGTGGATAGTTCCAGCTGATGTGCATCAATAATATCATTCACTTGCACTATGCTGATCATTTTTCTTTTTTGAGAATCTTCCTGTTGGAATGGATCTGTAACGTCGTTCTTTTTAAGACCTGCAATCTGATAAGAAATAGTCGGGTCTAAATTAAGTTTCTCCAACTTATCAGAACCATCCTGATTATTGGTCATTACACCTGCACTGAATTTATTACTCTTGTCATCAGAGTATTTGTAAGCCGCATCTTTGAAACTGATTTTCTTTTCCAAAATCAAAGTTCTGATACTGTCCATTTCTTTCTTAGCAGCCGTCAGCTCCTGAGCATTGGGCGTACTTTTTATCAGAATATGTCTGGCATCGTACTTTTTACCATTTCTTTTCACCAACTGAATCAAATGATAACCAAATTCCGATTCCACAGGCTCGGATAAATCGCCTTCCTGAAGGTTAAGCGCTGCAGCTTCAAATGGTTTTACCATCTGTCCCATATTGATATTTTTGTAAAGTCCGCCAACCGCTGCAGAACCTTCATCTTCAGAATAGATTCTCGCTTGGTTTTCAAAACTATCACCGTTTTTTATATCCTGCTTTATTTTATTAAGTTTATCAATAATTTCTTTTTTATGAGATGCAGAAATCTTTGGGTAAATACTGATTTTAGAAAGACTTACCTCATCCTTAACATTCGGCAGCTGATATTTGAATTGATTATAAAAATCAGTCACTTCATTCGGTGTTACATCCGCTTTTTCAGTGATTCTACCGTACTTCGCTTGTCCGTAATAGTTATCAGCATCAATTTTCTCGATAGCTGTTTTCATCTCGTAAGACGTTCTGAATTTGTAAGCGGCTAACATCGCTTTCTCATCCGGAAACTGTCCAAGAATCTGATTGTATTTGCTACCAGCCATTTCTTTGATAGCTGCACTTCTGTTTTCTATCAATGTGTCCTTTTTTGCTTCGTAGATAAGTAATTTGTTATTCAGGATACTTTCCATAAAATCACATTTATCACCTACATTGGCGCCCTGCTGTTTGGCATAGTTCGCTTGATCTTCTATGTCAGACTCCAGGACAATCTCGTTACCAATTACGGCTGCGATTCCATCTATCAGCTGACCTTTTTGTAATTGTGCTGACAGTTTCCCACTAAAAAGGAAAACAAAAACAGACAATAAAAAAAGACATTTTGTGTATTTTAACATTATATTTTGATATTAAGGTGCAAAATTAGGATTATCCTCCAATTTCGCTTCATTTTTAGTTATAATTATTTCTTAAAATTTTTCTTCAGTTCTGCCATAAAAGCGGGCTGAATTTCAACTTTAGTTTTTGCTCTCTGATTAGCTATTGTTGTCTGTAGAACTTTTTCCGTCACGGCATCTGTCATATCTTCTTTAGATTCTTCCAATGTCATCTGTTGTTCTGGCAGCAATTCATCGATTGCAACAATCACATCGCGGTCAGAAATTTTTGTTGCAAACGTTCCTTTTTTGAATGGAACATTGTGTTTCTTGAAAATATCAGCACTTTCCTGAATCTTACCTTCCTCAAAATGAACTAAAACCTGATTTTTATCGTTCACTTGATTTTTATATTTCTCCTTCAGTGCAGTCCATTTTTTAGGATCTTTAACTTCTTTCTCAATTTCTTTTACCAATTTTGGATCAGAAATAACAGCCGCTCTGGATTCTGCTCTTTTTTCCCAAACAAATTTGGACTTATTGGCATTGTAATATTCTGTGAAAAGCTGGGGATTATTTTTCACCTCGTCCTTTAGATATTCTGAGAAGATATATTCTGAATAAAGATTCTTTTTAAGGTCAGACAGTTCTGGTTTTACGTCTGGAAGATTTTCAAAATTCTTAGCATAAACCCCGACAATATATTGATCTGCCTGATAATCTACAAGTTCTGCCCATTGAGCGGTCGGAATCAATTCCAAACTTTTATACTGGGAGTCTATTGCTTTTTTAAGATCTTCGTATGTCACTGCATTTTTACCGTAAGTAAAAAGTACAGCCTTTGGATTTTTAGGATTAAGATAAGTTTGATAAGATTTTTTGATCTCAGCAAAATCTTTTGTTTCCACAAATTTATCCTGAGTTTTCAGCCAGCTTACCAATTTGGAAGTCGCTTCTTCGCCATAACTTGTAGCCAGCATTTCTTTTTGGAAAAATCTTTTATTTTCATCCGTAAGTTGATAAGACTCAATGTTATAAATATTGAAAATAAAATATTTATCCCCAAATAAAATGGGTTCTGGTGTGTAATAATCTTTCTTGTGACCTTTCAGTGCATTATAAACTTCGTCAGGCAGAATTGGCGATCCCATTACTGCTCCGCCAGAATTTTTCTCCTCCTCCGTAGCTCCATAATCTTTTACAACTGCCTGAAATTTTTTTCCAGATTCCAATTCTTTATAGATTTTCGCTTTAGTTGTTTCATAGTTTGCGTCTTTTGGAACAGATAAAACACCAAAAATCATATAGCCAAGGCTAGGTCTTGTGTTTACCACTTTTGCAAAGGCTACAACATTTGGCTTATCTATAAATGAGGTATATGAATTAACTGGTGCATTTTTCACCTGTTGGTAAAGATCATAATCCAGCATCCCCGGCTTTATATAAAATGCTTTTGTTGCTTCCGGTTTAGCATTTTTTGCTAGAAAATCTTCCATTGTCAATTTACCTGCTTTCACATCATTGTAAAGGGCTTTATAGTCGGTTTTATCGTCCGATTTTTTTTCCTTGATGAAAAGCAAAACCTGAGTTTCTGTTTTATTGGAATTAACAAAATCCTGAACCAATGGATCAATAATCGCCTTTGGATAGAATTTTTGCTCTCTCATTTCAGACAATTTTTGATTGTAAGAATTAACGAAGAAATTAAGCGTATCAGCTCTTTTTTCCTTTGCCAATTGTTGCAACAGTAAAAATTCTACAGTAGAATTTACAGATTTATCTGGACCATTGGTCTCAAGTCCGTATTTATTTTCTTTGATATAATCTTTTACAGAAATGCTGTCTTTACCAACAATCAGATATTGAGAAAAAGCCATTTGCGAAGTAAACGCTAAAACAACCGGAAAAAAAATCTTCTTCATTTGATATATTTTATAACACCCTTTGGAGTGATAAATTTGTGTAAGGTTAAATTTTAAATTGCTGATTCGAACGTCGTCAATTCTTTGAACTGATTGATTCTGTCGCTTAATTCTTCTTTAGTTACATTCTCGATTCTTTCTGTCCCGAATTTCTCAACCGTGAAAGATGCCATTGCACTTCCTACGATGATTGCCGTTTTCATACTTTCAAAACTGAAATCACCTTTCTTTGTAAGATATGAAGCAAATCCGCCTGCGAAAGTATCTCCAGCGCCGGTTGGATCAAAAACTTCTTCCAAAGGTAAAGCTGGGATTGCAAAGATTTTTCCATCATGGAAAAGCAATGCGCCGTGTTCTCCTTTTTTGATGATCACATATTTTGGTCCTAATGTATGGATTTTTTTAGCCGCTTTCACTAAAGAATATTCTCCGGAAAGTTGTCTTGCTTCCTCGTCGTTGATTGTGATAACATCTGTTTTTGCGATTACTTTCATCAAGTTGTCCCAAGCGATGTCCATCCAGAAATTCATTGTGTCAAGGATTACCAATTTTGGCTGCGTTTTCATTCTTTCCAAAACTGAAAGTTGAACCACTGGATCAAGATTTCCTAACAAAAGAACTTCTGCTTCTGAAGAATGCTCAGGAACTTTCGGGTCAAAATCTGCCAGAACATTGAGTTCAGTAACCAAAGTATCTCTGGAGTTTAGATCGTTGTGATATTTTCCGCTCCAGAAGAAAGTTTTACCTTCTTTCACCATTTCTACTCCATCTACATTGATGTTTTTTGAAGTCATCATATCCAGATATTCCTGTGGAAAATCGCCTCCGATCACGGAAACCAAACTTACGTCTGTGTCCAAAGCCGAAGCTGCTAATCCAATATAAGTGGCTGCACCACCAAGAATTTTATCTGTTTTTCCAAAAGGTGTTTCGATGGCATCAAATGCTACAGTTCCTACTGCTAGTAATTTCATAATTTAAGTTTTTGCTAATGGCAATCAGCTTTTTGCTAATCACCTATATATATTGTTATTTTTTATTCTTGTTTCTTATTTCCCTTTCCATTCAAAAGAATCTATCAGATGCAAAAGGTCTTTTTTGATATAATCTACAGCCGGTGCCAAAGAATCCGGACGTGGACGGGAATTGAAATATAAATTGCCCGTTACAAAATGTCTCGTACTATCCGTAATATAAAACTGAATGTTAGAAGCCGTTTGACCTTTCAGCTCGTAGAAATTTCCGTAAACATTTTTCTCCGGATAGGCAAACGATTTGGTATCGATCGCGCTCGCTTTGATGGTGTGTTCATAGACCATTTTTTCTGCTTCTTTCACGTGAAGCTGGAAATCATTCTTGATCGGGAAATAGGTAATGAAAACGTTGGCCTTCATTCCTGGATAAGAGAGATTGTACCAACAGGCTTGTTTTGCATCCTTGATCTTTGCAAAATCCGAGTAATCAAAAGAGTAATCGCAAGGTGCAGAAAAGTTCAGATATTTCGGGGCCGGATATTCCAAACGCAGGTCACCTTTCGGTTTTGGAACCGGTTCTTTGGCGCAGGAGAAAAGTGATAAGCCTATGAAAACTCTGATCAGATTTTTAAACATTCGGCAAAAATAACAATTAGAATCGATACAGAGAATTTTGAATACTTAATTTTTGTTAAGAATAATTGATTTACAGAGAAATGTGGATTTTTATTTGATTAATAATTGGAGCTCTCGCAGATTTGGCAATTTTGCGGATTTGTTTTTGGATTGTTTTATAGTTTATAAAAAGTCTTCGACTCCGCTCAGACTGACACTTTATAATTCAGGGATTATTATTATAGTTGTCACACTGAGCGGAGTCGAAGTGTTCTACATTAGAATAACAAAACAATGTTTTATGTTGACTGTTGTTTTATACTGGATCTGCAGCCCGGCTTGAGCGGAAATCCTTTTTTGTGTATTGTCAAGTTCTATTGAAATGGAAATCGTCGGCAAAAAAGATTGGGAGCGGAAGACGGAAATAGCTGCCATAAAAAAAGTATAAATAGCTATTCGACAAAGTCAAAAGCTGCCCAAATATTATTAATTTATTTTAAAAAGCGTTAAAATTGAAGATTAATCTGATGAAAATAAAATATTTGTAACCTTTTTGGGTTTCTGATCGTATAATATAATGCAACCTAAAGAATGAGGTTTTTATATGAGACAATTAAAAATTACAAAACAGGTTACCAACAGGGAAACCGCATCACTAGACAAGTATCTGCAAGAGATTGGAAAAGTTGAATTGATTACCGCTGATGAAGAGGTAGATTTGGCTCAGAGAATCCGTGCCGGTGACAGAGCTGCATTGGAAAAGCTGATCAAAGCTAACTTACGTTTCGTGGTTTCCGTTTCCAAGCAGTATCAGAATCAGGGACTTTCTCTTCCCGATCTGATCAACGAAGGAAATCTTGGTCTAATGAAAGCGGCGAAAAGATATGATGAGACGAGAGGTTTCAAATTTATCTCCTACGCTGTTTGGTGGATTCGTCAATCGATTTTGCAGGCTTTGGCCGAGCAGTCGAGAATTGTAAGATTACCATTGAATAAGATTGGTTCTATCAACAAAATCAACAAAGCTTATGCTCACTTGGAGCAAGAGAACGAAAGACCGCCTTCTCCGGAAGAATTGGCAGAAGTTCTGGATATGAGCGAGGAAGACATCAAAGAATCTATGAAAAACAGTGGTCGTCATCTATCGATGGATGCACCGCTTGTGGAAGGTGAAGATTCTAATCTTTATGACGTTTTGCGTTCGGGAGAATCTCCAAGTCCTGATAAAGATCTGATGTTGGAATCTCTACAGATAGAGATTGAAAGAGCGCTTCAAACTTTGACGCCGAGAGAAGCTGACCTGGTAAGATTGTATTTCGGATTGAACGGAAAACATCCAATGACGCTTGAAGAAATTGGTGAAACTTTTGACCTTACGAGAGAAAGAGTTCGTCAGATCAAAGAAAAAGCGATTAAAAGATTGAAACACAACACAAGAAGTAAGATCTTGAAATCTTACCTTGGAAAATAAAAATTCCTTTTTGGGAATGAAATTGAAGCAAGACTTTTTGGTCTTGCTTTTTTTGTATTTTTGAATGAAATCTGAAAATAATGAAATCTGAAATAAAATATATTGAACTGAAAACTGGGTTTAGTGATAATGGTCAGGCTTGGATTGGTTTAGTTTCATTTTCTAAAAGTGGAAGGACATTATATTTTGATGGAAAAGCATTTCAAAGCTTGAACGGAAATGGAATTAATGGAAATTATTTTGAAATTGAATCTGGCAATGAATATTGGATTTCCGGAGTCAAAAAAAATCAAAGTGACAGACACGTTTATGGCGGTGGAAAGATATATGTTGAAAAGAGAATTCTGAACGATTATTTGAATATTATAAATCAACAAAGTTTAAAGGAAAGAGATTATGAAATTATTGAAGTTGAAATCGAAATTCCAACAGAGAGAATTAATGAATTAGAAAATCAAAAACATAGTTCAGAATCTAAAATAGACGAGAGCAAAAGATTTTTAAAACCCACTGAATTGAATATTAAAGAACTTGATTATTTTATAGAATTTTACAGAGAATCATCTATTAATGGTAAACATTTAAAGAGTCGAAAATATTCGAGAAATCTAATGAATGAGTTAATTTTAGAAAAAGACTTACGAAACAAATTATAAATGATCATCTCAATCATCGGTGGCGGAATTGGCGGTTTGACTTTGGGAAATGTTCTGAAGCAACACAACATCGATTTCAAGATCTATGAAAGTGCGCTGGAAATAAAACCCGTTGGAGCCGGAATAGCAATGGCTGGAAATGCAATGCAGATCTTCGATAAACTCGGTTTGAAAGAGAAGATTGAAAATGCGGCAACGAAAATGCACGCATTAATCATAACTGATGAAAAGCTAAAAACGATTTCAAAAACCGATGTTCTAAAGCTCGAAAGCAAATACAATGTTTGCAACATCGCCATTCACAGAGCAGAACTTCAAAAAGTATTGAGTGAGAATATTTCAGAAAATATCATTCTTAATAAACGGCTTTCGAGAATTGAGAAGAAAGAAAATTACCATTTGACCTTTGAAGACAAAACTGAAATCGAAAGCGAAATCATCATCGGAGCTGACGGCGTGAAATCTTTAGTGCGACATCAAATTCTTAAATCTGGAAAAATCCGCGAAGCCAAACAAAAATGCTGGCGCGGAATCCTGACTACCGAAATCCCAGAAAAATATAGCCACAATGCCTATGAAATTTGGGGAAAAGGAAAACGTTTCGGTTTTGTGAAAATCAAGGAAAATACTTTGTATTGGTACGCTTTGGTGAATGAGAAATTCTATTCTAAGGATATTGATTTAATGGAAACCTTCAAGGAATTTCATCCTGATGTTTTGGAAATGATTTCTAAAACTTCAAAGGAAAATATCATTCTGAATGACATCATCGACCTAAAACCGATGGAAAAATGGACTGCGGAAAATCTATGTTTGATTGGTGATGCAGCGCACGCCACGACGCCAAATATTGGGCAAGGCGGTTGCCAAGCGGTGGAAGATGCTTACATCATTGGAAAACTTCTAGAGACTGA
>Ga0308157_10003681_pt1 | contig 21802 bp, 22 predicted proteins | sample PhyBR1_FD_201035 | JGI IMG/M metagenome (GOLD analysis project Ga0308157, IMG submission 201035) | Phyllosphere microbial communities from UC Gill Tract Community Farm, Albany, California, United States - DLSLB.R1 | ecosystem: Host-associated > Plants > Phyllosphere > Unclassified | place: USA...
TTCCCTAGGTTTCACGTCAGGATCCCAGCCTGGTATCCCAGGTCTGTCCACCTCATCAGTTCTTCCGTCCAGACGATCCTGCCTTATTTCATGAATGCCCTTATCCTCGCTGTACAAATGTGCGGAATGATGGAAGAGCGAGGACATTGCCGACACTAGAAAATGGAAATCCTGTTCAAATACAATAACGGAAGTGCGCCTATAGCCACCCTGACCATCATGGTCACTGCGTGTAATCTGTATAAACTTGCCATTCTTGGAAGTCTGCTTGAAATCCAGAAAATAGTGGCGCTTTTGGGAAGAAGAAAAACTTTCGGTCATCAGTACGTTGCCTATCATGTCATTTTCGTTTTGCTAAGGCACAAAGTTCGAAAGCACAAAAAAAAATAGTCGGTCGGAAAATACGTTAACCATTTCAAACGTTTAACTATCGGATATATCGCTGATAATCAATAGACATATGGGAAAGATTATTTATGTATTTGATCACAAATGCCAGCAGTGCGGAAAGGAGCTCTTTGGCCGTTCGGACAAGAAATACTGCAATGACGACTGCCGCAACCGCGCCAACAGCCACCGGCGCAAACGGGAAACCTGGGGAGATGATAAGCACATCTACGAGATCACCCGCGATCTCAAACGCAACCGGAACATCATGAAATCTACCGGCGCTTTCCTTGGCGAGACCAAAATCGTCACCAGGGGATGGCTACTGGACAAAGGCTATAACTTTGATTACTACACCAACATCCTGCACACTAAAAAGGGAGACTACTACTTCTGCTACGAATACGGGCACCTTCAGCTAGAAGACGGCAAACTTTTAGTGGTCATGACCGATCGTTATATAAACATCAAAAACCGGGCCCACGGCAGTCCATATGACCTTTAATCCATAGCGAACACCATTCAAGTTTTATCATACCAATATATTTAGCCATGTGGAAAACGTGTTCAAAAAACCAGCTACATTACCCTTAATTTAGCACGCACAACAAAACAACTCATGCCAAATTTTAAGTGTCTCTTCTTTCTTGAAAATGATGGACTACAGCTCGTAGAGGTCAAACATACCGATCTTGATGAAAATGCCGAGGCCTCAGAAATATTCAAATGGCTGCGCATCGACAGCAGCACCAACGAAGTTTCCCAACTGATCTTCTCTACTATGGATTCCTCTGGTGAGATCGAGGAACGCTATTTCGAGGAGGGCTACCTAAAGTTCAACAGCAAAACAGGAACATTTATCGAAAAATTCAATTCTGCCCAACATGCGCTGGTACGAAGGGACGAACTACAGCTCCCAGTCCATCTACAAAACCTGATAGAAACCTTCATCGAAAGCAACAAACACACGACAACAGTATGACGACAAAATAGTAGACATAAAAAAAGCCCGACCAAATTGGCCGGGCTCTTCTTCCCAAATTACTAAAGTTTATTTCTCGTTTTTCTTTTCGGTCACCTCAGTCCTGATCTCCTGGGCCAACACCTTCAAATCCTGCATCGCTTTTCTTACACGTGTACCGGCAGCACCGTTGCCCGCACTGAAGAATTTTTCCACATCAGCCTCAATTGCCGCTACCAGTTCTTTTACCTTTTGAAATTTTTCCATTGCTAATTGAATAATAAGTTAAAAACCTTGTTAATTTTTCGGCTAAACTAAGCACAAAAATCTAGACTGACAAGCCCTGATCTTGCTCTTTTCCCTTTTTAACCGACTTTCCCTTGTCCAATCCGAGCTCTGCCTGCTCCTCCAACCTCAAATGGTCCTCCCTTTTGATGGACCTGCCATCCAGGGCATAGATGTTCAGCTGCTTAAATTCCGGAACCGCCTCCACCAGCACCTTGGCAGGTTTCCCATCCAACTGTACCGTCACCTCTGCCCTGTTACCATTGCGCAGTGAAAGTTCCAAGGCCTCACGCAGCTCAGGCTTGCCCAATTCCTTAAAATCGAACCTGTCCAGCACCGCAGAAAGGTCATAGCCATAGGCCTGGGTAAAGGTCTTCATCGGAAAATTACCATTGCGCTCCCTATCCCCATCGAAATCAAGCTTCGCCCAGGCCGTATACTCGTTCCTGTGGATATTCAGCATATCCTCCCTGTACACCGAACGTCCCGAAACCAGGTTCAGCGCCTGCTCCAGCGCAAATCCATTGCCCTTTTCGATATAAAAAGTGTGCCCGGGCGCAGGATCCATTAGGCACTTATAGAAATCCTTCTCCACCTCCAGCACCTTCCCGTCGACCATTGAGGCCAACTGTCGGGAAGAGGCCAGCTCACTGCCAACAAAAATCTGTGCCGCTCCACGAATCTGTTCGGAACGCTCCAAACACCAGTTGAAATCCTTCACCGCCAGTGAAGGCATCCCAAACTCGCGCACCGAGGGATCCTCTCCCTGGCGCTGCGAGCATACGAAATACTTTTTCCCCTCGGCCAGTGGCGGCTGTTTTTCCAGCACCAGATCGAACTTGTTGAAATAATAGTATTCCGAAGACTTCGACTGGTTAAAGTGCAGCGCCAGCTCCATCCTGCCCTTATCACTCTTCAGCTCATCATACAAGATGAACCTCGGCTCGTTGGCCTCCATGTGCTGCTCCATCCTTTCGATCAGCTGCTCCCCAAAACCCAGATCTCTCATCTCGATCTTCAGGTTCTCCAAATTTTTCATCTCCATTCCACTTTAATTTATGGGACTGTCTGTCCCGTTAAAAATATCATTTCCAGCGCTGGCGACCATAATCGCCAGCTCCAGGATTTATCCTTTCTGTTGTGCAGTTTTTTTATGAAACAACGTCAAGTTCTTCGACCCAATCTCCATCCAGTTTATTTAATATCCTGCCATCAGGGCCGGTTATTGCGCAACAGCACCTTTTCCCCCGCCTTCAGCTTTACCTTGACCACCTTCACCTTGCGCCGGAACAGCGACTTGGCCGCATCCACGCCCGCCCCTGCCACCTGTCCCGCAATCCCATCCATCCCATAGACCGAAATCCCGCTGGCCGCGTCCACCGCGCCACCAGCCGCCGCATCACTGAACACCGCATCAGGTGCAGCAAGTCCCGGCATCCCGTCCATCCCGTAAAGGGTCAGTTCCACCGGAATGATCGCATGGCCCAAACGCACATGCTTGATGTCCAACAGCAAACGCTGGTTCACCAGCCTGCAAAGTCCATAGACCAGGTGTCCCTTGGGCACCACCACCCCTTTCAACACCACTGTATCCAACAACCGCAGCTTCACCGTCGATCCCTGCAGCACCTTGCCACCGGTAGCGAGTTCTGCCGGAACCGCCAAAAACTCCTTTTCAACCCCCTGCCCATAGATCCTGTCCACCACCTTCTGCTGTGCCCTGGCGGGATTCTGGATATCCAACAGCTTTTCCAGCATCCCGTTCATCTGCGCCATCTCAGGATCGGCACCCTGTCCCGATTTCATCGACTTCATCAGCATTTCCAGCCGATCGACATCTCCCTTCATACTCCCACTTGTACCTATATCTGCACTTTTCGGGGCGGCACCTGAGCCCGCACGTTTCTGCCCAGCCCCCGCTTCCGAACCTGCGCCCGAATTGATCTCCCTGTCCAGTGCAGCCAGCTTGGCATGGATTTCGGCAGTCTTCCCCTCGGCCAGCCCAGCATTGAAGCCCATACGTTCGGCCACTGCGGTGATCCCCCCCAGACGAGCAGTATCCTTACCACGCTGTTCATAAAAAGCCATCTTATCGGCAGGGCCATCCACCTTAAAATCCGCATCGGGCAGCGCCGTATTGATCCCCCTAGCCACCACCAGACCATCTTCCGTCCCCGCTTTTCCCCCACCAGCAGCATAGAAGGCCAAGGCCATCAACGGCACGAACAGCAACGGCAATACCAACAGGAGCTTTCTCCTGTCCCTTGTTTTTGTTTCCATAAAAATTTGATTAATAAAAATTGTACACTCCACCTAGCTGAAGCCCGAAAGTACCAGCCAAAGACAATAGCCACCAAAACCCATCCCCAGCACAGCCAATACCAGCTTCACCCCAAACGGACCAAGTTGAAGCGCCCGGACATTCAGCCAATCGGCCCATTGCGCCTGTACCCACAGCAGGCGGTCCACTATTTTCTGTGACCTGCCAGAAAGCTTTGCTTCATCCAAACCCACATCCACCTCTCTTCTTTTCCAAAACCATCCCATCACCTACGGCTTTACCACATCCTGGTTCAGTACCGTTTCCCAGCGCTGGATCAAAAACCCATGCGGATTGTTGTCCGAACGCGACACATTGCGCAAAAAGCCCTGGGTCACCAGTTTCCGCCAGACCGTAGAAGTCGAGCGGACCAGCGTCTGGCTGGCAAAGCATTTGAAGCGGAACGGATAAACCTCCAGGTCCACCTGCACCGAATCCACCACGATCTCCTGAGAAATATTGGCCGAGACCAGGTTAGTATAATAGCCCTGCTCCCGAAGGTTGTCATAGCTCTTTTTGGCCGATTCGTCGGCCAGGTTCAAAGCGGCACCGATGTTCCTGGCAATCACCTTCTCATCGGGATCCAGCGTAAAAAAATAATAATGGAACATCTTCACATGGTCGCGGATCTCCACGGCGACATTATCCTTGCGCTCGGCCGAAAAAGCCTCCAAAGCCTTGCCACCAGCCAAGATATAGACCTTGCCCGTAACTTCTCTGACCATCTTAAAGGCCTGCCATACCGCAAATCCCGACAGCAATACACAGCCTACAACCAAAAATAAACTGAACCGCTTGATGTGCGCAAAGGCCGTATCGATATTCCTAAACTGACTAAACATTGTTCTCCTCCCTGTTATCTTAATCCACTTACCTCAAATCTTTTATTGGGGCTTGACTGGAGCATCGCTACAGGCAAAGCGCCAATCCATCCATTCCTTTTATTTTTAGCGTTGCCGAAGGCATTGCTAAAAAATCAGCTGACCTGCTCGCACCTCCCAGACCACAGCCCAAGCCTACTTTCCGGCAAGCTTGTCCCGCTGATGTGCATTCCCGCCATCCGGAAAATAATCTCCCTGTGCCGCCGGACCATAACCCTGCCTCATTTCCCTAGCCCCATTGCCCAAGGCATCGGCCGCCATCCCCGCACCACCAGTGGCCGCCGTCCTGGCCATCTGCGAAGAGCTCGACACGATCATGTTCACCTTCTGCAAAATCGTATTGCCGCCCCCGGCATGCACGATATAATTGGCCACCGTCGGCACGCAGAAATAGGCCACGATCCCAATGACCATAAAGATCAGATAGGCCACATCGCTCGAGGAAAAGAAGGTCTCCCCCTCGGCACCGATCTGCGAGATATCCAGCTTCAGCATGTTCTCCTGTATCTTGCCCAGGATGCTCCCCAGGATATTGGCGATCGGCAGCCACATAAAGATGTTCACATAACGGGCGATCCAGACCGTCAGGCTCTGCTGGAATCCATCAAAGACCGCAAAGCCCATCACCAAGGGCCCCAGTATCGTCAGCACGATCAAAACAAAGGTCCTGACCACATTGATGCACAGGGCCGCCGCGGCATACAGCACCTCCAGCACCTCGGCCATCCACTGCTTCACCGAATTTCGGAAGGCATAGCCCTGCTTTTCCATGTAGAAAGACATCTGGTTGGACACATACTCCAGCATCCCCTCATCCTCCCTATTGGGATCCTTGGGATGGCGGTACTTGTACCAGGCATCACTGTCGCCCGCCCCATCGGTACCCACATACATCTGCCATTTTTTGGTCCGTTTCAAAGCCGCCTCCTTTTGGGCCAGCAGGACCTGTATGCTCCTGTTGGAATCCATCACCATCGCCCCAGTAGCCGAAACCGTCGGCTGCAGCAGCCCATTGAACACGGCCATCACCCCCGGAAACAGCAGGATCGCCAGTCCCAAAGCAAATGGCCGCATCAGCGGATAGAAATCGATCGGCTCCGCCGCCGCGATCTGCCGCCACACCCTGGAACCGATGTACCACAGCGCCCCAAAGCCAGCAATCCCCCTGGCCACATCGATCAACTTGGCACACAGCGGCACCATGTCCCGATAGACCCGGTCCAATACCGGCTGCATGCCCTGCAGCGAACCTGAAACTCCCTGTGCGAACAAAAAATTGGGCAACAGCACCGCCAATAGCACAGTCACCACACCTGCCCCATATTTCTTTTCCATAAACCCAAAATTTAGTAATCGTAATACTTTCTCAGCTGTGCGATCTCGCGCTGCTCGCTTTGCTTCAGCCTGAACAGCAGCACCGCATCCCTGTTGAACCCCCGAAGAAATTCCAGCCTGTCCGACACCTCCAAAAAGATCCTATCGATCGCCCGAAGCCTTTCCCCATCGTCCATCCGCAGTTTCGAAGAAGTGACCACCAGCGCCAAGTCCTCCAAATGCTGCAGGGAAGCCTCCAGCAGTCCCGCATAGACCCGCCCCATATACGCCAGTTCAGCAGCATTGAACACCTCCACCGAACCAAAAGCCTTCGAAGCAGCCCTGTATTCAGACACGATGGCCTGTTGGGCCGAGATGATATCGGCCACCCTGTGGTACTTCCTCACCTTTGGCGAGACCACCAGCAGTCCATCCAAGAACACCTCATGCAGGCTAAAATTCCCAGCGGCAATGTCCTTCACCCGACCATAGCCCTGCGAGACGATCGTATAGCCCTTTTTCATGTCCGAAAGGATGTTCTTCAGCTGCGAGAGCTTCTCCACGTTGAGCATCAGCTGCTTGGCCTCACTGGACTGGGCAGCCACGTTGCCCCAACCACAAAGCACCGTCATACCAACCAAAACCAACACTAAAATCCTCAAACCAATACTATTCATCTTTTTCATACCACCTCCGTAAATTCTCCAAGTCCAACAATGCGCTCTTGCCACCCTGCGACAACAGCTCCACCTCGGCGCAGAACCATTGGGCAAACGAGGCCTTTTCGGCCATCGCGCCATGGATCTTTTTCAGCCTCCCCAAGCGATCAGCATCATTCATTTCCAAGCTACCGGAAAGCGCCACCTCCAGCAGTTCCTCCAGATCGGCATGGCATTCGGCCAATAGTCCCTCCCGCACCTGCCGATAATAGGCCAAATTAGCGCCTCCAATCGTAGCAGCGCTTTTCAGCACCTCCCTGAACCCCGCAGAAATCACCAACTGGTACTGCAGTATTTCCGCCACACGGGCATCCCCCCTGACCAACGGACTGACCTTTGACAGGCCCGAAATAAAAACCTCATGTAGCTGATGTTCCCCCGAGGTCAACTTCCGCACCATCTCCAGCCCATCGTCGACCAGTCGATATCCCTTCCAGGCCTGATCGGCATAGAGCCTGAGATAAGCAATCTGCTTCAGCAGGTACCTTTCCTGGGTTTTTTTCTGCCTGAGCCATTCATTCCAGGTCTGCGCATAAACGGGAGCTGTGCGGAACAGGCAAAGCATCAAAGCGACTCCCGCCATAAAAACCACCATCCTTATCCTATTCGATCCCATACAGCTCCCTCAGTTTAGCGGCCTCCTCCAAGGACCTGGCACGCTGGACACTCAACACACTGTTCTCCCGATTGTACCTTTTCAGGTCCTGCCAATTGGCCTCCATCGCATCCGCGGCAGCCACGATCAGCTCCAGCCGGGCCGCATCGGACATTTGCGTCCTGAACGAACCCACGATCGATAAAATCCCATCCACATTTTTCACCGAAACCTCCAATATCCCCGCATACACCGTTTCCATCGCCCGCAGTTCCTCCACCGAAAAATGCCCGCTCCTGTTAAATAAATTCCAGGCCCATTTGTACTCCTCCACGAGCTGCACCTGGATATCGGTCAGGTCCCGCAGGCGTTTGTAGTACACTATCGCCGATTTCACTTTCCAGAGTTCCTCATAGTACTGCCCATACAGTTCCTTCTGCCTGCCCGTCCAATCGGCGATCTCCCCCAGCTTCAGTTTCGAAAGCTGGTTCTCCAACACCTTCTGGGCATTCTGCAGCCAGATCGTCTCATTCTGCAAACGCTGCACCTTCAGGTCCATCGCCCTGATCACTTTTTTCACCCCCGCCCTGATCACCTCCACGAAAGCCACTTGTGCATTTGCCCCAGTAGGCAAGGACACAAAAATGGTCATCGCAGATAGCGGCAGTATCACCATAAATTTTTTCATCGCACTCATCTTATTTTTATCTCCAATCCTATTATTTGATCTTTTTATAGACCCTAGCCCCGACCTTCATTTCATCCGCCTCCGGAAAGAAGGCGATCACCTTCCCTTTTCTAAGTTCAGTCAGATTTTTGGTGGCTGTGCCATAGACACATTGCCATACCTCCGCCCCATATTCCCTCGGCCCCACTTTTTCATCAGCGATGATGTTATAGCCGGTGGTTCTATGGATGATATAATGATTCCCTTCCAGCAGTTCGACCCTAAGCGTATCGCTGGCGATACTGAACCTTCCCCCTGCCGAATTGACGTAGGTCCCGGGCATAAAGTCCCGCAAAGGATCCCCAGCACAACCTAAAGCAACACTTGACAAAAAGGCTATCAATCCACTTGCTATTTTCATTTTAACCTCCATTTAAATTACTTTGCTGCCCTCATCTCCGCGGCCAGCGCGGCGATCCCCCTTTGCATCGACCCATACCTACGGGCATATTCCCGCACCCGCAGCTTTTCCATTTCCTCGGTCGTATAGGCCAGGTATTCCTCCAAGGATACCTCCACCCGATAGACCTTCGACAGTTGCCCGCCAATGGAAATAAACACCTCTTTGTACTTCCGCTGGGGATCATTGGCCCCGTTCAGCGAGAGCACCTGCGCCTTTTCCTTATCGTTCAGACCCAACAGCTCCTGGATCGCATCGAACTTGTGCTGGTACTTACGCTGGTCCAATAAGACCTTACAGTCCGAGTTGTTGATGATCGCCTGCTTGACAATCGGCGAGGAAATGATGTCCTCCACCTCTTGGGTCACCACGATCGCCTCCCCAAAATGCTTGCGGACCGTCTTGAACAGATACTTGATGTATTCGGCCATACCCTCCTTAGCAATAGCCTTCCATGCTTCCTCCAATAGGATCACCTTCCGAATGCCCTTGAGCTTGCGCATCTTGGAAATGAACACCTCCATGATGATCAGGGTAATCACCGGAAACAGGGTCGGATGGTCCTTCACCTGGTCCAGCTCAAAGACAATGAACGGCTCGGAAAGCAGATCCAGGTTCTCCCGGGCATTCAGCAGGTAGTCAAACTCCCCACCACGGTAATAGGGCGAGAGCACGTACAGGAAACTGGCCACATCAAAATCACGCTCGGCCACCCCGGTCCGCGTCAGCTCGTCCACATAGCCACTCTGCAGGAACTCATAAAAAGAATTGAAACAGGAAAAGATATCGCCCCTGCCCTCCAGGAACTCGAAATACAGCTTCAGCGCATTGCTCAAGGCCACATACTCCGAACGCCTGAAGCTTTCATCATCCTTCTTCCATAACGCCAGCAGCAGGGTCTTGATGCTCTCCCTTTTCTCGGTATCCATCACATCGCCCTGGGCAAGATAGAAGGGATTAAAGGCAATTGGACTTTCCTCCGAATAGGAAAAATAATAACCACCGACCAGCTCACAAAGGCCCTGGTAGCTATGGCCAACATCCACCAGCACCACATGCGCCCCCTGCTCATAATAGCTCCTGAGCATATGGTTGGTAAAGAAGGACTTGCCCGAGCCCGAAGGCCCCAGAATGAACTTGTTGCGGTTGGTGGCCAGCCCCAAGGCCATCGGCTCATCGGAAATATCCACCTGCACCGGACGCCCCGAAAGCCGGTCGCCCAAACGGATCCCAAAGGGCGACACCGATGACCTATAATTGCTCTCCAGGTTAAAAAAACAGGTCGCCTGCTCCAGAAAGGTATCAAAGGTATCGTTCATCGGAAAGTCCGCCTGGTTGCCCGGCATCCCGGAAAACCACACCTGCGCCTGACCATCGGTCTCCAGTTTGGCCACCGCATCCAATTGCGCCATGGCAGCCGACACCTGGTTCCGCACCTCCTTCATCTGCCCGGCATCCCCGCTCCAGCACAAGACATTGAAATGGGACTTCACCGGCAGCCTGCCCGCGGCAACCGCCTCGTTCAGGAAATCGTTCACCGCATCCCTGCCAACGGCATTCTCCCGAGAATAGCTGCTCAAAGAATGCAGGCGCAGTTTCTTGGCCTCCAGCCTTTTCAGCGTCAATCCCGGATCCCCCAGAAAGATATATTGGTTATAGAGGTGGTTACAAGGCAAAAGCTGTCCCAAGGGCGAGGCAAAGCCCACCGAAAACTTCGTCCGATCCGTAGAATACTTATCATAGTTGATCCGGGCGCCCACCATCGCAGGCAGGTCCTCCACATCCGAAAGCGTAAACAACCGGCAATGCCTGTCGCCCACCCTAATCTCCTCCCTCAAATGGATGTCCCTGATCACCGAGGCCTCGCCATCGGCCAGCAAAAAACAATATTTCTCGATCACTCCAGGCACATTGGCCGTTCCCGCCAGTTCATCGTCCCCCAGCCGCTGCAGTGCCACAAATCCAGAATCCTCCATCACCCGCACGAACTGCCCCACCGTATCCAGAAACTCCTCCATCAGTACCCCCGCTATCGTCTGCGCCGGCACCAGGTTCCTCCGCAACACATTGCTCAGGGCCGAACTGGACAGCTTCCTGCCCTTGGGCCTTTTGGTCAAAAACAGGTAACAGCTATGGTCCAGACAAGCCCGCTCTCGGAAGAACCTCTCCGACGACCTTCCCAAAAAACTGTCCCCAGCGGCCTCAAAGTCCGCCCGAAAGCTCCCCTGCACAAACCAGTCCTGCTTATGGAACACCGTGCCCGAAGGCAGCAACCTGATCGCCTTCACCCAGGCCTGGTGATAGGCCTCGTACTCCCGGTCCGACAGCGTAAAGATCTCCGGCAGCTTCACCCTAAAGCCCACCGTGATATCACCCTGACGGGAAAGGATACAGCCATGCTCCACCGAAGCAATGGGCATCATCTTGCTAAACTCGACCATACTTCCCTCCCTTCAGCCCGGTAAATACCCGGCGCGAACTGAACCTGAGGTAACGCGGCAGCCCCCGTTTGGCCAGGTACTTTGACAGGCCATGCACCCCAAAGCGCCTGGACAGCCCGAACACCAAAACAAACAGCCCCACACCAAGCAGCAGCACCAGGGGCAACAGCACCAACAATGGCACCCGAAGGATATAGCCCAGTGCAAACAGCACCAGCAACAGCACCAACCCGCCCGCCAGCACCCCGATATACACGCCCTTCAGCCCCTTGAACTCGATCGGACGAGCCATCCCCTTATTGATCTGATATACACTTGCCATCGCAAACCTCCCCAACACTAGATCCCAAAAAACGACTTCAGCACCGTAGCCACCACCACCAGAAAAATGCAGGAACCGAACCAGGCCGCGGCCACCTTATTGGTATCCGGCTCTCCCGCATTCCACTTGTTGAACACCTTGATCGCCCCGATGATCCCCACCACCGCACCAATAGCATACATCAGATCGCAGCCCGTATCGAAGTAGCCCTTGATCCGATTGGTCGCCTCGGCAATCCCGGCGTTCCCATCCTGGGCAAGGCCCAACATGGGCACCATCAGCAACCCACTGAAAAACAACACCCTTAAACCCCACAAGGTTAATATTGCATAGATTCCACGCATACCACAACTCCACAAAAAAATACACCTACCCCAAAAAAACAACCTATTCATAACCAATTTTTTATAGACCTTACCTCAATTAATAAAACAGCCTTTCCAGTTCTGCGTCGCTCAGCGCAAAAGGAGCCGATTCCCTGATCAATGACAGGATGCTGCCGAAATTAGGATGCCCGGCGATCCTTCCATATTCCTCCACCAGTCCCGAAGCCCGTTCCAGAAAATCCGCCTTTCCCCCGCCACTCGCTTCCAGTTCGGAAAAGATCAGTTTCAGCTCCTGGACCACATCGGCCACCAGCCCCAGCTGGTCATCGTGACCATCATCAGTACCGACAAAAGCCACCGACGCCGAACTCCCGACCTCTACCCCAAGTGGCAAGCGCGAAGCCCCCATCAGCTGCCCGTCGGCCGTATCCGGCCCCTGCTGCAGCACCGACAGTTCGCCTGGCTTCATGGCCGGGCCTGCACCAGCGCTTCCACCAAGGGGCGCCAGTCCCCTATCACCTGGCTTCCCCAAGAAAGCCGACAGTTCTCTCCTATAGCAGACCAGCAACACCAAGGCATACCAGCACAAACTGAACACGCTAGCAGCCACCAGGAAATGTCCCCAAGAAAATTGTTGTAACATACATTTAAGATCAGACCAAAGGCCCCATTACCCTTAGCACAAGAACAAAATTGAAAAAACCCAGAATGCAGGGATGACAATCCCTAAGGGAGGCACCAAAGAAAGGTAAAAAGGCGTGGCAGGTTTTATCCATACAGACAAAAAAAGTCCGGCCAGCCTTATAGCATTAGATCGAGGTAATAATACAGGACAGCATCATCGGATATCGTACCTTAAACAACCCCCGGTAATACAAACCTGTCCTACAATAAGGGACTGCTGGCTATGCATGAGCTGTACGGGCTTATCTGTGAAAAAAAATAAATTTGGCACTCAAGAATTTGCTTACCTCTTACCCCCTGATATAGTAGACCCGAACTGGCTAGTAGAGAGTTTTACAAAAATTTCAAAGCTCGATGAACCCGTATTCCATAGGCACCTAGAGCCTCAAAAGATAGTTCTAAAGGGTAAAAAGGGTAATTCTAAAAAATAAGTTGCTTTAGGTCGAGATAAATATCCCGACCTACTTTTGATCTCTATACCCATCAAGTTGGCAAGAATTTTTCTTTTTTTCTTGATCTTTTTAAGAATTTATCATTTTTCCAATTTTACCTCGAACCGCTTCCAATTTTTATCATATAAAGAGGACTTTCCGATGCAATTTTCAAGACATTTTATGAGTGAGTTTAAGAAGTTGGCGAGTCTAGTTTAATTTTTTGATTGATAAAATCAGCCCTAGTGATAGATTTAACGTCGCTAGTAGGGGAATTTATTTAAAAAACTTCACTAGTAGTTAATTCAGTGCTATTTCATATTTTAAACCAACGACAGCTACAAGTGGGGGTTATTCTAAAAGTGTCCACCTTTTTTTTTCCAAAGTGGCCACATATCACGCTCCAAAGTGGTCACCTAATTTCGTTTAAAACTGACCATTCGACTTATTTTAAGCGGTTTTAATCGCTAAAATTGATGTTTTACACCATTGTGCCGCCTCAAGGTTTTGCATGTGCTGCAGAGCCTTAATTTAGGTAAATAAGGGATGTTTATTTCTGTTGAGGTGTACCTGATTTGCAATGTCGAATTTGTCGCCAGACAGATGATGATAATGACTTTTGCGAAGCAAAAGCATATTAAGGCTGCTTGTTCTTTCAACCTTCCCTTGTTAGGGAAATGCCAATCTGGTTTTATTTGTGGGATGTGTTCAAAAAGCTGAAGCTGATGTTGGGGTGGTCAGTTTGTAATGAAATTCGGTGCCACTTTTGTCGAAATCTACAGCCATGATTACCTGGAATGGGACTTTCCTAGCCCACAGGCAAAAGGATCAACTAAAATACGCCCTATATGCCGTCGAAGACTTCTTTGTAGAGGTCAGCTACAGGCCAACAGCGATGAGCTTATCGCCTTCCAGCCCTCGCAGACCAAAAGACTACTAGACCTGTACCTCAGCGAGATAAAGCTGGAACTGTAAATGTATTTAGCTGGGCAGTTATTTTAAAAAATCTTGGTTACCAGGGCGGCACAATTTTAAACTTAATGGTTTTATAACCTATTAAGTATGCCAACAACTCTCCATTCACCGACACATTTAGCAAAAATACCGATACCCTATTGCAGGCTTAGAACTATTGCCTACCTTTATCTTGAGAGCGTTAATTTAGATGATGGGGATATGACTACGGTCGTATCTCCATTTCTTTTTTCACCGATTAAAAGGTAATTAATATACACCCGCTTAGGTTCACGTGGTGTTCGACTATCAATTTGCCTATGGATCAGAAGGCGACAAACTCAAGAATAGAAATTCTTACCGAGCTTTACCTTTGTCGCACCAGAAAATGAATACCATACGCTTGGTGACCACCACTTTAGGGTTTATGAATTCTGCAAAAACTTGGAGCAAACCGCTTATTATGCGCAAATGAATTACATCAATCCCATTTATTTCCACGGAACATCCTTAGCTGCTGGTTACACTGCAGATCAGGTAAGAGAAAAAGCTAAAGCCCATGCTAATGAATTGGTTGGCAAATTGGCTGAATTAGAAGTTTAACGAAAGCAATATCCAGTCGCTCCTCCTTCCCTATGATTCGGCCATTATGTAACCGACATATTATTTTTGAAATCAAACCCAGTTCTTATCTTTGAAGCGATGAGTTTACCGTTGAGGATTACATTTGAAGGCCAGGATTATACCTATACCCTATTGACCAAGAAAATCGACAGGGATACTGCTGAAATCAAGATTAGTCTACAAGGTGAAGAACTGACTATATACCGCAATTCATTGGGTGAATGGGATGCGCTTGAACGCACCATCACCGATCCACATGGCCTATTGAAGGCCATAGCGAGGAATGTAGCACTGAGGTACCTACTTAAATAGCACTAATCCGTCTATTAATAATTCTTGCAAATCCTGCTGTTAATCCAATATTAGATTTTGTTTAATAGGCAACTTCGCAAAAAGAACCACTTCGATAGATGGAAAATCAAAATCCAGTAATACCTTGCCCTCTATCAGGTAACAACCTGCTCCTCTGAAAGGATATACAGGTGTAGAATTTGGAAAATGGGTCGTATCAAAAAAAAAATCCTTCAACATCAAGAAACATCCCGAACCACATTTTTTTCTTATTCTTGGTAATCACGGTTTTTTCGGTAACGTATAGACCATTCTGATAATCTTTCCTACCGAACCCATTAATTGGCCTGTCGTAATATCTCCACGATAAGCTGTTTTTAATAGATCGAACATAGATAAAGACAAGGGAAACCCAATAATCCCAATTCATGATTGGCATTCTCTAAGGTAGTCATCTGTCGGATTCCTACCCATTCCTTTTTGCTCCTTAACGCTTTCAATCTTTAGCTTTCTGTCATGAACATGACTTAATTTTTATTACAACATCCCTAAAATTGGCTATCTAAAAACTACATCTATATTAATTCTAGCTTGATAACTTTTTTTAAGTTGTTTGTTAGAGAAGCCCAGCTGTGCCAAGGTAGGTACATTATTTATAAAATGTTGCACATAATAAGTTCCAATATATTTCATCCTTTCCAAATAATCAACCATTTTATTAAAATCAGCATTATCAATGAGGTCAGAGTGAACGGTAGTTCGGATTTCGAAATGCTGTTCTGAGGCAATCAAAAAAGTAATCGTACGTTCAAAACTACCAAATAGATCCGAACCGGTTTGCTCGACAAAATTTATGGGCATCGCCTTAAAGTCTACTGCCAGGTAGTCTACCAAGCCCTCCTTTACCAGTTGTTCAATCACCAAAGGACGTGATCCGTTGGTATCTACCTTTATCAAAAAACCCATCATTCTAATGGCTCTAATCAATTCAATCAAATTGCCATGCATGGTACATTCTCCCCCACTTAGCACTACTGCCTCCAGCATTCCCTTTCTTGATTGTAAAAAAGCAAGCACGTCTGTGTAACCAATTTTACCTTTTCCGAGTACGATATCAGGGTTGTAACAATACAAACATCGCATGTTACAACCCGCAAACCAAATAATACAGGCTACCTTATCAGGATAATCTAACAAGGTAAAAGGTGTAATGTCATAAATTGGTGTTAGCGTGCTCATATCTTGTAAAATGTTTACGCTGTTTATGTTCTCCTTTTTTACCAATATTAAAACTTTCAACTGGACGATGATATCCCATTACTCTAGTGTACACCAAACACTTGGTTCTTTTATGCTCATTTTGAGCCAAAATTTCATTCTTCTGTTGCGTTTTCATATTTTTTTGAAATTAATTATTTTGATAAGTATCTAATATATTTTCATCGCATAGCGGACAATATTCATGTTCGCCATTTAAGTAACCATGCTTATCGCAAACACTAAAAACTGGTGTTACGGTAACATAAGGCAACCTAAAGTTTGTAACTACACTTTTCACAAACGATTTACATGCCCTTGACGAGCTAATCTTTTCTTGCATATACAGGTGCAAAACAGTTCCGCCAGTGTATTGGCATTGCAATTGATCCTGCACGCTGAGTGCTTCAAATGGATCTTCGGTATAATCAGCTGGAAGCTGAGAACTATTGGTATAATAAATATTCTCGCCTTCACCTGCCTGTATTATATCTGCGAAACGTTTTTTATCTTCTTTAGCAAAGCGATAAGTTGTGCCTTCTGCAGGAGTTGCCTCGAGGTTGTAAAGATTACCTGTACTTTCCTGAAATTCCCTCATACGCATACGGATATGATCTAAAATTTCCATTGCAATCGCTATGCCATCCATCCCACTTATGTTTTCTTCGCCATCGGTAAAATTAAGTATCATTTCGTTCATTCCATTTACCCCAATGGTGGAGAAATGGTTCCTAAAGTTGCTCAAATATCGCTTGGTATAAGGGAACATTCCTTTATCGTACATTTCCTGTATAAAAGCTCTCTTCTTTTCGAGGGTAGATTTGGCAATATCAAGAAGCTGATCTAACCTATGGTAAAGCTGAGCCCTACTTCCTTTGTACAAATAGCCAAGCCTTGCCATATTAATGGTTACCACACCAATACTTCCTGTCATTTCTGCACTACCAAACAGTCCGTTACCACGCTTTAATAACTCCCTCAAATCTAACTGCAACCTACAACACATACTCCTAACAGCGTTGGGTTTGTAGGCATTTGGGGTTTCCATTCTATTGCCATCATCATCCAAGACATATTGGCTACCAATAAAATTCTGAAAATAAGAGGATCCAATTTTTGCGGTATTCTCAAAAAGCAACTCCACATTCTCGCCCTCCCAATCAAAATCTTCGGTAATATTAACCGTTGGAATTGGAAAGGTAAATGGTTGTCCGCCAGCATCTCCTTCTGTCATTACGGTATAATATGCCTTGTTAATGATGTCCATTTCTTTTTGAAAATGTTCATAACGCAAATCAATCAAATCCGAAACTCCTCTTGCACTTGCTTCTAACAACAACTTTTCGTCTATTATTTGTGCAAACAAGTGCTCATCTTTTTTGGTAGGAATTTGAGATTTCAGGTCTTCGGGCACAATCCAATCTAAAGTTATATTAGTAAACGGCGACTGCCCCCACCGAGCTGGAACATTTAAGTTATAAACGAAACTCCTAATCGCTTTCAAAACTTCAGCGTATGTGAGTTTGTCTTTAAATACGTAGGGAGCCAAATAAGTATCAAAAGAACTAAAAGCCTGTGCACCGGCCCATTCGCTTTGTAATATCCCTAAGAAATTAGCCATTTGCCCCAATGCTTCCCTAAAGTGAGATGGCGGTCTGCTTTCTACACGTCCGCGTACACCATTAAAACCATCGTTTAACAACACCCTTAAACTCCAACCCGCACAATAGCCGGTTAAACAATCTAAATCATGGATATGAATATCAGCAGAACGATGGGCATTTCCTTCAGCTTTGCTATACACTTTATCCAGCCAATAATTGGCAATTAGCTTACCAGCAAGGTTATTAACAAGTCCGGCATTAGAATAAGATGTATTTGCATTGGCATTGATACGCCAATCGGTTTGCCTAATATATTCATCTACAGCCTGTGCACTATTTACATAGGTAGTATCTTCATCTAAACCTGCGCTATGTTCGCGTTGCATTTTTCGGGTATGCCTAAACAGCATAAAAGAACGCATTACCTCAAAATGACCTTGCTTGTAAAGTTCCTTTTCTATCAAATCCTGAATATCCTCTACCGCCCAAGTTGTTTTTTCCTGCAAGGCTGCTACAACGTCGGCTAACACTTTGGGATCTTTTGGTACGGATACGCTATCAAATGCTTTATCAATAGCATCGGCAATTTTAAAGCGTTCGAAGGCTTTTGTGGCTCCATTTCTTTTAATCACATATATTTCCATCAGTAATATCTTTATTTAATGGTTAAATAACTTAGGCTTTAACTTCCTTCTTTTTTCTAAAAGCCAGATCAAATACAAAATAACAAAGTGCCAATATTCCTAGGCCAAATATGGTATCGCCGATTGCCCTAAGCCATTTTAACGTAACCATTGCCGGCTGCTGCATTAGTTCGCTCGAACGGGCGTACCACATACCGTGCTCTATACTTGCAATGGCCTGCCAGATACCCACAGGCAATAAACTAAGTAATGCCATGGCCAATAAACCAACGTTAGTTCCCCAAAAAATAAGCTTCATTAATTTCTCATTCCACTGTTCGTGCCTGTACAGACTTCTCAATACGAAAAGCATCAAGCCAATGCCCAACATGCCATACACGCCAAACAATGCGGTGTGGCCATGCAAAGGCGTGGTGTTCAATCCTTGCACATAATACAGAGCGATAGGTGGATTGATAATAAAGCCAAATACTCCCGCTCCCAAAAAATTCCAGAAGGCGACCGCAATCATAAAATAAATTGGCCATTTGTAGTCTTTTATCCAAACTGTTGCTTTGGACAGTCTATAGTTGTGGTAGGCCTCGTAACCAATGAGCACCAAGGGCACAATTTCCAAGGCACTAAAGGTTGCGCCAAAAGCCATTACGCCAACCGGTGTACCGGAAAAATACAAATGGTGACAGGTTCCCAATATTCCACCTGCCATAAATATAATGGTAGAAAAAATAACATTTAAGGTAGCCGTTTTGGTTTTCAGCAATCCTAAGCGCACAAACAAAAATGCGATTACCACGGTGGCAAATACTTCGAAAAAGCCTTCAACCCAAAGGTGTACTACCCACCAGCGCCAATATTCGGCAATAGCTAGGTTGGTTTGTCTGCCCCACATTAGCCCTGCCGCGTAAAATGTTGCAATGGCGGTACAAGAAATAAGGAACATTACAATTAGATTTTTCTCAGCTGTTTTCTTTTTAAGCACCGGAATCAGCGGCCTAACCATTAATGCAAGCCATAGGAACAAGCCCACCAAAAGAAATATTTGCCAGAACCTGCCTAAATCTACGTATTCATAACCTTGATGCCCGAACCAGAAATTTTCGATTAGATTAAGTTTCTGCATCACGCCCATCCACTGGCCCGCCATTGACCCGAGCACAATAACCAATAAAGCAAAAAACAAGAAATCGACACCAAAAACCTGAAACTTAGGGTCTTTTCCGGATACCGCTGGAGCAATGTATAAGCCAGTGGCTAACCATGCAGTTGCGATCCAGAAAATAGCTAATTGTGTATGCCATGTACGTGCTACAGCATAAGGTAAAAATTTATTCAAAGGTATGCCATAAAATCCATCTCCCTCTACACCATAATGGGCAGTAACAACGCCCAAAACTACTTGCAATACAATAAGTAAACTTACAACCAAAAAATATTTTCTGATCCTTAGCATAGATGGCGTCATGCCTTGCTTAAGCAATGGATCTGACACGGGTAATTCTAAATGTTCATCTTCACCCGATTTGACGTGATAAAAAATAAGAATACCTATACAAAAGATAAGTAAAATAATACTTACGCCAGACCAAACCAATAGACTGGATGTTGGAACATTGCCTACCAGACCGTCTGATGGCCAATTATGTGTATAGGTAACCTTATCGCCGGGTCTTTCGGTAACAGTAGCCCAGGTTGCCCAAAAGAAAAAGGCATTCATTTTACGCATTCGCTCTGGATCCTTGATGGACATTTTGGGAATTGCATAATCATGGCGCAACTGATCGAATTTTGGATCGTCCATAAATAGGCCTTTGTAATATTCGCTTAGAAATTTGATAGCCTCTACTCTGTCTGCCGAAACAGTTATCGTATTCGCTTGTACATCAAATGTGTTTTTACGCAAATCGTTTTGCAGCCTAACCTTTAAGGCTGCTTTTTGCTCTTCTCCTAATGCTTCGAAAGTGGTGTCGAAGTCTTTTTTTGCATAGCTATCCAGTATAAAAACAGCTTCACGGTGTAGCCAATCTGCAGTCCAGTCTGGCGCAACGTACGCACCATGGCCCCAAATAGTACCCACTTCCTGTCCACCCATGCTTTGCCAGATATTCTGCCCATCTTTAATTTCAGCTTCAGTGAATACAGTGTTATTATCCGCACCAATAATTTTTGCAGGTATAGGGGGAGCTTGCTGATAGATTTCGTAGCCGAAATAGCCCAGTATAGCAAAGGAAATACCCATAACCAGGGCAAATCCTATCCATAGTTTTTTTTCTCTTTTCACGATGATTTTAGTTTAAGCTTTTAAAATATATCGCCAAAGTTATTGGCATACAATAACCATCTTTATGAGCAGGGTCATAAGAAAACAAGATTATCATCGCACGTTCTTAGACAGTGGCACTAAAATTTAAAAGCCTTTATTAACCAGTAATTGTAGTACAGATTTTAGCCCACCAACAAATTTCCCATTTTTTTCAAAATGTCTGCTCGTTATGACTGTAGTCATAAACAACAGCAATTACTCCCCCCTACTTTTGAACAACAAAACGATTTAAAATGAAAAATAAAATCATTACAACTTTATGCTTGTTGACAGCCATTTTTATTGGCGCATGCGGTGGTGGTGGCGAGCAATCTGCTACAACTGGTAAGCAAAATGAACAATCTGGCGAGACCTCTGCCAATACCTCTTCTTATGACCCAAAACGTGGTGAAGGAAAATACGATGGTAGCAACCTTATCATTGGTGCACTAGATGCAACAATGGCCGAAAAAGGAAGTGGAGTTGCAAACACCAAATGTTTCTCTTGCCATAAAGTAACGGACGAAAAACTTGTAGGTCCAGGGTGGAAAGGTGTTACAGAGAGAAGAACACCACATTGGATCATGAACTTTATTACCAATCCCGACCCAATGATTGACAAAGACCCTGAAGTACAAGCACAATTGGAACTTTGTTTGGTTCGTATGCCAAACCAAAATTTATCTGAAGATGAGGCAAGGTCTATCGTAGAATATATGCGAAAAAATGACAGTGCTAAATAATTAGTTCAATTCGAATATAAATTAATTCTTAAATATATGATCAGTAAAAGAATTGCGGTCGGCATATTAGCGATAGTCGCTTTACAGTTCGGCTCATGCAAACCTAAGGGAGCTGGCAATGCCGTAAGTGGCGATGCAGCAAAAAAAGCTTATGTAGCACCAGGCAAATACGATGAATTTTACAACTTCGTATCAGGTGGTTTTAGCGGACAACTTGCCGTTTACGGACTGCCAAGTGGACGTTTACTTCGTGTAATTCCAGTATTTTCTGTAGACCCAGAAAAAGGCTGGGGCTATAGTGAAGAAACAAAACCTATGTTAAACACTTCTCACGGATTTGTGCCTTGGGATGATTTGCACCATGTAGAAATGTCTATGAACAAAGGTGTGGCTGATGGAAAATGGGTTTTCGTTAACGGAAATAACACCCCCCGTTTAGCCCGTATAGATTTAACTACTTTCCGTACTGCCGAAATTATCGAGTTGCCTAACAGTGCAGGTAACCATAGTTCGCCATTTGGAACCGAAAATTCTGAATACATCGTTGCAGGTACTCGTTTCAGCGTACCAGAAGATGGCGCTGGCGATGTACA
>Ga0308157_10003682_pt1 | contig 21799 bp, 18 predicted proteins | sample PhyBR1_FD_201035 | JGI IMG/M metagenome (GOLD analysis project Ga0308157, IMG submission 201035) | Phyllosphere microbial communities from UC Gill Tract Community Farm, Albany, California, United States - DLSLB.R1 | ecosystem: Host-associated > Plants > Phyllosphere > Unclassified | place: USA...
TCTTCCTCAATCACCCGCGTCACAAAGGCCTGCTGGGCTTTCAGCTCGGGGAAGATGCCCGCCATCTGGTCGGCCAGCACCGGCACGAGCTTGTAGAGGAAGGGCTGCTTCTGATTCAGGCTCGAAAAGGCGTAGCGCACGGCGCGGCGCAGAATGCGGCGAATGACGTAGCCCGCCTTCACGTTGCTGGGCAGCTGGCCGTCGGCAATGGTGAAGGCAATGGCCCGGATGTGGTCGGCCAGCACCCGAATGGCGATGTCGGTTTTCTCCTCCTCGGTGGCCGGCAGGTCGGTTACTGTGGCCGGCGACGTGCCGTGGTAGGGCACGCCGGCTTCCTGGGCAATAAACTGGATAAGCGGCTGAAAAACATCGGTATCGTAGTTCGACTTCACGCCCGATACGGCCATCATCAGGCGCTCGAAGCCCATGCCGGTGTCCACGCTCTGGGCGGGCAGCTTGATGAGCGACTTGTCGGCCAGGCGCTGAAATTCCATGAACACGTTGTTCCAGACCTCCACCACCTGCGGGTGGTCGGCGTTGACCAGCTCGCGGCCCGACTTGGCAGCGCGCTCCTCGTCGGAGCGCAGGTCGATGTGAATTTCGGTGCACGGGCCGCAGGGGCCGGTGTCGCCCATCTCCCAGAAGTTATCCTTCTTGTTGCCGGGCAGGATGCGGTCGTCGGTGGTGTACTGGCGCCACAAGTCCTGCGTTTCGGTGTCAGGGCCGGTACCATCAGTGGCATCTCCCTCAAAATAAGTCACGTACAGCCGGTCCTTCTCCAGCTGATACACCTCCGTCAGCAACTCCCAGGCCCAGTTGATGGCGTCTTTTTTGAAGTAGTCGCCAAAGCTCCAGTTGCCCAGCATCTCGAACATGGTGTGGTGGTAGGTATCGTAGCCTACCTCCTCCAGGTCGTTGTGCTTACCGCTCACGCGCAGGCACTTCTGGGTGTCGGCAATGCGCTTGTGGGGCGCGGGCCGGTTGCCCAGAAAGTAGTCTTTGAACGGCGCCATGCCGCTGTTAATGAATAGCAGCGTGGGGTCGTCCTTGACCACGAGCGGCGCTGAGGGCACGATGTGGTGGCCTTTGGAGGCAAAAAAATCGAGAAACTGCTGGCGAACGTGCGCGGCGGTAGGAAGAGACATGGAACTAGGGGCAAATACCGGTATTTTTGGCGTTGCTTTGCGCGGGCAAAGGTAGTTTGGGACGCGAAGCTTTCCCTAGTGCCGCCCAGGCGGCCAGGGTGCTTTCTCTCGCAACACTGCCCGCCGCTTCCTCATTCCCGCTAGCCATTTCCCCCCACCCATGCCTTATAAAGAGCGCGATATCACCAAACAGTACTTTACCATCGGGGAGGTGGCCGAGCAGTTTGGCGTGGCCACCTCGCTCATTCGCTTCTGGGAAACGGAGTTTGATGAGCTAGCCCCGCGCAAGAGCAAGAAGGGCAATCGCCTCTTCACCCAGGCCGACGTGGACGTGTTTCGCACTATCTATCACCTGGTTAAGGAGCGCGGCTACACCATCGCCGGCGCCCGCGAAATGATGAAGCAGAAGGGCGGCCAGCTCAAGGACAAGATTGATGTGATACAATCGCTGGAGAAAGTGCGCGGCTTCCTGGTAAACCTAAAAAAGGAAATCGACGCGGCGCAAAAGGCCGAGTAGCGCGAAGCTTCACCTTCGCGCACGAGCGCAGCGAGTATCTGCGCCTGCTTGCGTCTGTTTCTATTCTAACCTCATCCACCAGCCGCAGAACTCGCTGCGCTCGTGCACGAAGCCGGAGCTTCGCGCTACATGCCTACGCCCACCGACGACCTCTACCACGAGCTGGCCCTGACCTTGCTGCCCGGCATCGGCCCGCAGCTCACGCGCCAATTGATGAGCTACGGCTCGTCGGCCAAAAACGTGTTTTTGCTGCCGCCCGGCAAGCTGCGGCGCATTCCGGGCGTGGGCGAGGCCACGCTTAAAATCCTGACCGGGTCCGCGCGCGGCGCGGCCCTGACCCAGGCCGAGGCCAGCCTGCGCAAGGCCGAAAAGGAGGGCGTGCAAATCCTGTTTTACACGAATAAGCAGTTTCCGCACCGCCTCAAGCTTATTGCCGACGCGCCGGTGCTGCTCTACTACCAGGGCCCGGCCAATCTGAACGCGCCCAAGGTGCTGGCCCTGGTGGGCACCCGCCAGGCTACCGAGTATGGCCGCGAGCAAACCGAGCGCCTTATGAAAGGCGTGCTGCCGCACCAGCCGCTCATCGTCAGCGGGCTAGCCTATGGCATTGACATCATGGCCCACCGCGCCGCTTTGCAGGAGGGGCTAGCCACGGTGGGCGTAATGGCCACCGGCCTCGACATTATTTACCCCGCTGCGCACCGCAAAACGGCCGAGAAGATGCGCGAAACCGGGGGCCTGCTCACCGAGTTTCCCTTCGGCACGCAGCCCGACCGCTACAATTTTCCGCAGCGCAACCGCATTATTGCGGGGCTGGCCGACGGCACGGTGGTGGTGGAAGCGGCCGCCAAGGGCGGCGCGCTCATCACCGCCGAGCTAGCCCTGAGCTACGACCGCGACGTGCTGGCCGTGCCCGGCCCGCTAGGGTCACCCACCTCCGAAGGCTGCAACACGCTGATTAAAACCAACAAAGCGGCCCTCTACCAGGAGCCCCGCGACCTGGAGCAGCTGCTCAACTGGGACGCCGCCCTGCACCTACCCGGCAAGTTTCAGCCAGCTCCCTCCTACTCGGCCGACGACTTTTCGGCCGAAGAATTTTCGCTGGTAAGCGTGCTGGCCACCGCGCCCAGCCGCGAGCTGCACATGGATGAGCTGGCCTGGAAAGCCCAGCAGCCCATTCACGCAGTGGCCGCGCTGCTGCTGGGGCTTGAGTTTCGGGGGGTAGTGCGGGCGCTGCCGGGCAAGCGCTTTGGGCTGGTGTGAACGGCAGATGGGTCGGATGCTGCGCACTGGTCGGATTTTGAGGGCGAGTAGCGGCCGGGTTCCTGGTACCGGCTTTGAAATCCTGGGTAATTTTTCAGCAGCAGAATGATACTTTTCAACGGGGAGCTACTGGCGCCGCAAGCTTTTGCCTTGCCCCTGCCCAACCGGGGGCTAGCCTTCGGCGACGGCTTTTTCGAAACCCTGATTTTTGCCGACGGGCGCCTGCGCCTGGCCCCCGACCACGCCGCCCGCATGCAGCAGGCCGCCGCCGCTTTATACCTCACGCTGCCCGCGGCCCTGGCCACCGCCGCGGCCCTGGCAGCCACCCTGACCCAACTGGCCCTAGCCAACCAACTGCCCGCCGCCCGCCTGCGCCTGCACGTGTGGCGCGCCGGGGGTGGGCGCTACACGCCGCCCACCGCCACAGCCGAGTGGCTAGCCACCGCCGAAAGTTTCACGCCCGACGACGCCCCGCTGCAACTAGTTGATTTCGCGCTCGATACCCAATCCATCTTCTCGCCACTGAGCTTTTGCAAGGGGCCGCAGGCGTGGCTCTACGTGCGGGCTGCCCACGAGCGCCAGCAGCGCGGGCTCGACGAGATTATTCTGCTCGACGCGGCCGGGCACGTGGCCGAGGCGGGGGCGGCGGCCATTTTTTGGGGCAAGGACGACGTGCTATTCACACCCGCGCTGGCCAGCGGCTGCGTGGCGGGTGTGCGCCGGGCGGCGGTGCTGCGCGCCGCCCGGGCCGCCGGGCTAGCCTGTCACGAAGGCCTCTTTCCACCGGCCGACTTACTAGCCGCTGATTTTGCCTTTACGGCCAATGTGGCGGCGGTGCGGGTGGTGCAGCGCGTGGGGCCGGCAAAATTTTTGACTCATTTATTTCCCAAGCTGAATATTTTCGATTGATTTTAGAAGCTCTTGCTTCGTTAGCACTTTATCGTACTGCTCCTTATAAACTTCGTTGTTTTTTAGGTCTTTCTGCACCCTTGCCAAGAAGCCTTTGAAATCTTTATTCATCGCTAGCTTATTCATTGTATCCCAATCTAGGTTCTCTTTGAATCTGGCAGGCAATAATATCTCTCCTCCTTCTGGGTCAGCTGTATCCAGACGAATAATCCCAATATTAAAGGAAGAAGAAAGTCTTTTTAATTCACTTAAAAAGTCCTGGTCGTTCGAAATTTTTGCAGCTACCAAGTAGCTCTCATTCGCCCACGTAGAGTTAGAAACTGCTTGAAAAAACACTTCTCGCAAATTAGTCATATCTAGTTTACGCTTTAATTCAAAAGAACATAAGCGAATTGGTGCATTACCAATAGAACGACTTAAACTAGATACTTCAGTGTGCCAATTGTCTTGTAAAAAGGGGAAAGCACACGAAACCATATCAGGGTGTACCCACTCTCCATAACCTGTCTTCACTGACTTGCTATGATTAAGAGTTTTTGCATAAGCCTTTAACTTGTGAAAAGCAAAATAAGCCATAAAAGGATGAAGATGCTTTTCTAAGTAATATTCCTCTTGCTTAGCCGAATACATTAGACTCTCTGCTTTCCTCCGTTTGTTCGCAGGCTGTGCAGACGACGGAATTTCTGGCAACAGCGTACTTAATAGCACCTCTCCCCTACTAACAAGTTGAAACCTCCCTTTACCAGATTTCAAAAATTTAGTAGACGCATTATTTTTCAAGTCTACATATAGTTGGGCACCAAGCGTAGCCCAAGGTGTCTTACCTACTGATTTTATCCTGTTCGACAAGCCTAATGCAATTGCCTCATCCCATATCTGGCGTTGAGTAAGCGGTTGAGTAGCTTGTTTTAAGACTGCTTCGGCTATTTCAAGAAATGTCATTGCTACAGGGGCGTCTACCAATTCAAATTTGAGTATTACTCCGTGATGAAGCGCAGGGGCACCAGCAGCGAATCCTGAGCGGCAACGGCGCGCACGAAGCGCAGGGCGCCCAGCACCCGCAGGGCCTCGGCATCGAGGGCGCGCACGGCGGCGGGCGGGTAGTCGGCCTCGGGGCGGGCTAGCTCGCGGCGCACAATGCGCGGCGGCTGGCGCACCGAGCCGTTGGCCCGCACCCGAATGCTCACCAGAATGCGGCCGGTGGGCAGCAGGTCCTGCGGTCGGTCGGGGGCGGGGCGCGCGGCGGGCGGGTACTTAGCTTGCTCCGACACGAACTTAAAAAACTGGTCGCGACCCGCCGCCTGCCGGCTAGCGTCAGTTTCGTGCCAAAAGCGCGGCAGCACCGGCGAAGCCAGCGGGGGCGCCACTACCTCGGGTGGCCGCGGGCGGCCCACCGGCCGCATCGGGAAGCCGGGCGCCGCGTAGCCGCTTTGGCCACGGGCGGCCCCGGCGGCCAGCAGCAACCCCGGCAATACCCAGCAAAAATTCTTCATGCGGCCGTTCTCATGCCCTAAGTTACACCGCCACGGGCGCTTTGATGGCGGGCCAGGGGTCGTAGTTTTCCAGCTGAAAATCTTCGTACCGAAAATCGAAGAGGTCGGTCACGGCCGGGTTGAGGCGCAGGGTGGGCAGCGGGCGCGGCGCCCGGGTTAGCTGCTCGCGGGCCTGCGCCAGGTGATTGCTGTAGAGGTGGGTGTCGCCGCCGGTCCAGATAAACTCGCCGGGCGTCAGGCCCGTCACCTGAGCCAGCATCAGGGTCAGCAGGGCGTAGGAGGCGATGTTGAAGGGCACGCCCAGAAACACGTCGGCCGAGCGCTGATAGAGCTGGCAGCTGAGCTGGCCGTCGGCCACGTAAAACTGAAACAGGGCGTGGCAGGCGGGTAGCTTCATCTGGGGCAGGTCGGCCACGTTCCAGGCGCTCACCACCATGCGGCGCGAGTCGGGCTGAGTTTTTAGCTGGCTGATAATCTGCGCAATCTGGTCGATGTGGCCGCCCTGGCCATCGGGCCAGCTGCGCCACTGGTAGCCATACACCGGGCCGAGGTCGCCATTTTCGTCGGCCCACTCATCCCAGATTTTCACTCCGTGCTCCTTGAGATACCCAATGTTGGTGCTGCCCTGCAAAAACCACAGCAACTCGTGAATAATGCTCTTGAGGTGCACTTTTTTGGTGGTGACCAGCGGAAAGCCTTCGGCCAGCTTGAACCGCATCTGCGGGCCAAAGATGGACAGCGTGCCCGTGCCCGTGCGGTCGGTTTTGGCAGTGCCGTGGTCGAGAATCTGCTGCAGAAGAGCGTGGTACTGGCGCATGCGCAAAAGAAAATAACGAGAATCGCTACCTTGACCGGGCAACACTCAGCCCCGGAAAGCGGGGGCGCCGGGCCGGGCGGTAGCAGCCCGGCGCCCCCGCAAAGCTACCTACACCACTGCGCAACCAGGCAGGCTAGCCGCGCTTAGATGAGCCAACACCGCGCTAGTTCGTTACTTTTAAGGCTCTAACCACTCCCTTCTTTTTTCATGGCTGCACCCGCCCCCACCCTCAACCGGCTCTCTACCGCCCCCGCCACCGGACCAGCGCCGCGCTATACCTCGGCCCTGAGCGCCGTCACGACGCTCTTTTTTCTGTGGGGCTTTATCACCTGCCTCAACGATATTCTGATTCCCTACCTGAAGGCTATTTTTCAGCTGTCCTTCTCGCAGGCCAACCTCATTAACCTGTGCTTTTTCGGCGCTTACTTTTTGATGAGCATTCCGGCCGGCAAGCTGGTGGCCCGGCTAGGGTACAAAAAAGGGATGCTGCTGGGCTTCGTCGTGGCAGCGGCGGGCGCTTTCCTGTTTTACCCGGCGGCGGCGCAGCGGGCCTACGGGCTGTTTTTAGGGGCGCTGTTTGTGCTGGCCTCGGGCATTACGCTGCTGCAAGTAGCGGCCAACCCGTACGTGGCCATTCTGGGGCCGCCCGAGTCGGCCTCGTCCCGGCTGTCGCTCACGCAGGCCTTCAACTCGCTGGGTACCACTCTGGCCCCGCTGCTGGGTAGCGCGCTCATTCTGAGCCACCTGCCTAAGCTCGACAACGCTACGACGGCGGCGGCCATCGATGTGAGCGCCGTGCAGCTGCCCTACCTCGTTATTGGCGGTATGCTCTTGCTCATCAGCCTCATTCTGAGCCGTATCAGCCTGCCCGTTATTGAGCACGTGGCCGACGACGACGTGGCCACCGGCGAGCACCACCGCGGCGCCTGGGGCTACCGCCACCTGGCGCTGGGCGTGGTGGGCATTTTTGCCTACGTAGGGGCCGAAGTAGCCATTGGCTCGCACATTGTGAGCTACCTGGCGCTGCCCAACGTAATGGGCCTCGACGCCACGGCGGCCGGCAACCAGGTGGCCTTTTACTGGGGTGCGGCCATGGTGGGCCGCTTCGCGGGCGCCTACCTGCTCAACAAATTCTCACCAGCCAAAATACTAGCCTTCAATGCCATAGGCGCCGTAGTGCTGGTCCTGATTTCTATTAGCACCACCGGCCCGCTGGCCATGTGGAGCCTGCTGGCCGTGGGCCTGATGAACTCCGTGATGTACCCCACCATCTTCACGCTGGCCGTGGCCGGGCTGGGCCGCCACACCGAGGAGGGCTCGGGCCTGCTGTGCACCGCCATTGTGGGCGGCGCGCTGGTACCCATGCTCTTCGGGGCCATTGCCGACCACAGCAGCCTGCGCCTGGCGCTGCTGCTACCGGTGCTGTGCTACGCCTACATTATGTGGTACGGGCTGCGCGGCAGCCGCCGCATAGCGGTGGCCGGCTAGGGCCGGTCCTTAGCCCAGGGCCCTCACGAAGAAGGGGCGGCAAGCGTGACTACGTCCGCTTGCCGCCCCTTTTTTTGGTAGCTGGCCGGCTACTTTGCCTTCTCCAGCAGCGCCACCACTTCTGGGTTGCCGCCTTCCTTGGCCATTGCCAGGGCGTCCTTGCCTTCATCGTCCTTGGCTTTGGCATCGGCCCCGCTGGCTAGCAGCAGGTCCACAATGGCCTTGTTGCCCTTGGCGGCCGCGGCCATCAGGGCCGTGACCTTGAAGCCGTCGGGCTGGTTTACCTGGGCCTTATGCTTGAGCAGCAGCTTCACCAAATCGAGGCTGCCGCTGCCCGCGGCCGTTACGAGATAGGTCGTCGGAAAGCCCGGCACCACCTCAATCACGGCATTGGGGTTGGCCCCACCGGCGAGCAGGGTTTCGGCCGCCGCCAGGTTTTTTTTCAGTACGGCCGTGGCGAGTTCTTTGCTTGGGGCCTGCGCGTGAGAGGTAAGGGCAAGGCAGAAAAAGGCAGCAATGAAGCGTATAGTTCTTTTCACTTTATAAAAATAAGTCAATTCGGAGACTAAGGTAGGGAGGAAATTAATTTACTTACTAAAGAATGACGCAGCCGAACATTCATAAAAAAATTTGCTTCCAAATCGGCTCTTTTACAGCTAATCTACCGCCTTGACTTCATACTTAACCACCGTATCCCGTAGCCGGGAGGCTAGCTGGTACAAATCATCTAAACTTTCAATATCTACTCTTTCGATTTCTTCTTTATCAAAAAGAGTCAAAAATTTCTTTGAACCATTAAAGTGCATCCTGCAAATCGGCTTACGGTTATTGTCATCAAGTAAAATGCCGCAATAAGACTGCACATCACGCATCATAACGCGATTTACCGCCACGTTTTTACGCAATATTGCGCGCACAATCATAAAACCTTCTGTTTCTTCTACAGTAGTAACTATTCCTTTTTCTTGTTCTTTAGGAGGCGTTGTTTCAGGCGCAGCAACTGAGGTTTCAGCAGGTGGAGAAAGGGCAGCAGAAGCAGAAATTACCCCTGTATCGGCAAGAACCGATTTGAATTTAGCGGCTAACTTTTCGTTCAGAAACTGCTGCATCGTACGGGCAATGAGCGCGCTAAACTGGTCTTTCATCTTGGCAGTTAGCACACCATCATATACCTGCTTAGCTATAAAGCGAACAAATTCTTCGCTTGGTCGGGTAAACTGACTGTCCAGATAATTTTTAAAAGCCCGCACATATTTTAGGTCGTGCGCCGCTGCCAGCATCTCATCGATACTAAAATCTGCCTTACTAAGCTTTTTTATCTCGGTAACTTCATGGTCGTTAAAATTGAAGAGGTCAAATTCCATAAATGGCCGCTCGTCCATTTTATTTGGCTGCTCAAGGTCTGTAAATAGTCGGTATGTCACGCCATTAGTAAGAATACCGATTCGGGCCTCTGTTACGTGAAAATAGCGAAATAGCTGACCAGCATGGTTGATATTTAAATCGCTGCCAACATGCTTACACTCAATCAAAATTATGGGTTTACCATCTCTAAAAATAGCGTAGTCCACTTTTTCACCCTTCTTTGTTCCGATGTCAGCGATAAATTCCGGAACTACCTCTGTCGGGTCAAACACGTTGTAACCAAGTGCATTGAGGAAGGGTAGAACCAACGCATTTTTAGTGGCCTCTTCCGTTTGAATAAATGATACTTGTTTCTGAACGCGTGAGGCTAGGTTACTTAGATGGTCAATGAGTTCCATGGGGCTTCTAAACAATGAGATATGAATTCGCAAGGTAGAAAAACACAAATAAAAAAGCTGCCTAATAGGGCAGCTTTTTTATTTGTGGGCTTAAAAATAGCTTTTACAGCGACTTCACCGCGGCCGTTTTCATTTCGGCCGTGGCGGGCTGGCTAGCTTTGGCGGCGGCCATTTTGGCTTTGCAGCAGGCGGGCATGCCGGCCATGCTGGTACCAGCCATACCTTTCTCGCACTTGGCGGCGGCTACGCCGGTGCAGTGGTCGGCTTTCTTGCCTTTGGCGGGCTTGTCGCCGTCGTGGGCGAAGGCAGTGGCGGCCGAAGCCAGCAAAGCGAAGGCGAGCAGGGACTTTTTCATGGGCTTAAGCAGAAACAATTGGTAAAAACGGGGGGTTAGGGGTTGTTGCGACTTCTAAAGTACAACGGATTTCGGATATGCCGAAACTCCAGCGTCCTGGTTGCCAACGCTTACGCGGCTTGCCCCGGCCGCGCTCTTGCCTATGTCGCTTCGCCGAACTGCCTACCTCACGCTGCTGGTGCTGGCCCTGCTTACGGGGCTAGCCGGCTACTTTGCCGCCCAGCTGCGCTTCAACTACAATTTCAACGACTTTTACCCCGCCGGCGACCCCGACCTGGACTACTACCAGGGCTACACCCAGCGCTTCGGCAACGACAACGACTACCTGCTGCTGGCCCTGGAGGCCGGGCCGGGTCAAACGGCGTTTTCGCCGGCCTTCCTGGCGCAGGTCGACAGCGTGTCGGCAGTGGCGCGGCGGCAGCGCAACGTGCTGCACGTCAGCTCCCCCACTACCCTTAGTCACACTGTGGTAGAAGGGCTGGGCGCCTATACCCTGCCCTACCTGCACCCCAGCGAGTACCGCGCCGACCCTAGCCGCCGCGCCGCCGACTCGACGCTGGTTTTTAAAACGCCGGGCCTAGTGGGCAACATCTTTAGCCCCGACGCGCGGGCCGTGGCCGTGGTCATTCAGACTACGCCCGACCTCAAGAAGCCGCCCGGCGACTCGCTGTTTGCCGAGCTGCGTGCGGGCCTGGCGCGGGCCGGGCTGCCCGAGGCCAGGGTGCACTTTGCGGGCAAGGCAGTGGCGCAGTCGGTATTTGTGGACCGCCTGCAACGCGAGATGATTATCTTCATGTCGCTGTCTTTCCTACTGGTAATGGGGCTGTTGTGGCTCACGTTTCGCACGTGGTGGGGCGTGGTGCTGCCGCTGGTGGTGGTGCTGGGCGCCATTGTGTGGGGCCTGGGCGTGATGGGCGCCTGCGGCATCAGCATCGACCTGATGACGGCCCTGCTGCCGCTCATGCTATTCGTGGTGGGCATGTCGGATACCATCCACATTATCAGCCGCTACGTGAGCGAGCTGGGCTACGGCGCGGGCAAAACGCACGCCCTGCGCACCACTATCAAGGAATCGGGCTTCGGCTCGGGGCTGTCGGCGCTGACGACTAGCATCGGCTTTTTCACCCTAATGACGAGCACCATCCGGCCCATTCACAACTTCGGGCTGTTTACGGGCATCGCCGTTATTTTAGCTTTTTTGCTGAGCTTCACGCTGTTGCCGGCCATGCTGGTGCTGCTCAATAAGCCGGCCCTGCGCGAGCCGCGCCAGCACGGCCACGACTGGGACGGCGTACTGGGCCGCCTCTTTAGGGGGGTGCTGCGGCGGCGGCGGCTGGTGTTCTCCCTCAGCGCGCTCATCCTGGTGGCCAGCGTGGGGCTAGCCACGCGGGTGCGCATCAACTCGTCCTTGCTCGATGACTTATCGAAAAATGACCCAGTGCGCCAGGATTTTGCCTTTTTCAACGACCACTTTGCCGGGGTGCGGCCCTTCGAGCTGGAGCTGAAGCCCGCCGGCGGGCGCACCGTGTACGACCCCGCCGTGCTGGCCCAAACCGAGAAAGTGGAGCGCTACCTGGCCACTACCTACGGCCTCAAATTTTCGGCTTCGCCGGCCACGCTGGTGCGCACCGTGCACCAGGCCCTGCACGGCGGCGGGCTGGCCGAGTACCGCCTGCCCGCCGACTCGGCCGGGCTGGCCCGGCTGCGTGGGGCCCTGCGGCAGTTTCGCAAGCGGCCCGAGTTTCGGGCGCTGGCCCTGCCCGATGGCAGCGCCGGCCGCCTCACCGGCCGCATGGTAGACGTGGGCAGCATCCGGGCCGATGCGCTGAATGGGGCACTACGGCAGTTTTTGCGCACCGGCATCGACACGACGGTGTTGCGCACGCGCCTCACCGGCTCGTCGAATCTTATCGACAAAAACAACGAGAACCTGACGCTGAATATGATACAGGGCATGGCCATCGACGTGGCCATGGTCACGCTTATCGTGCTGCTGCTCTTCAAGTCGGTGCGCATGACGCTGGTGGTGCTGGTGCCCAACCTGCTGCCCATTCTGGTGGTAGCGGGCGTGATGGGGCTAGCCGGGGTGAGCATGAAGGTGAGCACGAGCATCATCTTTACCATCGCCTTCGGCATCGCAGTCGATGATACCATTCACTTCATCAGTAAGTTGCGCCTCACGATGGGCCACGAGCCCAATCTGTTTAAGGCCGTGCGGCGCACCTATATTCTGGCCGGGCAGGCGGTTATCGTCACTTCGCTGATTCTGGTGGGCGGCTTTGGCACGCTGCTGTTCTCGTCGTTCGACGGCACGTTTTACGTGGGCCTGCTCATCGGCCTCACGCTGCTGTTCGGCGTCGTGGCCGAGCTCACGCTGCTGCCGCTGCTGATACTGGGCATTTATGGGCGCAAGCGCCGCAAGCCGGGTAAAGTGGCGGTGCTTGCGCAGTAGCGCGAAGCTTCTGCTGCGTGCCTGAGCGCAGCGAGTATCGACGTGAGCAATCGTCCGGTACTGCCTGCTCGCTGCGCTCGCGCACGCAGCGGAAGCTTCGCGCTACTGGGCTCGTGCCTATGGTTTAGGCGCGGGCGGGGCCGGTGGCGCGGGGCTAGCCGGAGCCGGACGAGTGGCCGAGGGCGTCGGGCCGCCGCTCTGGCTACCGCCGCCGTTTTCATCGGTTTTGAGGTCGTCGTTTTTCACGTTTTTGTGTGCGCGGGGCTCGGCGGTGAGCTGGCCGATGCGGTAGCTGAAATACACCTTGAAGCTGGTGAGGTGCTGCACGGTGGTGCTTTGCTGGCTGAGCAGGGGGCTGGCTATGTCGCTGCGCACGGCGCTAGTGGGCGAAAAGAAGTTTTCGGCCCCCAGGCCCAGGCTGCCTTTCTTGCCCGCCACGTCGTGCTTCAGGCTCATGCTGTAGAGCACAAAGCTGCTTTGGCTGCCTTGCAGCTGCACCTGCCGGCCCCGGTAAAAGCTGAATAGCTGCACGTTCCAGCCCTTGGGCAGGGCGTAGCTGCCGTAGAGGCGACCACCTAGCACCCAGCCCGCGTTGCGGGCGGCGTAGAGCGGGTTGGCCCCGCTGTTTTGCAGCACGGTGTAGTAGCTATCGAGCCCGCCGCTGAGGCTAAGCTTGGTGCCCACATCAAGGCTAAAAAAGGCGCTGCCGCCGTAGGCGTTTTCCTGGCCAATATTCAGGTAATCAATGCGCACCGCGCCGGGGTAGTTGGTCGCGCTGAGCGGGGTGCGCACGCTCTGGATGGCGCCGGTGGTGTTGCGGGCGAAAACCGAGAAGTTGAGATTGGCCGGCCCCAGCAGGGTGCCGTAGCCCAGTTCGTAGTTATTGGTGTATTCAGGGCGCAGGGCGGGGTTGCCCTGGGTTTGAATGAGGGGGTTGGCGGCTTGCAGATTGGGGTTAAGAAATTGCAGCGAGGGGCGCTGAATGCGCCGGTTGTAGGCCAGCTTCAGCACGTTGCCGTTGGGGAGCTTGTGCAGCACATTGACGCTGGGCACCAGCAGGCCGTAGTCTGGAATATCGCCCACCGAGCCGGTGCCAAAATCGGCGGCAATGGCCGTGTACTCGTAGCGCAGGCCCGGCTTCAGGGTAAAGCCCTTGGGCAGGCTCAGGGTGTAGGCCGCGTAGGCGGCGGCCACCTGCTGCCGGTAGGTGAAGGAATTGTCGGCCTGCAGGCTGGCCAGCTGGCCGTAGTAGTGGTAGTCGCTGCGCACGTGGCGCTGAATGTCCTTCACGCCCACTTCCAGCAGCTGGCTCGTGCCCAAGGGCGTTTGGTAATCGAGCTGGGCGGTTATTTCCTGGTTGGCGCCGGGGTTGTCGTTGCCGGCGAGGCCTAGCTGGCTAGCCTCAGACGCGGCGTAGGTAGCGTTGGTGAAGGCATACGTGCGGTCGTTGCGGCTGTAGAGGGCCAGCGCACTCAGCTCGCGCTGGGGCACGTCGTAGGTATGGGTGTAGGCGAGGCTGGCATCGACCGTGCCCGACTCGTCGGTGAGTTGCACGTTGCGCCCCGAGCTGCTGGCGCGGCCGGTGGCTAGCTCGGTAGTGGCAGTGGCTAGCCCGTCCTGGTAGGTGGTGGCGTTGCGGGTGCCGTAGGTGAGCGCAGCAGCTAGCCCCTGGTGCGCGTCGATATCGAAGTCCCAGCCCAGGGTGTAGCGGCCAAAGAGCTGATTTTGGCGCGTGTCGGCGGCCTGGGAGGCGCGGGTTTGGGCGTCGGTGGCGGGGTTGGTGGTCAGCTGCTCGTTGATGAAGCTGCCCGGCGTGTTGTAGCCCGCCCGGCCAAAGCCACCCAGCGCAAAGCCCATGCGGCCCGTGCGGTAGCCGCCGTTCAGGTTGAGGGTGCCCGAGCGGGTGCCGCCGCTGCCATCGACGCTCAGCTGCCCGCCGCGCAGGGCGTTGCCCTTCGTCACGATATTAATGATGCCGCCCGCGCCCTCGGCGTCGTACTTGGCCGAGGGCGCGGTGATGACCTCCACCCGCTTAATCTGGTCGGCCGGCAGCTGGCGCAAGCCATCGGCCACGCTGCCAGCCGTGATGGTGCTGGGCTTGTTGTTGATGAGCACTTTGATGTTCTGATTGCCGCGCACGCGCACGTTGCCGTCGAGGTCGAGGCTCAGCAGCGGCACCCGGCGCAGCACATCGGTGGCGTCGCCGCCGCGGGTGGTTTCGTCGTTTTCGGCGTTATACACGGTGCGGTCTACGAGCTCTTCTATCAGCGGCTTGCGGGCCGTTACCACCACTTCGCCCAGTTTCTGGGCCGAAGCCGCCAGGGGCAGCGACCCTAGCGCTACCTCGCCGCCGCCCGCCGGCACCACTACGCCGGGGCGAATCAGCTCCTGGTAGCCCAGCAAACTCACCCGCACGGTGTAGGTACCCGGCGCCAGGCCCGGCAGCACAAACTGCCCATCGCCGGCGCCCACGCTCCCACCCACCGGCTGGCCCGCCGCGCTCAGCACGGCCACCGAGGCGTAGGCCAGCGGCTGGCCCGTGGCCACGCTCGTGATGGTGCCCGTGAGGCGGCCCCCGCCCTGGGTTGCGAGGCTAGCCACAGTCGCCCGGGCCGGCGCGGGCTGGCCCTGAGCAAATAAGCTGGCGCCCCGTAGGGTGGCGGCTACTACTAGAATGGTGCGTAGGTTTTTCGCAGGCATGGCGTTAGGGCAAGCCAGCCAAAGGCGCTAGCCCCACGCAAAAGGTTGTTCAGGCCCAAGGGAATACTCTTCCTCTGCCTTAACTTTGTATTTCAAAGTAAAATTAATAACAAAGCAAATTTACTGCGCTGGGCACCCAGCGCAGCCGCTTAGTGTTGGCTCAGCTTATGGAATCTTTCGTTGCCCCCCGCTCCATCGTGCGCCGCATCTGGGGCACTTCCGATACGGTGCTCTTCATCTTTGCCGGTGCGGCAGCCGAGTTTGCGCTCAATAAGGCCGTGGACTGGCTTTACTTCACCGGCCGGCTGCCGGCCGACCCGCTGGGCCGCCTGTTTTCGACCGTCGACTACGCCCGGCGCATCGTGTTTGCCGACCGCGCCGGGGCCGAAAAGGCCATCGATACCATCGCCGCCATCCACGGCGCGGTGGAGGCTAGCCGGGGCCAGCGCATTCCGGACTGGGCCTACCGCGACGTGCTGTATTTGCTCATTGCGTACTCCATCCGGGCCTTCGAGCTGCTGGAGCGGCCCCTGACCCTAGCCGAGTGCGAAGAAATAACCGCTGTTTTTTGCCGGGTGGGCCAGCGCATGGGCATTCCCGAGCTGCCTACTTCCTACGCCGCCTGGCAGGCCGACCGCGCCCAGCACCTGGCCCACAACCTGGCGCTAAGCGACTGTTCCATTGACTTATACAAGCAGTACCGCAAGCACCTGGGCGGCCCGCGCTACGCCCTGCTGCGCGGCGTGCAGGGCCTGGTGTGCCCACCCACCGTGCGCCGGCAGTTAGGACTGGGCAGCGGCGCGTGGCTGCAGCCGGCGCTGGGCTTTTACCGCGCCACCAAGCAGCTGGCCGTCAGTCAATGGCTGAAAAATGCCATGCTGCCCACCGAGTACGCCGCTCGCATCCGGGCGCTCGATGAGGTGCCGGGGGCTAGCCTTGGCACCACGATGCAGCCCGCGCCGCGGGGCTGCCCCTACACCCGGTTTCGGGCTGCCTTGCAGCGATGAGGCGGTTTACGAAGGGCTACGGCGTAGCTGCCGCGGGCTTGCTGGTTGTCGAAATTTTGATTGGCCGCTTTGCGCACGACCGGTTTGTGCGGCCGTACGGGGGCGATTTTTTGGCGACTATTTTTCTCTACTGCTTGCTCAGAAGTGTTTGGCCGGCCCCCGCCCGCAGGGTGGCCCTAGCGGCGCTGCTGGTATCGTATACTATAGAGGCGGCGCAGCTAGCCCACCTGCTGCACTGGCTGGGGTGGCAGCACGTGCGGGTGGCGCGCCTCGTGCTGGGCAGCGCATTTTCGTGGGGCGATGTGCTGGCCTACACGCTGGGGGCCGCTGCAGTGCTGGCTGTGGAGTGGCGGCGGGCGCCATTCTGCCGCCCAGCCACTTCGGGCTAGCCTGCTGCCGGGCGGCTTGTTGGTTTTTGGCGCGACGGGCGGCGCCTCAGGGTGCTAAGTGCGGGGCGGGCGGGGCGGGCGCGGGCAGCTTCTGTAGCCAACGGTGGGCCGCCTCCACATCGTCGAAGGTATCGAGCAGGGGCTGCTCAACAAGGTGCAGCATCTGGGCCATGTGGGCGCGGGCCGGCCAGTCGCGCGCATTCACCCAGGCTACGGCCCGGATGCCGGCATCGGCCAGCCGCGGAAAGTAGTTCAGCCCCAGCCACTGCGCCACTTCCTGCCAACCATCCAGCGACTGCGAGCTGTCGTTGAGCACCCACCGGGCCTGGGTGTGACGCGCATAATCGAGCAGTTGGTTGCAGCGCATCAGGGTGGCTACTGGGTCGTGGGTGCCGCGCCAGGTGGTGCACAGGCAGCGCAGCGCGGGGTCGTACTCAATCGTAAAGGACGGAGTATCAAGCAGAGGCGTAAGTGTAAGCATAAGCCAGGCAGCAACCAGCGAAAGGCCGTCGGCAACAAGGTAATGACGGCTAAATAACCGCCAGCAGTTTTAGCCAGCTGCCACTAGCGGCCGGCCAGAAATTTCGCCAGGAAGGGGGCCGTGCGGCTTGCCTTGTGCTGCGCCACCTCGGCGGGCGAGCCGGCGGCCACTATCGTGCCGCCCTCCTCGCCCGCCCCGGGGCCCACGTCGAGTACCCAGTCGGAGCCGGCCACCACGCGCATGTCGTGCTCCACCACCAGCACGGTGTGGCCGGCGTCGACCAGGCCGTTGAGTTGGGTCAGGAGCTTTTCGACATCGGCCGGGTGCAGGCCCGTGGTGGGCTCGTCGAGCACGTAGAGCGTGTGGGCGCGGGCCTGGCGCTGCAACTCGGTGGCAAGCTTAATGCGCTGGGCCTCGCCCCCGCTCAGCTCGGTGGCCGACTGGCCGAGGCGCAGGTACCCTAGCCCCACCTCGCGCAGCACCGTGAGGGCGCGGCGCACGCTGGGCTCCTCGGCGAAGAATGCCCAGGCTTCATCCACGGTCAGGCGCAGCACGTCGGCGATGTTCTTATCTTGATAGGTGATTTCCAGCGTTTTGGCATTGTAGCGGGCGCCGTGGCAGGTGGGGCACGGCGAGTATACGCTGGGCAAAAACAGCAGCTCGACCATTACAAAGCCCTCGCCCTGGCAGGTTTCGCAGCGGCCCTTGGCCACGTTGAACGAGAAGCGGCCGGCATCGTAGCGGCGTTTTTTAGCCTCGGGCGTAGCCGCGAACAGCTTGCGCACGTGGTCGAACAGGCCGGTATACGTGGCCATATTCGAGCGCGGCGTGCGGCCGATGGGCTGCTGGTCCACGCGTACGAGGCGCTTCACCACGTCGAGCCCGGCCGTGATTTTACCCTGTAAGGCTTCGCCCTGGTCGGCTAGGTCCAGGGCTTCTTCGGCGCCTTCGCTAGCCTCCGGCTCCTCGGTTTTCTGGCCCAGCGCTTCGCTCATCAGCTCGACCAACACCTGGCTGATAAGCGTCGATTTGCCCGAGCCCGACACGCCCGTAACGGTTGTAAAGACCCCTAGCGGAAACTCGGCGGCCAGGTTGCGCAGGCTGTGGCGGGTGGCCCCGGTCAGCTTCAGCCAGCCTACCGGCGCGCGCAGGGTGCGCGGCGCCGGCTGGTGGTGGTCGAGTAAAAAGTGGCGGGTTTGCGAATTCTTAACGGTGGCTAGCCCGGCGGGCGGGCCACTGTAGAGAATTTGCCCGCCCTGCTCGCCGGCGGCGGGGCCCACGTCCACGAGCCAGTCGGCCTGGCGCACCACGTCGAGGTTGTGCTCGACCACGAAGAGCGAGTTGCCCGCTTTTTTGAGCGTGGCCAGGGCCTTTAACAAGGCTTGAGTATCGGAAGGATGCAGGCCGGCCGAGGGCTCGTCGAGCACGTACACCACGCCGAATAAATTGGAATACAGCTGGGTAGCCAGCCGTAGGCGTTGCAGCTCGCCGGGCGAGAGCGTGGGCGTGCTCCGTTCTAGGGAAAGGTAGCCAAGGCCCAGGTCGAGCAGTACGGCTAGGCGGGCGCAGAGGTCCTGGGTGATGCGGCGCGTCACTTCGGCCTGGGCTTCGTCGTGGGCTTGCGCCCCGATTTTGCCCTCGGCGTAGTGCCGCAGCCGGCTAACCACCTGCTGCAAGGGCAAGCGCGCCATATCGGCAATGTCGAGGCCGGCGAAGGTGACGCTCAGCGACTCGGGCCGCAGGCGCTTGCCGTGGCAGAGCGGGCATTCCTGGCTCAGCATGTACTGAAGCACCCGCTTTTTCATGAGCGCACTCTGCGTATTGGCGAAAGTGTGCAGCACGTGCCGCCGCACCCCCGTAAAGGTGCCCATGTAGTTGGGCGGTTCCTTGCGCTTGAGCGCGCGCTGGGTTTCCTGGGGCGAGTAGCCGGGGTACACGGGCACCACGGGCTGCTCGTCGGTATAGAGTATCCAGTCGCGGTCTTTTTGGGGCAAGTCGCGCCAGGGGCGGTCTACGTCGTAGCCCAGCGTCACGAGGATATCGCGCTGGTTCTGACCACCCCAGGCCTGGGGCCAGGCCGCAATGGCCCGTTCGCGGATGGTGAGCGAGGGGTCGGGCACCATCGACTCTTCGGTGACTTCATACACCCGGCCCAGGCCGTGGCAGCGCGGGCAGGCGCCTTCGGGCGTATTGGCCGAAAACCCTTCGGCGTAAATAATGCCCTGGCCCTTCGGATAATCACCGGCCCGCGAATACAGCATCCGCACCAGGTTAGAAAGCGTCGTAACGGAGCCCACCGACGAGCGCGTGGTAGGCGCGCCGCGCTGCTGCTGCAAAGCCACGGCCGGCGGCAGCCCGTCGATGCTATCGACTTCGGGCACGGTGAGTTGGTGAAACAAGCGCCGCGCGTAGGGCGACACTGATTCGAGGTAGCGGCGCTGGGCCTCGGCGTAGAGCGTGCCAAACGCCAGGCTCGACTTGCCCGAGCCCGACACGCCGGTGAAGACCACCAGCGCATCGCGCGGAATATCCACGTCCACGTTTTGGAGATTGTGCTCGCGGGCGCCGCGCACCCGCACGAAGCCACTGAAATCGGCCGCGCCGGAAGGGTTGTTTACCATGTTATCCAAGGGCGCGCTAGCTAGCGGCCCGCCCTGAATACGGAATAGCAGGGGCCAACATCCAGCTTTCGGCCAGTAAAACGCGCACGAAGCTTGTACTCAACAGGCTACGAAGCGGCGCTTTTCTTTTGCGCCCGACACGTAAGCTGGCTAGGGCTTGGCGGTAGTCGGCGCGGGCACGGCGTCGGCCAGGGTGGGGCGCTGATACGTGTGCCAGAAGGCAGGGTGATATTCGGGCGGCGGCAGTTTGGCCATTGCCTCCTGCACTTCGCCCACAGTCATTTCGGCTTTCGCCAGCGGGGGGCCGGGGCCACGGCTAGCTTTGTCAAGCTCACGCCGCTGGTCGGCGGCTGAAGCGAATGATTCGATACGTAATCATATTAATCTAACAGCCAAAGTCTTATGCTACCCGCTGCCGAAGCAGAAGCCACTTTTGCCACCCTATTGCCCGACTTTACCGATTCGGCACGCCTGCTTCCCGAATTACCAAGTATTGTCGTGGAATTGCTGCACCAGGGGCATAGTCCGCTTTTGCACGCGCTACGCGCCACCAACCTAGCGCCGGCCCAACACCGGCTCCTGGTTCGTGCCCTGACGGAACTGCGGCACGTCAGCCTCCGCAACGGCAATTATCGCGTGGCCGGCTACCTGCTAGAGCATCTGGCCGAACTATTACAAAGTAAGCCCGCCCTCGACGCAGCCGACCTAACCAAGCTATTCGGCGCGGCCGGCTTGCAGGGCGAAGGGCCGAAAGCCAGTGACTTTCAAGGCCACACCTCCTTTACCTTTTTGCAACGCTGGCTAGCCCAACTAGATAAGCTGGGCCGCACTGCGGCGTTGCCCCCAGACCTCACTGCGCGTTTACAGAAACTACTGCTGGCTACTGATGGCGTAGCAATGGGTGCCCGCCAAAGACCTGGGCCGGCTGCGTACGCGCGCGCAGGCCCTGCTCAGCCAGCATAGCCCAGCGGGACTGGCGGCCGTGCACTTCGATGGCGGCGATGCCTTTGGGCAAAATCTGAACGCATTTAGCGCCGGGTTGTCGCCCACGGCGGCCGCCACCCAGCCCTGGCTGCACTTGCTGCTTGCCCTGACCCAGGCCAGCGGGGGCCGCCCCACTCCCAAATTCACCAAAGTTCTCGCTGCCGCTACTGCCGCCCTTGGGCCCGATACCTTGCGCCAGCAGGCCAGCCAGTGGCTAGCGCTGCTGGCTAGCCTGCCCCTGCCCGCCCACGGCCTGCGCGCCGAGTTTTGGGTGAGTGAGGTGAATACCGACGGGGCCTGGAACGACACCGGCATTTACAACTACGTGAGCACCGACCAAGTGCGCTTCGTGCGTGGCCTCGACGAGGTGCTGCCCCTGCCCGAGGTGCCGCCGCTAGCCTTCTCGGAGGTAATGCGCGACGTGGACCTGTTTGTGGGCGTGGCCAGCGTGGGCAACGACCCGCTCTGGCGCGACAACGGCGGCCTGGCCCAGTACCGCAACTACTGGGAAAGCTATAGCTTTGGCGAGCTGGGCGAGGTAGCCAAAAGCCGCAAAGCCGTGCTGGAACGCCTCGTACCCCGCCTCAAAATCGGCAAGGTGAGCGAAATCCGCGCCCGGTTTCTGGTCGTTGAGGGCAAACGCCGCACTTATAAAATTCACCTCGGCAGTGGCAATATTTTGATGGAGCCCAACGACCAGTACCTCTGCATCGTACCCGACCGCTCGGCCAAAAACCTCACCGCCAACGTGTTCTTGCCCTTCGAGGGCGACGCCGTGCTCCCCATCATCCTCAGCAAAGCCTTGCTGCTAATGGACGACGATAAGATTACCGACGAAACTATTCTGCGCCAAATCGGCTAGCCTAGTCACCAACCAATTCTACTATTACTACTTTTCCGCTGGCCCGCATGATTTTGATACTCCTGCTATTTTTCAATGCCCTCTGCTTCCTCCTCTTTTTCCTGGATAAGCGAAAAGCCCAGCGCGGCCAGCGGCGTATCGCCGAAAGAACGCTGCATTTAGCTACCGCCGCGGGCGCGGCGCCGGGGGCCTGGGCAGCTATTTTCTTGCTGCATCATAAGAACCGCAAAGCAGCCTTCTGGAGCGTGACGCTCCTGATTACACTGGTGCAGGGCGTGGCGTTGTATTTTCTTTTGTCCCCAAATTTTCGCACAGCAGGCTAGCGGGTTGCTGGCAGTTATTAGCAGCAACTGGCGCGAGTTTAGTGCAGCGTAACTCGTGACGGTTTTTCGGGGGAGGCCGTGTCTCCCATAGTACGAGCAGTTTGAACAGCCCTAGCTGCACATTACCGGCTTGCCGCTGACGCGGCAGTGGAGGTACAACCTCCACTGTAAAAACAGGCGCGAGTTGCGCTGCGCTAAATTCGCACTGTCAGCGCTAGCAGTGCGAACCC
>Ga0308157_10003683_pt1 | contig 21798 bp, 22 predicted proteins | sample PhyBR1_FD_201035 | JGI IMG/M metagenome (GOLD analysis project Ga0308157, IMG submission 201035) | Phyllosphere microbial communities from UC Gill Tract Community Farm, Albany, California, United States - DLSLB.R1 | ecosystem: Host-associated > Plants > Phyllosphere > Unclassified | place: USA...
TGCCGCACGACCGCTGGTCGCCGCTGGAAATCGCCTTCTGGCTGCTGCCGGTGGCCGCATATTTCGCCTTCCCCGGCTATCTGGTCCTGATCAGCCAGATCATGATCATCGGCCTGTTCGCATTGTCGCTGGACCTGATGCTGGGCTATGCCGGCATCGTCTCGCTGGGCCACGCCGCCTTCTTCGGGCTGGGCGCGTACACCGCCGGGCTGTTGTCGGTGCACGGCTGGAGCGAACCATTCAGCGGCCTGCTGGCCGGCGCGGTGGTGGCGGGGCTGTTCGGCTTCGTCGTCTCGTTCCTGGTGGTGCGCGGCCAGGACTTGACGCGCCTGATGGTCACGCTGGGCATAGGTCTGATGCTGTTCGAAGCGGCCAACAAGGCATCCTTCCTCACCGGCGGCGTGGACGGCTTGTCCGGCATGGTGGTCGGTAAATTGTTCGGCGTCTTCGAATTCGATTTGAACGGCAACGTGGCTTTCTGCTACAGCTTCGCCGTGCTGTTCATCGTGTTCGTGGTGCTGCGCCGGGTGGTGAAGTCGCCATTCGGTTTGAGCCTGGTCGGCATCCGCGAAGGTGTGCGGCGCATGCCGGCGCTGGGCGTGAACGTCAACCGCCGCCTGGTGGCCGTGTTCACGCTGGCCGCCACGGTGGCCGGCCTGGCGGGCGCGCTGCTGGCCCAGACCACGCAGTTCGTCGGCCTCGATTCGCTGGGCTTCCCGCGATCGGCCGAGCTGCTGATCATGCTGGTGCTGGGCGGGACCGGCCGGTTGTACGGCGCGCTGGTCGGCGCGGCCGTGTTCATGCTGGCGCAGGATTACATCGCCGGCCTCAACCCGGCTTACTGGCAGTTTTATATCGGCTTGCTGCTGATGGTGATCGTGCTGTTCGCGCGCGGTGGCATCCTGGGCGGCCTGGAAAAATTGGCGTCGCTTTTCAAACGGAAGGAGCAGGCATGAGCCAGGACATCACACTGCGCACGGAAGGCTTGACCAAGCGCTGGGGGCCATTCGTCGCCAACAGCGATGTGAGCCTGACCTTCGAGCCGGGGGCGCGCCACGCGCTGATCGGCCCCAATGGCGCCGGCAAGACCACCTTCATCAACCTGCTGACGGGCGGCTTCATGCCCAGCAGCGGCAAGGTCTACCTGGGTGGCGAGGACATCACGCATCTGCCGCAGCACCAGCGGGTAAGGCGCGGCATGACGCGCACCTTCCAGCTCAACACCCTGTTCGCCGGCATGACGGTGCTGGAGTCGGTGGCGCTGGCGGTGTGCGAGCGGCGCGGCCTGCAATCGGTGTGGTACAAGACGGTCGCCACACACGCCGATGTGATCGACGAGGCGATGGCCTTGCTGGCCACGCTCAAGCTGACCGACCAGGCCAACAGCGTCACACGCAGCATGGCTTACGGGAAGCAGCGGCTGGTGGAAATCGCCCTGGCGCTGGCGACCAAGCCGCGCATCCTGCTGCTGGATGAACCGGCGGCCGGCATTCCGCAAGCGGAGAGCAAGGAGCTGTTCGAAGTGCTGGCGCAGCTGCCGCGCGACGTCACGGTGCTGTTCATCGAACACGATATGGGACTGGTTTTCCGTTTCGCCGACCGCATCACGGTGCTCGTGGGCGGCAAGGTGCTGACCGAGGGTACGCCGGCGGAGATCGCGGCGGACCCGCGTGTGAAGGAAGTCTATCTAGGGGAGGCCGAACATGGCTGAATTGCTGGCGCTCGATAAAGTCACCGCCGGTTACGGCGAGTCCATCGTGCTGGAAGATGTGTCGTTCGCGCTGAACGAGGGCGACAGCCTGGCGCTGTTGGGCCGCAATGGCGTCGGTAAAACCAGCCTGCTGGTGACGCTGATGGGATTGACGCGGCTGCACGGCGGCGGTATCCGCTGGGCCGGCAGCGATATCGGACGCATGCCCACGCACCGGCGCTCGCGCGCGGGCCTGGGCTGGGTGCCGCAGGAGCGGCATATGTTCCCGTCGCTGACGGTGGAGGAGCATCTGACCGTGGTGGCGCGGCCCGGCCGCTGGAACCTGCAGAAGATCTACGAGATTTTCCCGCGGCTGGCTGAACGCCGCACCAACATGGGCAACCAGCTGTCCGGCGGCGAGCAGCAGATGGTGGCGATCGCCCGCGCGCTGATGACCAATCCGCGCATCCTGCTGTTGGACGAGCCAATGGAAGGCCTGGCGCCCATCATCGTGCAGGAGCTGGTAAAGGTGATACGGCGGCTGGTGAAGGAGGAGGGCATGTCGGTGATCGTGGTCGAGCAGCATGCGCGGCTGGCGTTGTCGCTGACGCAGCGCGCCATCGTGCTCGATCGCGGCCGCATCGTGCACGACTCGGACAGCGCCAGCCTGCTGGCCGACGGCGACAAGCTCGATCGCCTGGTCGCCGTGGCCTGAGGCGGCGGCTTATTTAGGCTTGTAGATGCCTGCGCCGACGGTGTACTTATCCTCGGCCTGGCGGATATAGGAGGTCTTGTCCTCCAGCGCCTTGGTGACGGGATTGACCCAGACGTAATCGACCCAGCCGGGTTTCTTCGACTGCGCCACTTCCCGCATCTCCTGCACGAACTTTTTGCCGTTGGCGTCCTTCAGCTGGGACATGTCCTTGCCGTTCATCTTGGGCGTGGCGGCGTGGCAGACCATCATCATCTGCGCATCCTGCACGAACACATACAAATCGCCTTGTATAAAGCCACCCTTGGGATCGGCGAAGTCCTTGCAGGCCTGCTCTATCCCTTTTTTCTGTATGTTGGCCACGGCCTTGTCCACCAGGGCGATGGCGTCGGCCTTGGTGGCGGTTTGCGCGAGGACGGGCAGGGCGGGGGCCAGTAGCGCGGCGGTCAGGCCGGCGATAGCGTAACGTTTCATGACGACGTCTCCTGTTGTGATGGTAGCGGCATTCTGCGGTGCCGCCACCAGCTTACCGCGCGCGCGGCTGGCGCGCCAGCTTACTTTTTATCGTAGATGCCGACGCTGACCATGTATTTTTCATCCGCCCTCTGGATATAGGCGGACTTGGGTTCCAGCGCCTTGGAGGTCGGGTTGGGCCAGACATAGTCCACCCATCCCGGCTTGCCGGATAGGGCGACCTTCTTCATCTCCTGGGTGAAGTATTTGCCGTTGGAGTCCTTCAATTCGGTCATGTCCTTGCCGTTCATTTTCGGCAGCAGCGGGTGGCACACCATCTTGCACTGCATGTCCTGCACCACGACATACACGTCGCCCTGGATGTAGCCGGCCTTGGGATCGGCGAACTGTTTGCAGGCCTGCTCCACGCCGACTTTCTGGATGGTGGCCACCGCCTTTTCCGCGAGTTCGGTGGCGGCGGTCCTGGCGGCGTTCTGCGCGAGCGCGGGCAGGGCGGGTATAAGCAGCATGGCGGTCAGGCCGGCGATGGCGTAGCGTTTCATGGGGTCTCCTGTTGTGGTTATCGGTCCACCCGAACGACGGGCGGCCAATCCCATGATACTTGAACTTTGTGCGATTAAAATACCTTTGTGCGGCAACCGCACACTATGTTTTTCAGCCTTCCTCGCGCGTCGCGGGTGAGGCGCTGCTCAACGGCGCCCGGCTTTGCTCGTTGTTTTCCTGCACAAGCTTGGTCAGCAGCGCCATGAATTGCAGCTGCTCCGCGCCGGTCAACGGCGCCAGCAAACGACGACGCAATCGCTGGGAGCCGGGGATCAAATCGCTCAGCAGCTGTTCGCCCGCGCCGGTGATGGTGAGGGCGCGCTGGCGGCGATTGGTCGGAATCACGGTGCGCGTCAGCAGGCCTTTTTCCTCCAGGCGCGCGCAGACGGTGGCGCCGGTCGAAGTATCGATGCCGCTGATGGCCGACAGCGACACCTGGTCGATGCCGCCGTGGCTCTCAAGATTGCGCAGCATCGCGTACTGCACGGGCGTCAGCTCGCTGCCCATTTCGTCGTAAAAAATCGACACCGAGATTTGCTGCGCGCGCCGCAGCAAGTGGCCCGGATGTTCGAATAGGCTGGTCAGTTGACTCTCTGTTTCTGGCATGGCGTGGTCTCTGCAAAAAGAATTCATCCCGGCTGTTTACATCGCCGGTTTACGGACTATACTCTACAACATTCAGTGCACTGAATGATAACCAAAACAAGGAGACGCGATGTACCCCAAAAATACCTGGTATGTGGCCTGTACCCCGGACGAAATCGAGACCAAGCCGCTGGGGCGCCAGATCTGCGGCGAGAAGATCGTGTTCTATCGCGGCGCCGAAGGCAAGGTCGCGGCGGTGGAGGACTTCTGCCCGCACCGCGGCGCGCCGCTGTCGCTGGGCTTTGTGCGCGACGGCCAGCTGGTGTGCGGCTACCACGGCCTGGAAATGGGCTGCGACGGAAAGGTGATCAGCATGCCGGGCCAGCGCGTGCGCGGCTTCCCTTGCATCCGAAGCTATCCGGTGGAGGAGCGCTATGGATTTATCTGGGTCTGGACCGGCGACCGTGAACTGGCCGATCCGGCCTTGATTCATCATCTGGAATGGGCGGACAATCCGGCTTGGGCCTACGGCGGCGGCCTGTATCACATCAACTGCGAATACCGTTTGATGATCGATAACCTGATGGACTTGACGCACGAGACCTATGTGCATGCGTCGAGCATCGGCCAGAAGGAGATCGACGAGGCACCGGTTAATACAAAGGTCGAGGGTGAGCAGGTGATCACGAGCCGCTACATGGAGAACATCATGGCGCCGCCGTTCTGGCGCGCCGCGCTGCGCGGCAACGGCCTGGCGGACGACGTGCCGGTGGACCGCTGGCAGATCTGCCGCTTCACGCCGCCGAGCCATGTGATGATCGAAGTCGGTGTGGCCCATGCCGGCAAGGGCGGCTACGATGCGGCGCCGGAGCACAAGGCGTCCAGCATCGTGGTCGATTTCATTACGCCGGAAACCGAGACCTCGCACTGGTACTTCTGGGGCATGGCCCGCAACTTCAAGCCGGACGACAAGGAACTGACGGACTCCATCCGCACCGGCCAGGGTAAGATCTTCGGCGAGGACCGCGAGATGCTGGAGCTCCAGCAGGCCAACATCCTGCGGCATCCGGAACGCAAGCTGCTGATGCTGAACATCGACGCCGGCGGCGTGCAGTCGCGCCGCGTGCTGGACCAGTGGATGGAGAAGGAGCAGGGCGCATGAGCGCCGGCTTGCTGCAAGTGCGCGTCGAGCGCCGGCATGCAGAGGCGGAGGATATCTGCAGCTATGAGCTGGTCAGCACTGACGGCGCCGAGCTGCCGGCTTTCACGGCGGGCGCGCATATCGATGTGCATGTTGGCCCAGGGCTGGTGCGGCAGTATTCGCTGTGCAATCCGCCGCATGAACGCCACCGCTACCTGATCGGCGTGCTGCGCGATCCGTCGTCGCGCGGCGGTTCGAAGGGCATGCATGATGACGTACGGGCCGGCGCCACGCTGCAGATCAGCGAACCGAAAAACCACTTCCCGCTGGCTGATGCTGAACAAAGCCTGCTGCTGGCGGGCGGCATCGGCGTCACGCCGATCCTGGCGATGGCGGAGGCGCTATCTGCGCGCGGCGCGGCCTTCCAGATGCACTACTGCGCGCGCTCGCCCGAGCGCACCGCGTTCCGCCAGCGGATCGCCGACGCGCCGTATGCGCCACAGGTTCACTTCCATTACGACAGTGGCGACGCCGCGCAAAAGCTGGACCTGCCCGCGCTGCTGGCGCAACTGGACCGCAAGACCCACATCTACCTGTGCGGCCCCGCCGGATTCATCGACCACGTCAAGGCAGCGGCCAAGGCGCAGGACTGGCCGCACGACCAGCTGCACCTTGAATACTTCGGCGCAGCCGCCGCGCCGGCAACCGATGGCGACCAGCCGTTCGAGGTGAAGCTGGCCTCCAGCGGCAAGGTGTACGCCATCCCCGCCGGCACCACCGTGCTGCGTGTGTTGAATGACGCAGGAGTGTTCATTCCCGCCTCGTGCGAGCAGGGCGTGTGCGGCACTTGCCTGACGCGCGTGCTGGACGGCGTGCCGGATCACCGCGACCTGTACCTCGAAGAATCCGAGCAAGCCGCCAACGACCAGTTCACCCCTTGCTGTTCCCGTTCCAAGACCCCTACGTTGCTGCTGGACTTATAAAAAAGAGGAGACACCATGCCAGACCGTATCAACCACCAACGCCGCCACCTGCTGTTGGGCGCCGCCGCCTTGTCGGCCGGCGCGCTGCCCACTTTCGCCCGTGCCGCCGAGCCGCTGAAGGTCGGCCTGATCGCGCCGATGTCCGGACCTTTCGCCTCCACCGGCCGCCAGATCGAAGCGGCGGTCAAGCTGTACATGCGTCAGAACGGCGCCAGCGTGGCCGGGCGCCAGATCGAGATCATCCTCAAGGACGATGGCGGCGTGGCCCCGGACGTGACCAAGCGGCTGGCGCAGGAGCTGGTCTCGCGCGACAAGGTGCAGGTGCTGGCCGGCTTCGGCCTCACGCCGCTGGCCTTCGCCGCCGCGCCGGTCGCCACCCAGGCCAAGGTACCGATGATCGTGATGGCCGCCGCCGCGTCGGCGGTGCCGCAACGATCCCCGTACATCGTGCGGACCGGCTTCACGCTGGCGCAGGTTACGGCGCCGATGGCGCATTGGGCGTCCAAAAACAAGGTCAGGACTGCGGTGACCTTGGTCAGCGATTATGGACCGGGGCTGGATGCGGAAAAGGTGTTCGTCAAAGGCCTGCTCGAAGGTGGCGGCAAGGTGGCTGACAGTCTGCGCGCGCCGCTGCGCAATCCGGACTACGCGCCGTTCCTGGCGCGGGTGCGGGACTTGAAACCGGATGCGCTGTTTGTGTTCGTGCCGTCGGGCGAGGGCGCGGCGGTGCTCAAGCAGTTCACCGAACGCGGGTTGGCCGCCGCCGGCATCCGGCTGATCTGCACCGGCGACGTGCTGGACGATGACCTGATGGCGAGCATCGGCCAGGCCGCCGCCGGTGTGGTCAGCAGCCACCATTATTCGGCGGCGCATCCGTCGGCGGAGAACAAGGCGTATGTGGAAGCCTTCGGCAAGGCCAATCCCGGCATGCGGCCCAACTTCCATTCGGTCGGCGCTTACGACGGCATGCACTTGCTGTACCATGCGCTCAAGCAGACCAACGGTGACAGCGATGGCGACAAGCTGCTGGCGGCGATGAAGGGCATGGCGTGGACCAGCGTTCGCGGCCCGGTCAGCATCGACGCCGCCACGCGCGACATCGTGCAGACCGTGTACATCCGCAAGGCCGAAGCCAGCGCGGGTTCCTACTTCAACATCGAGTTCGACCAGACCGACAAGGTGCGCGATTCCGGCGTGTAGCGCGGCCTACAAGTTAGCCAGGAAGCCTGTGACAGCCGCCGCGAACAGCGCCGGCTGTTCAACTGCGCCCAGGTGCGATGCCTCTGGCAGCACGACCAGCGCCGCGCCGGGTATGGCTTGCTGCACGGTCTGCGACATGGCGACCGGCGTGCCTTGGTCCAGCTCACCGGCGATCAACAGCGTGGGCACGGCGATGGCGCCCAGCCGGTCCGTCGTATCGACCGTGCCGACCGCGTTGCAGCAGCCGATGTAGCCGGTGCTGTCTGTGCTGAGCAGGCGGCGGCGGAAGCGCGCCACCGTGGCCGCGTGTTCCGCGCGGAAGGCATCGTGGAAGTAGCGGCCCATCACCGCATCGGCAATGACCTCGATGCCTTGTTCGCGCACGGTGGCGATGCGCTGCTGCCATGCCTCGCGCGCCGCCTCGGGATAACGGGAGGTGGTGTTACCCAGCACCAGGGCGCGCACCAGCGACGGATGGCGCAGTACCAGCTCCTGGCCGACCATGCCGCCCATCGACAAACCTATCCACACCACCGGGCCGGTATCGAGTTCGCGCAGCAGGGCTGCCGCGTCGTCGGCCAGGTCGGCCATGCTGTACAAGCCTTGCGGCGCGGACGAGGCGCCATGGCCGCGATGGTCGTAGGCGATCACGCGGCAGTCGGCGGCCAGCTGGTTGGCCAGGCTGTCCCACATGGTCAGGTCGCAGCCCAGGGCGTGGCTCAGCACTACCGTGTGGCGCGGCGCCTTGCCGCTGCGCGGTTCGCGTACCGTGTAATGCAGCGATGGCTGGCCTGCGCTGCGGCCCTCGCGGCCGATGCCGGGATGGCTGGCGGCGGCGGGCGACGCCGGCTCCAGCGTGTAGCCGATCTGCGGGCCGACTTCGCGCAGGATCGCCATCGCGTGGCCGAAGGCGGTATTGGCGGCGGGGACGCCGGCGTAGATCGCCGATTGCATCAGCACTTCCTTCAATTCGTCCGGCGACAGGCGGTTGGCCGCGTCGCCCAGCAACGCGGCGCGCACGTGCAGCTCGAATTCCTCCCAGCGTCCCAGGGCGATGGTGGTGGCGAGGACCATGGCGCGACGGGTCTTCTTCTCAAGGCCCGGGCGGCCCCAGATATCGTTCCACGCAAAGCGCGTGATCATGTTCTGAAACTCGGCGTTGAAGCTGTTGGCGTTGGCGAGGGATTTGTCCACCCAGGCGTCGCCGAGGATGGCTCGGCGGTTGTTCAGTCCACGTTCGAAATCGTGGTCGATGGGATCGAAGCTCATGCGGGTGTCCTGTGATGGAATGGGGTGGAGTTCAGTGCCGCGATCTGTTCGCGCAGGCTTTGCAGCTGATGCTGCGCCAGGCGCTGGGCCGGCAGCGCTGCGGCGGTGGGATCGAACAACGTCGCCAGCGCGGCCGGATCGACCTGCTTGCGCAACTGCTCGTCGGACCGCACGGCGTCGGCCAGCGCCTCGGCCAGATTGCGTCCGCTGGCCAGCGCCTCGGCGCTCATTGCTTCCAGCAGGCTGTGGGCCGCCGGACGGCCGATGCTGGCGGCCAGCCAGGCGGATGCCGCCTCGGCGAACACCAGTCCCTGCAAGGCGTCGATATTGCGCAGCATGCGCGCCGGGTCGACGTGCAGGCCGGCGAGGGCGTCGTTCAGCGCCTGCAGGGCGCCGTGCGCGCTGAGGAACAGCGTGGGCCACTCGGCGAGTTCGGCCTGCCAGTTGCCCAGGCCTCGCTCGTGCTGCTGCCCCATGCTTGCCAGCAGCGCGGCCGCGTGCTGCGGCGTGCGGGTGGCGGCGGCCAGCGCGATCATGGCCGATACCGGATTGCGTTTGTGCGGCATGGCGGAAGAGCCCCCGCGTCCATTGCCGGAAGGTTCGGCCAGCTCGGCGATTTCGCCCTGCGCCATCAGGCTGATGTCGGTGGCGATCTTGCCCAGGCTTCCGCTGAGGACCGCCACTTCCAATCCCAGGCGCACCCATTCGTCGCGCTGCGTGTGCCAGGCCGCATCGGCCACCTTCAGGCCGAGGTCCACCGCCACCAGCGCGGCCACCGCCGCGCCATGCTCGCCCATCACGGACAAGGTGCCGACCGCGCCGCCCAGTTGCAGCTGCAGCGCGCGGGCGGCACATTCGCGCAGGCGCGCGCGGGCCCGAACCAGCGGCGCCAGCCAACCGGCCACTTTGAAACCGAAACTGCTCACCTGTGCCGGCTGCATCAGCGTGCGCGCCAGCACCGGCGTGGCCACATGCCGGTCCGCCAGTTGCAGCAGATGGCCGGTCAGGTCGTGCAGGCCGTCGTCCAGCAGCTGCAACGCGTCGCGCGTGGCGAGCACCATGGCCGTATCGATCACGTCCTGGCTGGTGCTGCCCCAGTGGACGCGGGCGGCCGCCTCGGCATCGTACAGTGCCACGGTCCGCGTCAACTCGCGCACCAGCGGAATGGCCAGGCTGCCGGCGCGGCGGCCGGCGCTGACGATGGCCGGGATGTCGTACAGCTGCGCGTTGCAGACGCCGGCGATGGCACGCGCAGATTGCGCCGGCAGCATGCCTTGCCTGGCCTGCGCCTCGGCCAGCGCCTGTTCGAAGCGCAGCATGGCCTGCACGATGGCCGCGTCATCGAAGACGGCCATCATGTCCGGCGTGGTGAGGAAACTGTCGAAGATGGATACGCTCAATTGAACTCCGCTGGCAGGTCAGACATAGTCGAAGAATGCGGTCTCTTTGTCGGACTGCATCCAGATGTCCCAATGATAGACCCCCGGCGCGGTCTTGCGGGCGACCAGCGTGGCGCGGCGTTCGGCCGGCACCTGCGCAAGTATCTCCGATTGCGCCAGGCCGCTGTCGTCCTCCAGGAACACGGCGGTGAACTGGTGCTTGACCAGGCCGCGTGCGAACACGGTGATGAAGGTGGCCGGGGCGCCGCTCACCGGCGCCGCGCATTGCGACAGCCGCAGGCTGAATTCTCCCTTTTCTCCGCTCGGTACACGGCGAAAGCCAGGCAGCGCCTGGGCCGCTTCCGCGCCGGCGGCTTCCGGCTGCCAGGCTTCGATCTGCGCGTCGTTGATCGGCGTGCCGTCGCCGTCGTAGATCGTGCCGCTGATGGTGATGGTGGGCGCGCTGGTTTCCAGCTTGGTGTCGACCGCCCACTGCCAGGCTGCGTGCGAAAACGGTCCGATGGTTTGCGAGGTGGTTATTTGGCTCATGCGGTAACTCCTTTAAATGCCCATCGGCGTGGCGTCGCGGCCGCGCAGCACGATATCGAATTCATAGCCCAGCATCTTGTCGCTGTCGGTGTACTCCAGGCTGAAACGGGAAATCAGGCGCTGGCGCGCGGCCAGGTCCGGGATGCTCTGGAAGATCGGGTCGTAGTCGAACAGCGGATCGTTGGGGAAGTACATCTGCGTGACCAGGCGCTGCGCGTACACGTTGCCGAACAGGGAAAAGTGGATGTGCGCCGGGCGCCATGCCTTGTCGTGGTTACCCCACGGGTAGGGACCGGGCTTGATGGTGACGAAGCGGTAGCGGCCATCGTCGTCGGTCATCATCTTGCCGATGCCGTAGAAGTTGGGATCGAGCGGCGCGTCGTGCTGGTCCTTCTTGTGCCAGTAGCGGCCCGCCGCGTTGCACTGCCAGACCTCCAGCAGCGAATTGCGAACCGGCTTGCCGTCTTCGTCCACCACGCGGCCGGTGACGACGATCTTCTCGCCCAGCGGCGCGCCGTGGCCGTGCGCCGTCAGGTCCATATCGTTGGGCAGCAGGATGCGCGGCGACGGAATCAAGTTGTCTTCCACCGGCTGGCCGGCGCGGATGCGCAGCAGCGGCTGGGCGGGGCCGCGCTTGAGCGTGGACTTGTATGAGGGGTAGATCAGTTCCGGATAGACGCCGGACGGAATGGCATCGAATTTCAAGACGGGCCTCCTGTTGGTTGTTCTGGTTTGTGTGGCAACCATGTTATGGAAAGCGCCGAAGCGTCACAATACGCCGCCGTCGGGTGAAATTCGCTATGCGCACATTTTGTGCGATACTCGCACAAATCGTCAATTTTCTCGCTTATGACCACTGAAACCGACGCCCCCGCCGCGCGCGACATGGTGGCCGGCCTTGAAAAAGGCCTGCTGGTGATCGCCGCCTTCGACCAGGAACGCAGCCGCCTGAGCATCGCGGAGGTGGCCGAGCGCACCGGCCTGACACGCGCCGCCGCGCGCCGCTACCTGATCACGCTGACCCACCTTGGGTATATGCGGCACGAGAACAAGCTGTTCGCGCTGACGCCGATGGTGCTGCGGCTCGGGCAGTCGTACCTGCATTCTGCGCGGCTGCCGCGCATCGTCCAGCCCTTGCTGTATCGGCTGGCCTACGCGCTGGGCGAGGCGGCATCGGCCGGCGTGCTCGATCACGACCAGCTGGTGTGCGTGGCCGCCGTCAGCGCCGGGCAGCTGGTGTCGGTCACGCTGCAGCCGGGCACCCGCGTGCCGGCCTACTGCACCGCCAATGGCCGCGTGCTGCTGGCGCACCTGCCGCAGCCGCAGATCGACGCCTTCCTGGAACGCGCGCAGCCCGAGCGCATCACCGAGCACACCATCGTCAGCAAGGAGCGCCTTGCGCTGGAGATCGCGCGCGCCCGCGCGCAAGGCTACGCGCTGGTGGACCAGGAGCTGGAACTGGGCCTGCGCACCATCGCCGTGCCGCTCAAGAATTTTCGCGGCGACGTGGTGGCGGCGATGAACATCAGCGTCCACGCCGGCCGCATGCCGCGCGAGGAGATGGTGGAGCGCTGCCTGCCGGCGCTGATCAAGATGCAGGTGGAACTGAACGCGTTGTTGTAAAGCGGTGCGGGACCGGTTGCGTCGTCATTGCAAATCGGCAATACTGCCTTGGATAACAGCCTCGATCGACCGAACCTGTAGCGAAATGATAGTGAACCTCTTGAATTCCCGTGTGTGGGCGCGCACGCTGGCGCGCCTGGCGGCCTGCCTCCTGTGCCTGGGCGCGGCCCACGCGCAGCAATTGCCGCTGCGGTACTTCACCCAGCAGGACGGCCTGGGGAACCTGAGCGTGATGGCGCTGGTGCAGGACCGCGCCGGCTACCTCTGGCTGGGCACCGAGAATGGCCTGTTCCGCTATAACGGCGCGCGGTTCGAGCGTTACGGCCGGGATCAGGGATTACAGCAAACCGGGATCACGGCGCTGCTGGCGCAAGGCGACCAGTTGTGGGTTGGGACGAGCGAAGGCTTGTACCGGCGGATCGGCGAGCGCCTGGTGCCGCTGCAGTACCAAGGCAAGCACCTGTCGATCTGGCCCGGCCAGATGTTGGCGCCGGCGCGCGATGGCGCGCTGTTGTTCGTCAGCGCCCGGCACCTGTACCGGCTCACGGACAAGCCGGGTGGCGCTGTCATCGAACCGTATTTTTCACCGCGCCAGCTCAAGAACCAACCCAAGCTGGAGGATATCTCCAGCGTCACCGTGGATAGCGGTGGCCTTTGGCTGGGCTGCGGCGGATCGGTGTGCCGCGCCAATGCTGCCGGCGTCACCGTCTGGGGCGAGGCGGCCGGCGTGCCTGTCGATTATTGGAGGACCATCCTGCCAGCCGCCGACGGCACCCTCTGGGCGCGAAGCGAACTGCGTGTCATCGCGCTGGCGCCCGGCGCTGCGCGGTTTGCCGACCGTGCGCTGCCCAGTGAGGTGATGCACAAGGCTTCCCAACTGTCGGTGCTGGGCGATGATGGCGCGGGAGCTGTGTTCACCAATACCGACACCGGCCTGGCGCGTTGGCGCGACGGCCGCTGGGAGTTCTTCGGCCCAGGCAATGGCTTGCAGAGCGCGGGCGGCGTCAACGCCACGCTGGTGGACCGCGACGGCGGCCTGTGGCTCGGCACGCGCGGCCGGGGACTGGTCCAGTGGCGCGGCTACGGCCAATGGGAAAACTGGAACTCGGCCCAGGGCTTGCAGGACGACGTCGTCCTGTCGTTCGCTCGCGATGGCCAGGGGCGCATGCATATGGGCTCGCGATCCGGGCCGGCATTGCTGGAGCAGGGCGCGTTGCGCCCGATCGCCGCGCATGCCGATCACCAGTGGGCGGACCAGGCGGTGGACCGTGGCGGCAGGGTCTGGGCGGGGACCTATCTCGGTCTGCTGTTCCGGCATGATCCGGCGACCGGCGCCGAGGTCCAGGTGGCGGAGCTGCCGCCCATCCTGCACCTGCGCATGGACCGCGATGGCGCGCTCTGGATCGGCACCAGCAACGGCGTGTACCTGCTGGAGCATCCCGAACTGGGTGGACAACCACGCCTGGCGCCCGGTTCGGCCGCCTTGGGCGATCTGACCGATGAATCCATCAACAGCAGCTGCCAAAGCGCCAACGGGGATTTGTGGTTCATCAGCGAGCATCTCCTGCTGCGTTATGACGGGCGGCACTGGGAACGCCACAAGCTGTTGGAGGCGGACGGCACCGACTCGTTTTCGACGATCGCCTGCGCGGCCGATGGTTCGTTCTGGATAGGCAGCTCGGGTACCGGCTTATGGCGGGCGACGCCCGGCAAGCGCGGGATCGAACTGCGACTCGCGGCGCCTTTGCCGGGGCTGTCCCTCATGGCCTTGCACATGGATCGGCGTGGGTGGCTGTGGATGGGCACCGACGCGGGCATCGTGGTGCGCAACGGCGAGCGCTTGCGGCGGCTGGACCAGGACGATGGCCTGGTCTGGAGTGACGTCAACGGGCGTGGATTTTATGAAGACGCCGACGGTTCGATGTGGATCGCCACCAGCAATGGCGTCTCGCACATCCTGCACCCCGAGCGCCTGTTCCCGTTGCCGGCGGTGGACGCGGTGCTGGAGAATGTCATGCGCGGCGGCCAGTATATCGCCTTGCAGGACGGCGCGTCCTTGAGTTGGAGCGACGAGGCGCTCAATTTCAGCCTGGCCAGTCTCACATACCAGCATCGCGCGGGACTGCGTTTCCGCTACCGGTTGGAGGGGCTGGAGCAGGGATGGTCTCAATCGGCGGCGCCCGATATCCGCTACGCGTCGCTGGCGCCTGGACGCTATCGCCTGCAGTTCGGGATCACGGATGTGGAGACGGGGGCAATGCCGGCGCTGCGCGAGATCGGCTTCATCGTCACCCCGCCGTGGTGGCGGACCACGACGTTCTACGCGTTGTGCGCAGTGGCCCTGGCGGGCGCGGTTCTGGCCTTCCACCGCTACCGCATACGCGCGCTGACCCGCAGGACAGCGCGAATGGAGAAGCTGGTCCGGGAACTGGTGAGCGAGCGCACGCGGGAGCTGGAGAAGTCGCAGGATGCGCTGCGCCTGCGCGCCATGCAGGACGGCCTGACCAAGGCATGGAACCGCGCCGCCATGATGGAATACCTGGAGCAGGAAGTGCTGCGCGCGGCCCAGCTGCGGCGGCCCTTCCTGGTGGTGCTGCTGGACCTGGACCACTTCAAGCGCATCAACGACACCCACGGCCACCTGGCCGGCGACAGCGTGCTGCGCGAGGTGGTGGCGCGCCTCGGCGGCGCGGTGCGGTCCAGCGACCTGGTGGGACGTTATGGCGGCGAGGAGTTCCTGCTGCTGTTGCCGGAGCTCGACCAGGCGCGCGGCAAGGCGCAGCTTGAGCGCCTGCGCCGCGTGATCGAAGCGGCGCCGGTGCCGATCGACGACGGCAAGGCCATCGACGTCACGGCAAGCTTCGGCGTGAAGGAGTTCGACCCGGCCAAGCCGCTGACGCCGTTGGAACTGATCGGCCAGGCCGACGCCGCCCTTTACCGCGCCAAGGCGCGGGGCCGCAACCGCGTGGTGTTCGACGGCGATGAAGCCTGAATCAGCCGGCGCGGAATTCCTTCGGCGTCCGGCCCATGCGCTTCTTGAACAGGCGGCTGAAGTAGGCCGGGTCCTGGAACCCCAGCTCGTAGGCGATGCTGGCGATGCTCGACGGCAGATAGGTCAGCTTGCGGCAGGCCTCCAGCATCAGCCGGTCCTGCGTGATGTCGAACGCCGACTTGCCGGACAGCTTGAGGCACAGGCGATTGAGCCGCGTCGGCGTGGCCCTCAACGCTTCCGCATACTGGCCGATTTGCCATTGTTCCTTGTAGCGCCGCTCCACCTCGGCGCGGAAGCGGCTGAATAACTCGAAGTCGCTGCGGCCCGACTGGTCGGCCAGGCGCCGCTCCGCGTGCAGCCGCACCAGCAGCAGCAAGGCGCTGCGCGCCAGCCATTCCAGCATCAGCGTGTGGCCGTATTGCGGCCACGCCGCTTCCGTCAGCAGGTTTTGCAGCAGCGACTCCAGGCGCGCGCGCAGCTCCGGCTGGCCGGACAGGTCGATCATCAGCGGTTCGACGAACAGCGAGGAGTACAGGTCGCCGTGGTTCTCCGCCACCGCGAACACCACGTTCTGGTCCACCGTCAGCACATAGCCATGCGCCTCGGCCGAGAAGTCGAAGCCGTGCACCACCGACGGATGCAGCGTGATGACGGCCGGCGCGCGGCACTCCCAGACAGCGCCGTCGACGCTGGCGCGCACTTCGCCGCCGTAGAGGAAAAGTACCTGAAACAAGCCGGCGTGGGTGTGCTTTTCGATGTGCCAGTGGTGCACGCGGCTGCGGGTTTCTATCAGCTCGATATGCACGAATTCGGCGTTTTCCACCCGTGTTTGCTCGCCGTACAGGGCAAACTGCGGGACGTCTGGCGGTGCCGGTTTTGCGTTGCGGGTCATGGAGGCGGGCGCCGATGGAAGTGGATGGGTGTCGAAATAGTACAAGTTTTATGCCGTTTCATCCATTTTTTTTGCGGTGGCCCGGCGCTACGATGGCGGCATACCAACACCATATCGGAGACAACATGCGTACCCAGGTAGCCATTATCGGCGCCGGCCCAGCGGGCCTGCTGCTATCCCATCTGCTGCACTTGAGCGGCATCGAATCGATCGTGCTGGAGTCGCGCAGCCGCGCCGACATCGAGGCCACCATCCGCGCCGGCGTGCTGGAACAGGGCACGATGGACATCCTCACCAATGCCGGCGTGGGCGCCCGCATGAAGGCCGAGGGTGCGCTGCATCACGGCGTGGAACTGGCATTCGGCGGCCGGCGCCACCGCATCGACCTGACGGAGCTGACCGGCAAGTCCATCACCGTCTATCCCCAGCATGAGGTGATCAAGGACCTGGTGGCGGCGCGCCTGGCCGCGCAGGGGCAGCTGCTGTTCGAAGTCGGCGGCGTGCAGCTGCATGGCGTGGACACCACCACGCCGTCGGTCAGTTTTGTGCACGGCGGCGAGGCGGCGCGCATCGAGGCCGATTTCGTCATCGGCTGCGACGGCTACCACGGCGTGACGCGACCGGCCATGCCGCCACAGGGCCGCGAGGACTTCACCCGCAACTACGGCTTCGGGTGGTTCGGCATCCTGGTGGAATCTGCGCCGTCGTCGGATGAACTGATCTACGCGCGGCACGATCGCGGTTTCGCGCTGGTCAGCACGCGCACGCCGACGGTGCAGCGCCTGTACTTCCAGTGCGATCCGGCGGACCACGTCGACAATTGGTCGGACGACCGTATCTGGGCCGAGCTGCACGCGCGGCTGGAGAACAATGACGGCTGGCGCGTCAACGAGGGCCGCATCTTCCAGAAGGGGATCATCGGCATGCGCAGCTTCGTGTCGACGCCGATGCAGGCGGGGCGCCTGTTCCTGGCCGGCGACTCGGCCCACATCGTGCCGCCGACCGGCGCCAAGGGCATGAACCTGGCGGTGTCGGATGTGAACGTGCTGGCGCAGGGACTGGAGCAGTTCTACCGCCAGGGCCGGGACGACCGCCTGCAAGGTTACACGGCGGCCGCGTTGAAGCGCATCTGGCGCGCAGAGTACTTCTCGTGGTGGATGACCAGCCTTCTGCACACCTTCGCCGACGCCACGCCGTTCCAGCGCGAGATGCAACGCGCCGAACTGGAATGCGTGGTGAGCTCGCGCGCGATGGCGACCGCGTTGGCGGAAAATTACGTCGGCGCTTTCTGATCGTTCGCAATCCGGTAAAATTCGCGGATCAGAATCATTCGATCCGCGCCAGATGAATACACAAGCAGCACCAACGCCAAAGTACAAAAATCCGAACCCCGGGTGGTTCAGAAGACGGTTCCGCAAGGTGGAAGTCATCCACACCAAGCTGACCGACGACAACGAGGCATACACGATATTCGCCAACGGTGAGCTGCTGGGAAAAGTGTCCAGGCACACGCACAAGAAAATCGTGGACTCGACCAATCAGTGGTTCGAATTCCTGAACTGGGCGTTCGGCGGGGCTTGCTTCCTGTTTGCGCAGGGCGTCCAGGGAACGCCGAATCCTCCGCTCAACGCCGGCATTTCGCTCGTTTGGATGTTCCTGCTGTATCTATTCCAGAAAAAGGGCAAGTTCCCCCGGCTCCTGACGAACGACACCACCATCGACCTGCCGGGCGAAAAGGACACGCGTGGCGAACGCAAGAAAATCCTGCTGAAGGCACTGACCCGCAAATACCTCGGAAATCTCGAGATCGTCTGGCGGGCGCCATTTTTCCTGATCGGCTATTCCTATCTGGTGTTCATCGCCACGCTGGCGTATGGCCCGTTCCAGAACGCGGAAATCCTCGGCACCAAACTCTCTCGTCTATTTTTGCCCGATAGCTGCGCGTGTATCGTCAAGCCGGAAGCCCCGGTGACTAAAGACGCGCCAGCGCCAGCACCCTTAGCCGCCAAGCCGTTCGACCCGCAACACTGGACCGGCCCGCGATAGGCGGCCGACCGCTTCAGCGCTTCCTGCCCGGCGACGCCACTGCGGCCATGGGCGCGCGCGGACTGGCCGCGCCGAACAGCGCCTCAACCATCGGGTCGCGCCGCACGATGGTCTTGTTGGCGCGCAGCGGTTGGCAGATGTCGTCGATCAGGCGGTGTATGCGGCTGCCTTCGCGGCTGATGGTGACGCTCAAGGTGGGACCGTTGTAGAAGGTCTCGATGATGGATTCCATAGGTTTCTCCTGAATGTATGGACCTTATGCCGTCAGCACATGGTCGGATGTGAGTAGCGGGCGGCGTATCCGCGCGACGCCGGGGGCGGGGCTGGGCGCCGCCGCGGCGGCCGTCACCGTCTGGATATGGCGGCGCGCCTGGCCGGCGCAGCGGCAATACAAGGCCACGTAAGTCTGGTAGGCGGCCATCGCCGGCCACGAAGCCGGCAGCAGCTCCTGCGGCAGCAGCGGATCGGCGCGCCGGCAATGCTGGTAGCCGTGGCTGACCAGCAGCCGTATCGCGAAAGCCTGCGCGTCGCTGATGGCGCCGTGCTGGTCGAGCAGCTTGCGCAGCGGCTGGAAGCGCTGCTGGAACTCGCGGTACAACGCGTCGGCGGCGTCCAGGTCCCACTCGCTGCGGCCGAACAGCGGCTGGCGCATGGCCGCTGCCAGTTGCGTACCGCTGACGTCGAACGATGCCAGGCCGTGGTCTTCCGCAGCGGACGCCCCCTCGATGCCGGCGCAATAGGATGCCGGCCGGGCCAGCAGGTTGTGCGCCAACGGGCAGTAGTCCAGTGCCAGCAGGCGCTTGCGCGCGGCGGTGTAGCGCGCGGCGCTGATGCCGCCGCTGTTGACCAGGATGGTCCAATCCTCGGCGAAGCTGCGGGCCGGCGGGATGTCGAGCCGCTGACGCGCGGCGCGCACCGCGGCGGCCGTGGCCGGGGTCAGCATGCACAGGCTGCGGCGGCCATGGCGTTCGACCCGGATGGCCTGGTGTTCGGTCAGGCGGAACAGCGCCGTGCGGGTCGCCCGCTCCTGGAAGCCCAGTGGCTCCATCAGCGTGATGGCGCTGGCCAGCCATTGGCTCTTTTGCCCGAACAACTGGGCTTCGCTGAACATCAGCACCAGCATGGTGTTCAGGCGCGGCCTGGCTTGCCGCAGGCAGTCTTCGATATAGCTTTCGGTGTTCATGTTGGTGCCGTAACGGATAAAGTGGAGCCGGACCGGGGGCGCAGCCGCCAGTACAGGCGCGCCGCCGTGGCCAGGTTGTACCAGAGCCAGAGGCAGGCCACGCACATCAGCGCGGCGGCCGGCCGGGCCAGCGCGTCGGGGCGGAGGCAGGCGGCCAACAGCAGCAGCAAGGCCGCCGCGTGGAGCCAGAACTGCCACTTGGCGTGGGACTCGGGAATGATCTTGTTGATGCCGGGGAGCTTGTGTCCGGGGCTTGGCGCCTCTTCGCGCAGGTGATACCAGGTCAGGAAGGGCACGATCTTGTACAGCATGCCGTGGATGGCCGATTGCGCGACGCCGGCCACCAGCAATACGCCCAGCAGCAGCGGGCGCGCATTGGATTCCGCAGGCCACAGCCACACCACCAGCGCCGCCAGCAGGCTGGCCATCGCGGTGCGCCAGTACAGCGTGGTGGGATCGGCGGTCGGGCGGGTGCGGCGCGCCAGCAGGTACAGGGTGCAGGCGCCGAACACGCCGTAGCCGGCGCCCAGCAGCACGGTGCAGGCGTCATGGAACAGGCGGGCCGGCCCTTGCAGGCCGCTCGACAGCGAGGCCGCCGTCAGCAGCAGGAACATGATGGTGGTGTAGCCGCCGGTGAGCAGCGCGGGATAGGGCGGCGTGACCATGAACATCGGCACCACCTGGAAGGCGATGGCGATCACCAGCAGGCCGACCCACCCCTGCAGGCCCCACATCGCGTGCAGGTCGGTCAGGCGCGCCAGCGGCCAGCCGGTGGCGCCGGGCCAGGCGAAGGCCCCGGCCAGCAGGCCGCCCAGCACCATGGTCACTCCCAGCGCCGCCAGCGCCAGGCGGATGCCGGCCATGACCGCGCCGGCGCCGGGCGCGTGCTGGCGCCACATGCCGACCGTGCAGGCGCCCAGGAACAGCAGCAGCGTCGCCAGCAGCAGCGCCATCGCGCCACGGAACAACCAGGTCTGCTCCAGCCAGAAGGCGGAGGCCAGCAACAGCGTGCCGGCGCACAGGCCGGCGTGCACGGTGGCGCCCACGGCGCCTGCGCGCGGCACGGTGATGCCGGCCACCACCGGCAGGATCTGCATCAGCGCCCCGATCATCGTCATGCTCAGGCAGCCGAGCACCATCAGGTGCGTCAGCGCCAGCGTGTGCGGCGACCACCGGCTCAGCAGCGCGTCCGGTCCCTGCCACGCCAGCAGCGCGGCCGCCAGCGCCGCGAACAGCGGGGCGCTGAGGAAGAAGCGCAGCGGCAGCGACAGCGGCGGATTGTCGTCGAACGACAGCGCGCGCCGGGGGGCGTCGAGGGGTTTCATGCGGAGGGCGCGTCCGGCACCAGCCAGATCAGCACTTCGAAGCGCAGGTCTTCCGTCTGGGTGGTGCGGTGTTCGTAGCCGTAGCGCTGCAGCACGCGGTACAGCGGAATGGGATTGCGGTCGATCAGCACGCGCAGGCGCTCGTCCGGACCCAGCGTGTCGAGCGCGTCGAGGATGCGCACCATCGGCTCCGGCGGCTCCATGCCGCCCACGTCCAGCACGCGTGCGCTGCCTTCGTGTTCCAGCGCGGCGCTCATGCCGGGCTCCCGCTTTCGGCCAGCGCCAGGCTTTCCATGCTGGCGATGATGGCGTCGGCCTGGTCCACCAGCGCGCGGTCGGCGTGCGGGTAGAGGATGCCTTCTTCCTTCAGGTTATGCTGGTGCATCAGCACGCGCAGCGTGTCGGCGTTGTCGAAAAAGTCCTCGCTGTCGCGGCGGGAGAGGGCGGCGCTCATCTCGCACAGCGTGTCGCGCATGTGGCCGTGCTCGGCGCGCATGACGGCGGTCGGGCCGTAGGCGTTGCCCATGGCGCGGTCCAGGCGCGGGAACAGGACGCGCTCCTCCTTGTCCAGGTGGAGCTCGAACATCCGCAGGAAGGCGGCGAAATCGTCCTCGGCCGTGTCCCAGTCCTTGCGGGCGATGGCCGCTTCGGCCACGGCGTACTGCTCGTCGCAGCGGCGGTGTTCGCGATCCATGTAGGTGGCGATCTTGTTCATCTCGATTCCTTGGTTATGTGCTGTGGAGCATTGTCCCATTCGAGCAAGCTGAATTTCTTTGATTCACATCAAGGATTTTCAGGTTGACGGCGGGATACAGTTCGTTCGCCGTTTGGCCATGATTAATTACCCACGCTTTTATGAATCGAACCGACTCTCCCGTTTCCTCCGCCACGCGGCCCATCGAGCTGGTGTGCCCGGCCGGCAGCCTGCCAGCGCTCAAGTCGGCGGTCGACCTGGGCGCCGACTGCGTCTACCTCGGCTTCCGCGACGCCACCAACGCGCGCAATTTCGCCGGCCTTAATTTCGACGACGCCGCCATCGCCACCGGCATCGCCTACGCGCACGAGCGCGGCTGCAAGGTGCTGCTGGCGCTGAACACGTACCCGCAGCCGGACGCCACCGACTTGTGGCGCACCGCCATCGACCGCGCCGCCGCGGCCGGCGTGGACGCCGTGATCCTGGCCGACCCCGGCCTGATGCGCTACGCCTGCGAT
>Ga0308157_10003684_pt1 | contig 21788 bp, 22 predicted proteins | sample PhyBR1_FD_201035 | JGI IMG/M metagenome (GOLD analysis project Ga0308157, IMG submission 201035) | Phyllosphere microbial communities from UC Gill Tract Community Farm, Albany, California, United States - DLSLB.R1 | ecosystem: Host-associated > Plants > Phyllosphere > Unclassified | place: USA...
GGTCTGCCTGGACGTCGGAGAGTTCCACCACGCCAGCCTAACCGGCGCTGAACTCGATGCGGTCGCCGGTCCGCGTGGCACGGACGCCCGGCAGGTCGATCGGGCCCTGTCCGCTCCAGTCCGTGACGAGCCGGCAGACCTCGAGCGTCTGCACGCGCGACAGCGTCACCCCGAACTCGCTCTCCACCGCCAGGCGCACGAGTCGCTGCCGGAGCGCCGGTGGGTTCGCCCCGAGCGCCCGCACCGACAGCGAGATGCCCGCCTCGGAGTGCTCGGCGATGTCCTCCGCGATCTCCTCGGCGAAGTGGTCCAGCGCCGCGGAGTCCTCGCGCAGCTGGTCGGCCGTGCGGGCCAGCGCCTCGGGCACTCCGGCACCGAGCTCCCGTTCGAGCACCGGCAGCAGGGTGTTCCGCACCCGCACCCGTGCGTACGCGGGGTCGTCGTTCTGCGGGTCGCGCCACGGCGCCAGCCCCGCTGCGGCGCACGCCTGCCGGGTCACGTGGCGCCGGACCGACAGGAGCGGCCGGCCGTACGCCGGACCGCCGTCGCGTCGGGCGAGCGGTTGCATGCCGGACAGGCTGTCCGGCCCGCTGCCGCGCAGCAGGCCGAGCAGCACGGTCTCGGCCTGGTCGTCCAGGGTGTGGCCCAGCAGCACCAGGGGTGATCCGGTGGCGGCCGCGACCTCGGCGATCGACGCGTGGCGGGCCTCCCGGGCGGCGCCTTCCGGACCACCGTCGGAGCCGACCGTGACCCTGCGGACCGTCACCGGGTCGAGTCCCAGCTCGGATGCCTGCCGGGAGGCGCGGCTCGCGACCGCCTCGGAGCCCGCCTGGAGCGCGTGGTCGACGACCGCTGCCCCGGCCCGCAGACCCTGCTTGCCCGCTTCGAACGCGGTGGCCGCAGCGAGGGCGAGGGAGTCCGGTCCGCCGCTCAGTGCGACGAGGACCAGGTCGCCTGCGGCGACCACGCCGTCGTCGACGGCTGCGGCGAGCAGGTCGCGGACCGCCAGGCGGGTCTCGGCGACGGCGGGGTCGAGCCGGGGACGCGGAGAGTTCACCCGGTAACGTTAGCCGCGCTTTCGCAACACACGACAGTCCCCGAAGCAGACACAGGAGCGCAACATGGCCGCGTACGACGTCGTCGTCGAGATCCCCAAGGGCAGCCGCAACAAGTACGAGGTGGACCACGAGACCGGTCGCGTCTACCTCGACCGCGTGCTGTTCACCTCGTTCGTCTACCCCACCGACTACGGGTTCTTCGAGAAGACCCTGGCCGACGACGGTGACCCCGTGGACGCGCTGCTGCTGCTCGAGTTCCCGACGTTCCCCGGCGTCGGCGTCAAGGTCCGCCCCGTCGGCGTCTTCAAGATGAGCGACGAGGCCGGCAACGACGAGAAGGTCCTCGTCGTCCCCGCCAAGGACCCGCGCTGGGCGCACATCCAGGACATCGCGGACGTGCCGGAGCAGACGAAGGCCGAGATCGCGCACTTCTTCGAGCGCTACAAGGACCTCGAGCCGAACAAGTGGGTCAAGGCCGAGGGCTGGGGCGACGCCGCCGAGGCCGAGCGCATCGTGCAGGCCGGTCAGGCCGCGTACGTGCCCGGCTCGCACTGACGATCCCCTGACGACGAACGGCGCCTGCTCTCCTTCCGGAGGGCGGGCGCCGTTCTGTGTTGGTGTCGCGCGGCGTGCGGGGCGCGCCTGGCACAAACGGGCGTACCGGGTGGGAACGGGCGTACCTGGTGCGTTGATCCGTGCGGGTACGCCCGATCTCGCTTGGTACCGCAGCCGCTCTGGGAAAGAACGAGCACTCCGGGAGCGGGCTACAGGGAACCGCTCGGGCGGGCGACGTACGGCATGAGCTGGTTCGGCAGCCAGATCGCGCGCTCGACGACGCCGACGCCGGGGCGGGCGGCCTCGACCATGGTGCCGTAGCTCGTCACGATCGAGTCGTGGTACGCCCCCGAGGCCGTGCCGTTCGACGAGTAGAACAGGATGTCGCCGGGCTGGCGCTGGGACAGCGGGACGAGGCGGCCGATCGACTTGAAGTAGTTGTACTGCCAGACCACGTTGTGTCCGCCGGTCGCGATGCCCTGCGAGTTGTAGGCCATCATCACGAGGCCGGAGCAGTCCCAGGTGTTCGGGCCGGCGCCGCCGAGGACGTACGCCTTGCCGAGCTGCCCACGGGCGTAGGAGATCGCGCCGGCGGCCTTCGAGGGGCTGCTCGGGGCAGGAGCGGGGGCCGGGGCGGGCGCCGGTGCGGGGGCGGGGGCCGGAGCAGGCGCGGGTGCCGGCTTGCTCGGGGTGCTCGGCTTCGCGGGGGTGCCGGGGTTCGACGGGGTACTGGGCTTGGACGGCGTGCTCGGGACGGCCGGGGTGGAGGTCCCGCCGCCGGTGCTGCCGGTGCCGCCCGTGTTGCCCGTATTGCCGGTGTTGCCGCCGCTCGTGCCGCCGCCGGTGGCGTTCCCGGTGCCGGTGCCGGCGTCGCGCGTCTGCTTCGCGATGGCCGCCGCGGCGGCCTTCGCCTGCTGCGCACTCCAGTACGCGGTCTCCGTCGCGACGCTCGTGCCCTTCAGGTACGCGAGCTGGCGCAGGACCTCGGCCTGCTGGTCCTGTTCCTTCTGCACCCGGGCCTGGGCACCTGCGGCCACGTCGTTGGCCGTCGCGAAGGTGGTCTTCGTTGCCTCGGTCGCCTTGCGCAGGGCCTTCTCGGCCGCGGACTGCTGCGCGGCCAGGGACTCGACGGTCTTCTGATCGGCTCGCGCTTCGGCCAGGACGGTCGCGGAGCGCTCGGACAGGTGCGACATCGTGCCGACGCGGTAGAGCAGGTCCTTCGAGTCCGACGAGTCCATGAGCATGGTCGTCGACAGGTCACCGCCGCCCGTGCGGGACAGCTCGACCACGAGCCCGGCGACCTGGCCGGCCGAGTCGTCCGCCCGGGCCTTCGCTCGCTTCGACTGCGCGGACAGGTCGGCGAGGGTGCCCTTCGCCTCCTGCTGCTGCGACGCCGCGAGGGCGTACGCCTGCCCGGCCTGCTGCTCGGCCACACCGGCCTGGTCGGCGGCGTCCTGCAGCGTGCCGAGCCGGTCGCTCAGCTCGTCGACCGTCTGCTGGGCGTCGGCCGCATCGGACTTGGCGGCCTTGACGTCGTTCCAGGACGGACCCGAGGGTGCGGCCTGGGCTGGTCCGGCGATGACGACCGAGAGGCCGATGCCGAGCACGGCGATGGTCGCGATCCCGCAGGAGAACGAGCGAGCGGAGGTGGTCATGACGTGGGTCGACGCCTTCTGGTGGCGCTGATGCTCATACCGAGATCCCCCGCGCTGCCATGAAGGGGACCGGGTCGACGGCAGCGCCGTTGATCCGGGTCTCGAAGTGGAGGTGGCACCCGGTCGACCAGCCGGTCGAGCCGATCTTGGCGATCTGCTGTCCCGCGGTGACGTGCTGGCCGGCGGTGACCATGATCCCGCCGTCGACGACGTGGCCGTACGCGGTGGAGATGCCGCCGCCGTTGTCGAGGATGACCTCGTTGCCGTACCCGCCACCGTTGCCGGCGAAGGTGACGGTGCCGTCGTGCGCCGCGTAGATCGGGGCGTAGCAGGCCGGGGCCAGGTCGACGCCGGCGTGCAGGGCGCTGACGTGCGTGTAGGGGTCGACGCGGTAGCCGTAGGGGCTGGTCTGGAACCCGCCCGCGGGGCGGACCCACCCGGCGGGGTTGGCGCTGCCGCCACCGGTGCCGCCCTGGCTGGTCGCCGCGGCCTTGGCTGCTGCCTTCGCGGCGGCTGCTGCGAGGCGGGCCTGGCGGGCCTTCTCGGCGGCGACGCCCTTGCGGTAGTCGGCCTCGACGCCGCGCTGCTTCGAGGTGAGCGCGGTCAGCTGTGCCTCGAGCCGGGACTCGTTGTCGTTCTGTGCGTCCACCGCGGTCTGTGCGGCGTCGGCGGCACCCTGGGCCTGCTGCATCTTCGACTGTGCGGCGTCGGCCAGGTCCCCGAGGGCCTGCTTGGCGCGGTCGGCCTTGTCGGCGAGGCCCTGGGCCACACCGCGGTCCTGCGAAGCCTGCGCGTAGATGCCCTCGGACTGCTCGCTGAGCTTCGACATGGCGCCGAGCTCGTAGAGCAGGTCGCCGGAGTCGGACGGGTGCGTGAGGATGTCCGTCGTCACGTCGTCACCGCTGGTGCGACCGAGCTGGGCGGCGAGCTGACCGGCCTGCTCCTCGGACCGTGCGGCGGTCTGCTTGGCCTCATCGGCCTGCGACTGGAACTTCTTCTGCTTGAGCGTCGCCTCGTCGTACTTGTTCTGCGCGGCCTGGTACGCCTCGCCCGCGGCCTGCGCGGCCTTCTGCTTGGCAGCGGCCTCGCTCTTCAGCGACGAGATGAGCGACTTGATCTCGCTGACCTTGGCCTGCTGGGCACTGGTCGACGACTTCGCCTGCTGCACCTCGTCCCAGCTGGGGTAGTTCGCGGCACTGGCGGACGACGCCGGGGCGAGGACCGCGAGCGTGCCGGCGGTGAGCGCGACGGCGACCGCGGCGGCGATCATGCGGCTGCGGGAGCGGAGGGAGAAGGGAGTGGAGGTCGACATGTATCTCGATTTCGTAACAGCGCGGCAAGGCTCACGCACGTAACACTGTTAACAGGTGCAACAGTAACAACACGGGTCGCAGGCTCGACAGCCCCTCGGACGAGGGGTGCGGCCGCCGACGATGCTCGCACCGACAGCATCGGAGACCCGTGCGCTGACGGCGCGACACGCCGGGGATGCACGGTTGGCGGGGTCGGATTTGTGAAACCCGGGGGGCATCCGTATGCTTGTCCATCGGTAGCGCGATGCACTGCTTGCGGCCCTATCGTTTAGTGGCCTAGGACACCGCCCTTTCACGGCGGCAGCACGGGTTCGAATCCCGTTGGGGTCACTCCTTGAGTGAGCGAGCAAGTAGTACTGAACAACACCACAGCAAGACACAACACAACATGGCCCTGTAGCGCAGCTGGTTAGCGTGCCGCCCTGTCACGGCGGAGGTCGCGGGTTCAAGTCCCGTCAGGGTCGCCACGGCTGGATAGCTCAGTTGGTAGAGCGTTCGACTGAAAATCGAAAGGTCCACGGATCGATGCCGTGTCCAGCCACCGGTGAAGGCCCCCTGCTTCGGCAGGGGGCCTTTTCCGTTGTCTGGCCGGTGTGACCTGCTCGCAAAACACCGGTGTTCGCGCATCGAGCCGCGGCATGCGCGTGTTCAACGGGCGAACACCGGTGCTTTGCGGACTGCCTACGCCTCGCGGGTCTTCGGGCTGCTGTCGTTCGTCTTCGCGGGGTCGCGCTCGACCACGGCGCCCAGGGCATCGTCGATCCGCGACATGAGCTCCGCGGGGATCGTGACGCCGGCAGCGCCCGCGTTGTCGTGCACCTGCTCCGGACGCGAGGCACCGATGATCGCCGAAGCGACGTTCTCGTTCTGCAGGACCCAAGCGACCGCGAGCTGCGCCATCGACAGGTTCAGCTCGTCGGCGACCGGCTGCAGCTCCTGCACCGAGGACAGCACCTCGTCGCGCATGAACCGCTTGATCATGTCCGCGCCGCCCTTGTCGTCGGTCGCGCGGGAGCCCTCGGGCAGCGGCTGACCCGGCTTGTACTTACCGGTGAGCACACCCTGGGCGATCGGTGACCAGACGATCTGCGAGATGCCGAGTTCCTTCGAGGTGGGGACGACCTCGTCCTCGATGACCCGCCACAGTGCCGAGTACTGGGGCTGGTTCGAGATGAGCTGGAAGCCGAGGTCCTTCGCGAGCGCAGCGCCGGCCCGCAGCTGGTCCGCGGTCCACTCGCTGACGCCGACGTACAGGACCTTGCCCTGGCGCACGATGTCCGCGAAGGCCTGCATCGTCTCTTCGAGCGGGGTCTCGTGGTCGTATCGGTGCGCCTGGTACAGGTCGACGTAGTCCGTCTGCAGCCGCTGCAGGGAGCCGTCGATCGACTCGAGGATGTGCTTGCGGGACAGCCCGGTGTCGTTGTGGCCCTTCGGACCGGTCGGGCCGAACACCTTCGTGGCGATCTCGAGGGACTGGCGCCGCTCGCCCTTGAGTGCTTCGCCGAGGACCGTCTCGGCGCCGGTGTTGGCGTAGACGTCGGCGGTGTCGAACGTCGAGATGCCGACCTCGAGGGCGGCCTTGACGCAGGCGATCGCCGCGTCGTTCTCGACCTGGGATGCGTGGGTGAGCCAGTTGCCGTAGGTGATCTCGGAGACCTTGAGGCCCGAGTTGCCGAGGTAGCGGTACTCCATGTGCGTGTCACTCCTGTCGTGGGGCGCGTCGGTGCGACCCGAACCGTGACGGTAGTCCCGCGCGCCCGACACGCTCTGGAGACGACGTAACCCCGGCGATGTGGCCTGGGCCAGTGATCGTTCCGGGGTCTTCACACCCACCGTACCGGTTCCCGTCACGTCGCTGCGCGCGGTGCTCTACGCCAGGCCCAGCATCTGAGGTGCAGGATCGAAAGGGTTGCGGCACGGAGCGGTGCCGCCGGAAGCGAGGGAGCATCCATGACCGGAGCGAGCGTGTTGTTCATCGGCGGGAGTGGCGTGATCAGCGCCGCCTGCGTCCGGGAAGCCGTCGAGCAGGGGTTCGACGTGACCGTGCTCAACCGGGGGACCACCGGGGGCAGGCCGATCCCGGAGGGTGTGACGCGCCTCCAGGCCGATGTGTCGGACCGCAGCGCACTGGCGGACGCACTCGGCGACCAGCGCTTCGACGTGGTCGTGAACTGGATCGCCTTCACGCCGGACCAGGTGCAGGCCGACGTCGACTTCTTCGCGGGGCGGACGCGGCAGTACGTGTTCATCAGCTCGGCCTCGGCGTACCAGACGCCGGCGACGCACCTGCCGATCACGGAGTCGACGCCGCTGAAGAACCCGTACTGGCAGTACTCGCGCGACAAGATCGCGTGCGAGGAGCTGCTGATGGAGGCGTACCGGGAGCAGGACTTCCCGGTGACGATCGTGCGGCCGTCGCACACCTACGACGAGACGAAGCTGCCGCTGACCGGCGGCTGGACCGCGGTCGCTCGGATGCGTGCCGGCAAGCCGGTCATCATCACCGGCGACGGCACCTCGCTGTGGACCCTGACGCACAGTCGCGACTTCGCGGTCGGGTTCACGGGGCTGCTCGACCGGGCCGAGGCGATCGGTGAGCCCTTCACGATCACGAGCGACGAAGCGCCGACGTGGAACGCCATCGCGCACGAGATCGCGGCGGCGGCCGGGGTCGAGGACCTGCGGATCGTGCACGTGCCGGCGGACGCGATCAACGCGGTGGACCCCGAGTGGGGCGCGGCGCTGCTCGGCGACAAGGCGAACAGCTCGGTGTTCGACAACAGCAAGGTCCGGTCGCTCGTGCCGTGGTACCGGCCGCGCACGACCTACCGGCAGGGTGTGCGCGAGGTCATCGCCTGGTACGAGGCGCACCCCGAGGAGCAGGTCGTCGACGAGCGGCTCGATGCCCTGATGGACGAGTTGGCGGCGCGCTGGGCGGTGTGAGCCGCACCCGGTGACGCGCGCCGGCGCACGCAAGACACCGGTGTTCGCGCTCCGCACCGCGGCATGCGGGGGTTCAACGCGCGAACACCGGTGTTTTGCGGATCAGGTCAGGCGCGAGCGGCCAGCACGTCGGCCAGGGTTCCGATCGCGAAGCGCAGCTCGTCGTCGGTGACGACCAGGGGCGGCGCGAAGCGGATCGTCGACCCGTGGGTGTCCTTCACCAGGAGCCCGCGGTCGGCGAGGTCCTTCGAGATCGCCTTGCCGGTGCCGAGCGCGGGGTCGATGTCGATCCCTGCCCAGAGTCCGGCGACCCGGTGCGAGACGACACCCTTGCCGAGCAGGTCGTCGAGCAGGCCGCGCAACAGCGGTTCGCCGTCGAGTGCCCGCTGCTGGAACGTGCCCTCACCGAGCATCGCCACGACCTCGGCGCCGACGGCTGCGGCGAGCGGGTTGCCGCCGAAGGTCGATCCGTGTTCGCCGGGGCGCAGGACGCCCAGGACATCGCGCGAGCCCACCACCGCGGACACCGGCACGATGCCGCCACCGAGCGCCTTGCCGAGCGTGATCAGGTCGGGACGCACCCCGACGCGCTGCACCGCGAGCGTGTGCCCCGTGCGACCGAGGCCGGACTGGATCTCGTCGGCGATGAACAGCGCACCGAACTCGTCACAGACCGCGCGGACGTCAGGAAGGTAGGACTCCGGCGGGATGACCACGCCGCCCTCGCCCTGGATCGGCTCGAGCAGCACGGCGACGACGGTCTCGTCCATCGCCTCGCGCAGAGCCGCAGCGTCGCCGTACGGCACCGTGCGGAAGCCCGGCGTGAACGGCCCGAAGTCATCGTGGGCCGAGGGGTCGTCCGAGAACGAGATGATCGTGGTGGTGCGGCCGTGGAAGTTGCCGGACGCGACGATGATCGTCGCCCGCTCGGCCGGCACGCCCTTGACCCGGTAGCCCCAGGCGCGGGACGCCTTGATCGCGGACTCGACGGCCTCGGCACCGGTGTTCATCGGCAGGACCATCTCGGTCTCCGTCAACCCCGCCAGTGCTGCGGCGAACGGCCCGAGCTGGTCGTTCACGAACGCCCGGCTGGTCAGCGTCACGCGGTCGAGCTGCGCCCGTGCGGCGTCGAGCAGCCGCGGGTTGCCGTGACCGAAGTTGACCGCCGAGTACGCGGCGAGGCCGTCCAGGTACTGCTTGCCGTCGACATCGGTGACGGTCGCTCCGGCACCCGACGCGATGACGACGGGCAGCGGGCTGTAGTTGTGCGCGAGGGCGCGGTCCTCGACGGCGAGCGCCGCCGCGGTGTTAACCCCGAGCGACGCTGCCGCCGACATCAGCTGACCCCGAGCGAACGCGCGACCGAGGTGCCGGTGCCGACGGGGTGCAGGTCGAGCGTGCAGCACTTCACGCCGCCGCCGCCGAGCAGCAGCTCGGACAGGTCGACGCCGATCGGGTTGTAGCCCTTCTCGCGCAGCTGCTCGGCGAACCGGACAGCACGGGCGGCGATCACGACGTTGTACCCGTCGGAGTACGAGTTCAGGCCGAGGATCGCGGCGTCTTCTTCGGTGGCGATGATCGCGTCCGGGAAGCGCTCGCGCAGGATCGCCAGCGACGGCTCGTCGAAGGCGCTCTCCAGGTACGCGATGTTGCTCGTCCCGTCAGCCGCGGGCTCGGGGTCGAGCACGGCGATCGCGGTGTCGAGGTGGTAGAAGCTCGGGTTGATGAGCTTGAGCGTGACGACCTCGCGACCGTAGATCTTCGCGAGCTCGTCGTGCGAGGTGCTGTCCGACCGGAAGCCGGTGCCGGCGAAGATGGTGTCCCCGATGAGCAGGAAGTCACCCTCGCCCTCGTTGGTCTGCTCCGGCTCGGCGACGGTCAGGCCGGCCTGGCGGAACCAGTCCATGTACGCGGGGCCCTCGGGCTGGCGCTCGGGGTACTGGAACTTCGCGCCGTACGCGATGCCGTCGAGGACGAACCCGCCGTTGGCCGCGTAGACCATGTCCGGCAGGCCGTCGATGGGGTCGATGTAGGAGATGTCGAAGCCGAGCTGCTCGTAGACGGCGACGAGCGACTCCCACTGCTCGACGGCCTTCGACGTGTCGGTCGGCTCCTCCGGGTGCATCCACGGGTTGATCCGGTAGCTCACGGTGTAGAAGTCCGGCTTGCACATCAGGATCGTGCGCTTGGTGGCGACACGGGCCGGGGTGGCGACGGACTCGGGGGCGGGTGCGGTGTTCGACATCAGTCCTCCTGGAAGGGACCGGGGCCCGAGCCTGCCAGGAACCGAAACGGAACGAGGAGAAGAGCTCCGGTGAGATGCAGGCTCACTCACCGCAGCGGACCAGGTCGACGCCGAGTCGATCCTTCCACACACCGTCCACGGAGTGCAGTCCCCCGCCTGCGGGACCGTGACACCCGTTCGGGTGACGCACGTTTCGTGCGCGAGACCCACCAGCCTCGCAACAAGTCCGCGTACGATGGGGACAAATGGATACGCTCGACCACCGCATCCTGGATCAGCTCCGGGACAACGCCCGCGCCGGCTACGGCGACATCGGGTCGGTGGTCGGACTCTCGGCCTCGGCCGTCAAGCGCCGTGTCGACCGGCTGGTCGGTGACGGCGTCATCCAGGGCTTCACGATCAAGGTCGACCCCGCCGTCGAGGACCGCGGCACCGAGGCCTGGGTCGAGCTCTACTGCCGCGGCACCGTCTCGCCCGACGAGCTGCGTGCCCTGCTCGACACCGTCCCCGAGGTCATCGACGCCGGCACGGTCACCGGCAGCGCCGACGCCGTCGTGCACATGCGTTCGAAGGACCTGTCCGCGCTCGAGGAGGCGCTCGACAAGGTCCGCCTCGCACCCCAGGTCGACCACACCCGCTCCGCGATCGTGCTCTCCAAGCTCGTCAGTCGAGAGACCGCGTAACGTCCCACGCATGGGACGGAAGACGGCCGGGAGGCGCGGATCACCGCCCACGGGATCGCGTCCGGCCCAGCAGCTGGTCACCGCTGCGAGCGTCGCCTACGTCGCGAACTGCCTGTGGGGCACCGCGGTCGCCGTGCGGCTGATCCGCACGAAGAAGCTCCGCGTCGTGCACCACGGGCTGTTCGTCGTGACCGCGACCCTGACCGGTGTCGCCGCGACGACCCCCGTGTGGACGCGCGACCGGACCGCGCTGTTCCTGCTGCCGGCACTCGTGCCGCTGGCGGTCGCTCCACGCACGAACCCGCGCTCCGGAGCACACTGGAGGGTCGCGGTCGCCGCCGCACCGTCCTACCTGGGGGCCGTGCTCGCTCGCAGGCGATCAGAGAGGTGAGCAGTGGAGCTGTTCGAGGCCATCCGACGACGACGCACGACGAACGGGCCGTTCCTGCCCGATCCGGTGTCGGACGAGCACCAGCGGCTGCTCATGGAGCTCGCCGGCCGGGCGCCGTCGCAGCTCAACAGCCAGCCGTGGCGCTTCGTGCTGATCGAGGAGCGCCAGACGATCGACCGCGTCGCCGAGATCAGCGGCAGCTCGATGACCCGCACCATGGCCGAGGGCACGTTCTTCGAGCGGTACAAGCCGTACTTCCGGTTCTCGAAGGCCGAGATGGACGAGCGACGCGACGGGATGCTGTTCGACAAGCTCCCCGGGCCGCTGCGGCCGTTCACGAAGCAGGTGTTCACGAAGCGCGGGCAGCTGCTCATGAACACGCTCCGGGTGCCGCAGACCCTGGGTGAGGAGAACCGGAAGCTCGTCGCCGGGTCACCGCTGCTGCTCGGCGTGCTGCTCGACCGCCACGAGTACCGGAAGGAGGAGCTGTCCGGCTTCTACTCGGTGTTCAGCATGGGCGCGGCGATGGAGAACATCTGGCTCGCGACGACCGAGCTCGGCCTGGGGATCCAGTTCGTGTCCTTCCCGATGGAGACCCCCGGCGCGTGGGAGGAGATCGAGGGACTGCTCCGCGTGCCCGAGTCGCTCGAGCTGATGGCCGTCTACCGGATCGGGTACCTGCCCCCGGAACGACGACGGCCGGCCATCGACTGGACGTCGAGCGAGCGGAAGCGACCCTCGCAGTACGTGTTCCGCGGCACCTGCGACACCCCGCAGCGCGGGTGGGACGACGCACCCGTCGCAGCCCACATCGAACCGGAGGCGACCACATCGTGACCGACACCCGACCAATCCAGAGCACCCCGGGCCTCCCGGCCGTCGCCCCCGGCCTGCCGGGCCGCCCCTGGATCTCGCAGGACTGGCTCGACGTCGTCTTCGTGCACTGGCGCGTCGACGTGTCGGCGGTGGCGCCGCTGCTGCCGGCCGGCACGCGGCCCGACACGATGGCGCTCGACGGCACCGACGACGGGGTGACCACCTGGGTGGGCCTCATCGCGTTCCGGTTCGAGGACACGCGGTTCCCGCCGTTCTCGACCGGGAGCATCGGCGACTTCGTCGAGCTGAACGTCCGCGTCTACACGGTCGACGAGCAGGGGCAGCGCGGGGTGGTGTTCCTGTCGCTCGACGCCGGCAAGCTCCTGCCGACCATCGGCGCACGCGTCGCGACCGGGCTGCCGTACCGGTGGGCGGTCGCGGAGTCGCGCAGCGGTGACGGCCGCGTGGGCTACGCGATGCGGCGGCACGGCACCCACCTGCGGTCGATGCTCGACGTCCGGATCGGCGAGGCACTCGACGAGCCGGGGCCCCTCGAGACGTTCCTGACGGCGCGGTGGGGCATGCACGTGCACCGGGCCGGACGGACGCGGTTCTGGCCGAACGAGCACGAGTCGTGGCCGTTGCACCGGGCCTCGGTGGTGTCGCTGCGGGACGATCTGGTCGGAGCGGCCGGACTGCCCTTCGGGCTGACGGAGCTCGAGCCGGACTCGGTCCTCTACTCGCCGGGGGTCACGACGCGGTTCGGTCGGGGGCGCTGAGGCCGGGACTCCGGCCCGTCCAGCGGTGCTCGGGCAGCAGACCGGAACTGGTGGACGGCCACCACGGCGGAGAACAGTGCGAAGAAAGACCCCGACACCCAGGCGGTGGTCCGGTACTCGGGGAGGTCGGCGACGGTGAACCCGATCACGGCGAGGGTGGTGCAGGTCACCGCCACGCACACGGAACCCCATGCGACGACGAGGTAGTCGACGCGTGGGACGGTGCGCGCGAACCGGAAAGCCATGGGGACACCAGCCATCGCGCCGAACACCAATCCCAGCGGGGTCCCGACCATCAGGCTCGCCACCGCGACGACGGCCGCGCTGGTCACCGCCACCACCACACGGGTGACGTGGCAGCGCCACGACGCGCTGCGAGTCTGCTGGTCGTACGCGCGCCAGCCCGTGACGAACAGCGCGATCGAACCGATCACGAACACGACCGCAGCGGCGACGCCGACGACGAGCGCGAACACGCCCCCGAACGCGATGCCGAGGGCGACGTGTGCGGCGGCGAGGAGCACCTCGAGCACCGGGTACGTCCAGACCTCGAGCAGCCGGGTCGGTGTGTTGAGCACCCAACCGGGCGGCGCCTCCTCGGCGGGGCCGGCGGTGTCGGGGTCTCGGGTCTCCACCTGGCCATGATGTCCGATCGGTGCGTGCGTCGTTCGGAACGGCAACGTCGGGGGACAGCGGCTGAGTGGTGCACGGTCGACCGCAGGTACAAGGGAGCCATGACTCGAGTGGCAGTGGTGACCGGTGGATCCGCAGGACTGGGACGGGCGACCGTCCGGGAGCTCGCCGCACGGGGGTGGGACGTGGCCGTCCTGGCCCGCGGGCAGGAGGGCGTCGACGCCGCCGTCGCCGAGGTCGAGGCAGCCGGACGACGCGGGCTGGCCCTGGTCGCCGACGTCTCCGACCGCGACGCCGTCGAGGCCGCGGCCGACCGGGTCGAGCGGGAGCTCGGACCGATCGACCTGTGGGTGAACGGCGTGATGGTCGGGGTGTTCGGGAAGTTCCTCGACACCGCCCCGGAGGACTTCGAGCGGGCGCTGCACGTGACCTACCTCGGCTTCGTGAACGGCACCCGGTCGGCGCTGTCGCGGATGGTCCCCCGCGGTCGTGGGCACGTGATCCAGGTCGGTTCGGCGCTCGGGTTCCGCGGGATCCCGCTGCAGGCCGCGTACTGCGGCGCGAAGCACGCGATCGTCGGGTTCACCGAGTCCGTCGTCTCCGAGCTGCGCGAACAGGGCAGCAAGGTCAAGGTGTCCCGCGTGGACATGCCGGCCCTCAACACGATCCAGTTCCAGTGGGTGAAGTCGAAGCTGCCGCACCACCCGCAGCCGGTCGCCCCGATCTACCAGCCCGAGGTCGGTGCCCGGGCCATCGCCGCCGTGGCCGAGCGGCCGCGCAGCCGCACCTGGGTGGGCGAGTCGACGGTCTACACGATCCTCGGCAACCGGATCAGCGGACGTTTCGCCGACTGGTACGCCGCCAAGACCCTGGTCGACGGGCAGCAGGCACCGGACAAGGACGGCCTCGAGATGCGGGACAACCTGTACGAGCCGGTGCCGGGCGACCACGGTGCGCACGGCGTCTTCGACGAGTCCGCACACGCCTGGTCCCCGCAAACCTGGTGGGTGGAGCACCGCCGGGTCGGCAACGGCATCATCGGGGCCGTGCTCGGCGCGGCCGGTGCCGCTGCACTCGTCGCGGGACGCCGACGATGAGCCGCCGGTCGTCGACCGTGAACGGGGCAGCCGTCGTCGAGCTGGCCCGTGCCGGGCTCGGCCTGTGGCACCTGAGCCGTGCGGCCCGAGGGTCGGACCAGGCGGTGCTGCACGGCGTGCTCGGGGCCCGACAGCTCGCACAGGCCACGCTCGTCGCGCGGGCTGGTTCCGGCAACGCGCACACCCTGAGCGCCGTCGTGGACACCTTGCACGGCGTGACGATGGTGCCGCTGGCCGTCGATCCACGTCGACGCCGGTTCGCGGTCGACCAGCTCTGGATCGCCGCCGTCCTGGCGATCGCCGAGGCCGCGGCCGTCGGTCGCGGAGGGCGCCGCTGAGTCCTGTCGGGGGTGCTCGGTAGCGTCCCCGGCATGAGCACGATCTACTCCGTCGCGTCCTCGCTGGACGGCTTCGTCGCTGCGCCCGACGACGACCTCGACTGGCTGCTGCAGTTCGGCTTCGAACCGTTCCAAGAGCACCACGACCGGTTCTACGCGGGCGTCGGCGCGATCGCGATGGGGTCGACGACGTACGAGTGGCTGCTCGAGCACGACGACACGTGGGCGTACCCGGACCTGGCGACGTGGGTGTTCACGACCCGAGACCTGCCGGTGCCCGACGGCGTCGACGTGCGTTTCGTCTCGGGCGAGGTCGGCGACCACCAGGCCGACCTCGAGCGCGAGGCCGCCGGGCGTGACGTCTGGGTCGTCGGCGGCGGACTGCTCGCGGCGCAGTACCAGCAGGCGGGCATCCTCGACGAGCTGCGGGTCACCGTGATGCCGGTCGCACTCGGCGGCGGAGCGCCCCTGCTGCCGGTCGCCGCCCCGACCCCGGTGTTCGAGCTCGTCGGCACCACGCAGTTCGACGGCGGGGCGGTCGAGCTCCACTACCGTTCCGCAGCAACCGCGGCGTAGCGTCCGGGGCATGAGCGACAACGAGCAGACCGAGCCCGTCATGGACGGTGCCACCGATGCCACGAACCACGAGAAGCTGCAGGGCCTGATCGAGCAGGTCGACCACGACCACGCCGGTGAGGGCGCCGGCGCGATGGCGGACCATCTGCGCGACCGCATGGACGAGACCGGTGTCGAGGACGAAGCAGCGGGTGACGCCGAGGACTGATCCTCGGGGCACTTCGTGAGCAGAAGAGGTCGGGTTCCCACACGGGACCCGACCTCTTCTGCTCACGAAACGAAACGCACGAAGCGCAACGCGCGCGAAGCGCGACGCGCCTACACGCGCAACTCGGAGAAGTCGCTGTCGACGTCGCCGAACCGGTGCGCCGTGATCGACACCGACTGCTCGCGCAGGTACGGCAGCATCTCGATCACGCCGGCCTCGACCACGGGGGCGTCGTGGATCGCGACGTCGATGCTCGCGCCCAGGGCTTCTTCGAGGGCGAGCGGGTCACCGCCGAGCAACCGGATCCGGGCACCGGGACCACCGAACGCCGTGTGGGCCGGCCGGTCCTGGCCCTGCGACAAGACGGCCTCGAGCGCGTCGACCGGCTGGTCGTCCTGGTCGGTGGACCAGTCCGCCTGGAACACGGCTCCCGACGACGCGCGGGCGTGGAACTCCTGGTCGGACTCGACCAGGTGGTCGACGACGTCGAGCGGGGACCGGTTCGACGCGAGCAGCTGCGTGAGCGGGCCCGGCAGCGGCCGAGCCGTGCTGAGCAGGATGTGCGCGCGTGCCGACGTCGCGGCGACGAGCGTCCGGACGAGGTCCACGGCCGGGGCGTCCTCGGCCTGGCGCACGATGACGGACTGGGGTCGGTGGCGCAGCACGTTCCGCTGCACCACGAGCCCGGACAGGTCCCGCGACCGGAAGAGGGTCTCTCGCGCACGGACGTCGCTCAGGGCCCCGGCGCGGACGCGGTCGAACTCCTCGAACGACAGCCCGCTGCGCGCGGCCTCGATCACCGCGGTGACGCGCGGGGGCAGGCCGTGCAGCTGGATGCTCTTGTGCACGGTGCGGGGCGTGGGCAGCCAGCGGCCGAGGGTCGCGACGTACATGGGCCCGCCGGCCTTGGTGCCGGTGCCGACCGAGGAGCCCTTCCAGCCGCCGAACGGCTGGCGTCCCACGACGGCACCGGTGATGCCGCGGTTGACGGAGAGGTTGCCGGCTCGGACCCGGGCCAGCCACTCGGACACCTCGTCGACGTCGAGCGAGTGGATGCCCGCCGTCAGCCCGAAGTCGGTGCCGTTCTGGATGGCGATGGCCTGCTCGAGGGTCTCGGCGCGCATGATGCCGAGCACCGGGCCCGAGTACGCGGTCTGGTGGAAGTCGCTGCCGGGGCGGACGCCGTCGCGGATGCCCGGTGACCAGAGGCGGCCGGAGTCGTCGACCGCCTCGGGCTGCACGAGCCAGGACTCCCCCGGGCCGAGCTCGGTCAGGCCCTGACGGAGGGCGCCCTGCGGTTCGGCGATGAGCGGGCCGACCTGCGCCGTGGGGTCGTCGGGCCACGCGACCCGGAGCGTGCGGGTGGCGTCGACGAGCTGCCGCTGGAAGCGCTCGCTCTCCCCCACCGACCCGACCAGGATCACGAGGGACGCCGCCGAGCACTGCTGTCCGGCGTGCCCGAAGGCGGACTGCACGATGTCCTGCACCGCCAGGTCGAGGTCGGCGCTCGGCGTGACGACGATGGCGTTCTTGCCGCTCGTCCCGGCGGTGAGCGGCAGCCCGGCACGCCACCAGCGGAACGAACGGGCGGTGTCGGACGAGCCGGTCAGGATGATGCGGTCGACCGTGGGGTGGCCGATGAGGTCGCGGCCGAGTTCGTCCTCGGCCAGGTCGACGAGCTGCAGCAGCGAGTGCGGCACCCCGGCGTCCCAGAGCACGTCGGCGAGCACGGCGCCGGAGCGCTTCGCCTCGGGCGCGGGCTTGAGCACGACACCGCTGCCCGCGGCGAGCGCCGCCAGCACGCCACCGGCGGGGATCGCGACGGGGGAGCTCCACGGCGGCACGACGACGGTCAGCCGCGGCGGCACGTACTGCGCGCCGTCGATGTCCCCGAGGCGGCGGGCGCTCTCGGCGTAGTAGTGGGCGGCGTCGACGGCCTGGGTCACCTCGGCGTCGGCCTCGGCGAAGGTCGTGCCTGTCTCCGCGGCCATCACCTCGATCAGGTCGGCGCGGCGAGTCTCGAATTCGTGCCCGATGAGGTCGAGGAGCTCGGCACGGTCGGACGGGTCCTGCCGCCCCCAGTTCACGCCGGCCTGGGCGGTCCGCGCCATGATCCGCTCGAGCTTGGACCGGTCGGCGACCTTCGCACCGCGGATCGTCTGCGCGCCGAGCTGCGAGCGCGGCACCCGGCGCAGGACGTCGAGCGCCCAGGCGCGGTTCGCGGCGACGGACGGGTCGGTGTCGGGGGCGTTGCGGAACGCGTCGCGCAGGACGGGTTCGCCGAGAGCCCGGTGGCGGTCCTGCGTGCGGTGGGTGGCGGGGACGGGCTCGTCGAGTGCGGCGACGGACGCCAGGAACCGGCTGTGCTCCCGCTCGAACACGCTGGCGTCGTGGTCGATGTCGGACGCGGCGGCGATGAAGTTCTCGGGGCTCGCACTCTCCTGCAAGCGACGGGCGAGGTACGCGATGGCCGAGTCGAACTCGTCCGGCTGCACGACGGGCGTGTAGAGCAGGATCTGCCCGACGTCGGCCCGGACGGCCTGGGCGTGGGTGGACGCCATGCCGAGCAGCATCTCGACGTCGACGGCGTCGGTGACACCGCGGCGCTGCGCGAGCACCCACGCGGTGGCGAGGTCGAAGAGGTTGTGCCCGGCGACCCCGATGCGCACGGCGTCGGTGCGCTCGGGCGTCAGTGCGGCGTCGAGCATCCGGAGATAGGCGGTGTCGGTCTCGCGCTTGCTGCCCCAGGTGGCGAGGGGCCACCCGTGCAGGATCGCGTCGACGTGCTCCATGGCGAGGTTCGCGCCCTTGACGAGCCGCACCGTGATCGGGGCGCCGCCGCGCGCCCGGCGTTCCTGCGCCCACGCGGTCAGCGCGTCGAGTGCTCCCGCGGCGTCGGGCAGGTAGGCCTGCAGCACGATGCCGGCCGGCAGGTCGGCGAACTCGTCACGGTCGAGCAGCGCCCGGAACACGGCGAGGGTGACGTCGAGGTCGCGGTACTCCTCGATGTCGAGGTTGATGAACTTGGCGGGGCGCCCGGCGGCCGTCGGTGCCGCGGCCAGGCGGTACAGCGGGACGAGCCGGTCGACGACGCGCTCGACGGTCTGGTCGAAGGCCCACGGCGAGGTCTGCGGCACGACGGCGCTCACCTTGATCGACACGTGGTCGACGTCGTCGCGGGCGAGCAGGTCCATGGTGCCCTGCAGGCGTCGGTCGCTCTCGGCGCTGCCGAGGACGGCTTCGCCGAGCAGGTTCACGTTCAGTCGCGTCCCCGCACCGCGGACCTTGGCGAGGGCCGGTCCGAGCTTGCTCGTGCTCGCGTCGATGACCAGGTGCCCGGTCATCCGGCGGAGGATCCGGCGCGCGGTCGGGATCACAGCCCAGGGCGCCATGGTGGCGAACCCACCGCCGAGCGTCACCGCCCCGCGCAGGTACCAGGCGAGGAAGTCGGGGACGTCACGGCTCAGCTGCTCGAGGTTCCGTGCCGCCACCCGGGGGTCTTCGGGGCGGATGACCTTGTCCACGAACCCCCGCGTGAAGTCGAGGCCCTGCTCGTCGCGCAGGACCTCGGCCAGACGGACCGCTCCCGGGTCGGGCTTCACCCCGGCGGACGCCGCCAGCCACCGGCGCACGAGCGCGACGGCGTCATCGGTGGTGTCCTGGAGGCGAGCGCTCGGCATCCCCCGATCGTATGCCGCACGTCCGACGCGACCTCGGAGCACGCCGTACGTCGGCCAGGAGTCATCCGAGCGGATGAAAGGGCTCGCGGCGCGGTCCGATCGTCCGCCCGGTGGATACGCTGGTCGGCATGTCGACGGAGGGCAACGGTGGCCACGACTGGGCCACCTGGGACGCGTACCACGACGCCTGGCGACGACTCGACCGGGCGCTCGACCGGGCCGTCCAGGCGGGCGCCGGCATCTCCGTCCCCGAGTTCGAGATCCTGATCGGCCTGCACCGCGACCCCGACCACCGTCTGCGCGTCCGGGACATCGCCGCGGGGATCGGGTGGGAGAAGTCGCGGGTCAGCCACCAGGTCACCCGGATGGTGTCCCGCGGCCTGGTCGAGCGGGCGGACTGCCCGAGCGACGCCCGCGGCAGCTGGGTGGTGATGACCGCGGACGGCCGTCGCGCGGTGCTCGCCGGCATCCGCGCGCACACCGGTGCGCTCGAGGACCTGTTCTGGAGGCCCGTGGGGACCGACGCCGAGACGCTGCGGTCCGTCAGTGCGCGCGTCCAGGACGCCATCGGCCCCGACGACGCCTCGGACGAGGCCGACGTCGGCTAGAGCGTGACGACGGCGAGCGCGCCGCGCTCACCACGCAGCCGGACCTGCACGCTCTTGATCTCGTCCCGCGGGATGTCCGTCGACGCCGACAGTCCGCGCGCATCGGCACCGGCAGCCGTCCACGAGCCCACGGTCTGCGTCGAGCCGTCGGTCCGGACGACGACGAGGTCGTAGAGGATCGAGCCGTCCGGCGACCACTCCTTGCCGCCGTACGAGCACCCCCAGTCGAAGCGGGTGCCCCACTGCTCGCCGCTGATGGCGAGCTGGACGTCGAGTCCCTGCACGCCGGTCATGTCGTAGCGGTCGGCGGTGGCGGCTGCGGTCGGAGCGGCACCGGCCTGCACCGTGGTGCGCTCCCCCGCGGCGCCGACCGCGAGCCCGCCCAGGACGGCGGCGACCACCGCGAGCCCCGCGGTTGCGGCGACCCAGACCCGGCGACGGCGGCGACGGTGTCGGACGCGGTGCGCGACGGAGGCGAGGTCGCTCTCGGAACGGGTGTCGGGCCTCCCGTCCGGTTCTGCGATCTCGATCGCCTGGTCGGCCGGCAGCTTGCCGAGCAGCCCCGGCAGACCGACCAGCTCCGCGACGGCGGCCGCACAGCGGTCGCAGTTCTCGAGGTGCCGTTCGTACTCCAGGCGCTCGCTCGCCGGGAGCGACCCGAGGACGTACGCCGCATCCCACTCCGCGTACTTGTCGTCACTCATCGGGTCACTCCTCGTTCCTGCAGTGCGAGCCGCAGGGCTCGCAGCCCGTAGTGCAGCCGCGACTTGGCGGTGCCCTCCGGGATGTCGTGTCGTCGTGCGATCTCCGGCACCGTGTGCCCGAGCCAGTACGCGTCCACCACCACGCGACGGTGGTCCGGGCTCAGCGACGCGAGTGCGTCGGCGACCACGATCCGGTCCAGCACGGCGTCCGTGCTGTCCGACTCGATCCGTTCGACCTGGTGCTCGGTGCCGTGCTCACGGCGGTTGCGGGCCGACCGTGCGTCGTCGACCACCAGGTTGCGCGCCACCGTGAAGAGCCACGCCCGTGCGCTGTCGGGTGCCCGTTCGAGCACGGCCGGGCGCTGCCAGGCGCGGACCATCGTCTCCTGCACGACGTCCTCGACCGTCGAGCCGTCCCGCGTGAGGTGCCGGACGTACCGCGTGAGCGCGTCACCGTGCTCGCGGTACAGCGTCGCGAGCAGCTCGTCCGCGGAACGACTCGTCACGGTCACTTCCCGAGGTCGAGGGAGAACTCGACGGAGCCCTTCCCGTCCACGGTGACGAAGCCGAGCGACGGGGCCTTCACGCCGTAGTCGGCGAAGGTGATCGGCACGGTGCCGGCGACCTGGACGGTCCCGCCCTTGCCGACCGCGACCTGGGCGTCGGCCGTGACCGGCTTCTCGACGCCGTGCAGGTCCATCGTGCCGGTCAGGGTGACGTCCTGCGTGGAGCCGTCGAGCGCCTTCGTGACGTCGACGGGCTTCGTCAGCTCGAACGTCGCCGTGGGGTACTTGTCGGTCTGCAGCGCGGTGGAACGGAAGTACTCGTCGCGGGCGGCTTCCGGGGTGCTGATCTTGCCGACCTGCACGGTGACGGACGCCTTGGTGAGGGACCCGCCGTCGACGACGGCGGTGCCCTTGACGTCCTTCGTGCGACCGACCACGTTCACATCATTCCCCTGCAGGACCTCGTGCACCCGGTACCCGGCGTACGAGCTGCTCTTGCTCGTCCAGGTGCCGTCGGCGTCCTTCGCGTCGAGGGTGCCGGACGAGGACGCCGACAGCGAGGGTGCTGCGGCGGCCTGGCCGTTGACGGTGTTGGCGTAGATGACCGGGCCGGCGATGACGGCTGCTGCCGCCACGACGACGACGCCGGCGGAGATCCCGATGATGACCTTGGTGCGTTTGCGGAGTGCCATACCCAGACGACGAGGCAGCCGGGCGGATCGTTCAAACGGGTTTCAGTCGGAGGTGCGGGCGCGGTCCTGGTCGGCGCGGTCCTGGTCGGATCGGTCGTCGCCGATCGCCGCTGCGTCGTCGTCGTCCGCGGCGTCCGTCACGGCACCGTCGTCGGTCGCGGGGGTCTCCCCACGCATCCGGACGAGGCTCGCCAGCGTCGACACGGCCATCGCGGCGACGATCACCAGCAGGGACACCCACGTGTTGATCTCCGGCGCCCACTCGATGTGGTGGCCGCCGTTCAGGAACGGCAGCTCGTTGTCGTGCA
>Ga0308157_10003686_pt1 | contig 21786 bp, 19 predicted proteins | sample PhyBR1_FD_201035 | JGI IMG/M metagenome (GOLD analysis project Ga0308157, IMG submission 201035) | Phyllosphere microbial communities from UC Gill Tract Community Farm, Albany, California, United States - DLSLB.R1 | ecosystem: Host-associated > Plants > Phyllosphere > Unclassified | place: USA...
CAAATCCTATCCCCGCCACGAAAGTGGAAATGGAGATCCGAGAGGGTCTCCATTTTTGGTTTAAACAGTGTTGTTTTTGTGACAGTCGACGCAAAAAGTGTTCGTGCGATCAAGGTCACTTCGCTCGATTGGCTATTGAGTTCATCAGTTGGTAATGTTGTATTTACCGACGCGGGGTGGAGCAGTTCGGTAGCTCGCCGGGCTCATAACCCGGAGGTCATAGGTTCAAATCCTATCCCCGCCACGAAAATGGAAATGGAGATCCGAAAGGATCTCCATTTTTGGTTTAACCGTTGCTCGGACACCGTGGTTGGGGCAGTCGCCACTTAGAGCGCGAGCGAGTCTCTGCCGGGGGTGAGTGGCGGAATTAGTCGTTCTCGAATGGTGGTGACAAAGGCCACTGGCTCTCAATTGGCCAAGTCATTCGCCGATTGGTATTGTTGTAATTACCGACGCGGGGTGGAGCAGTTCGGTAGCTCGCCGGGCTCATAACCCGGAGGTCATAGGTTCAAATCCTATCCCCGCCACCAAAGTAAAAGTGGAGATCCGAAAGGATCTCCACTTTTCGTTTAACCATTGATTACTGCTCGTTCATCGGCACAGGCCCTGGCGCCTCCAGACTGGCCTGAGTCCAAAAAAACGATGGTGTGTAGCTGCTTTGCAGCTACACACCATCGCTTGTCAGACGTCTAGCCGGTGCTTAGCCTTCGATGGCGCCGGCCTGCTTGGACTTGAGTGCAGCCAATCGGGCCTCCACCTCGGTCTGCTCTCCGAGATCTTCCAAGGACTCAAACTGAGCATCTAGGCTCGAAGAAGCCAGCTCTGCAGCACCTCGCACTCGGGCTTCTTCACGGCGAACCTTTTCTTCAAAACGTCCAATTTCGCTGGACGGATCCATGATGTTGACGGCTTTGACCGCCTCGTTGACCTGGTTCTGCGCGTGGGCTGCCTTTGAACGAGCAATCAGTTCATCACGCTTGCCGGCTAGCTCGGTGCGCTTCTCCTTCATCTGGTTCAAGCCAGTCTTGAGCTTGTCAACGATTTCACGTTGGGAGTTGATCGTTGGCTCGGCAGTCTTCATCTCAGACTCAGCCTGGATCTGGCGCTGGATTGCAACCTTGGCCAAATTATCGAATTTCGCAGCGTCATCGCTCTGACCTGTGGCACGGAACTCATCAGCTTTGTTTGAGGCGGCTAGTGCCTTGTTGCTCCACTCTGAAACAGCCTGCTCATCTTCGCGGTAGTCGTCTTCCAGCATGCGCAGGTTACCGATGGTCTGGGCAATGGCCTGCTCAGCTTCAGCGATATTGTCGTTGTAATCGCGGACCATCTGATCCATCATTTTTTGTGGATCCTCGGCTGAATCCAACAGTGCGTTGATGTTGGCCTTGGCCAATTGTGAAATGCGTCCGAAGATTGATTGCTTGGTCATGTTGAGACCTTCCTATTCGTCAAAATATCTTTGGTACTTCTGTACTGCTGGACAAACTCTGCGGGAAAGATTAGAAGTCACCGCCACCTCCGCCGCCTCCGCCGAAGTCACCTCCTCCTCCGAAGCCGCCTCCGTCGCCGAAACCACCAAAGCCACCGCCCCCAAAGAAGCCGTCGTTGCCACCGGAGTGGCCGCCACCGTGTCCACCACCCAGGATGGTGTTAATGAGGATTCCGCCGAGGACTGCGCCGCCGACGCCATCAAACATGCCGCCACGGCCCCCACGCCCATAGCCACCCATGGATCCTGCGTTGCCGAAGCCATCGCCGAAGCCGCTGACATCGCTTTCGGCCATCTGAGCTGCCTGATCGGCCAGCTGAATGGCGCGCTGGGCAGAGGCGACGGCACGTCGCGGATCCGAGTTAGCTACCGCGTGCGCCTCGTCTAAGGTTCGCTGAGCTTCAGCGAGTCGGGTACGAGCCGACGAACGTACGCCACCACGACGTGCACGAATGTAGTCATCAGTACCATTGACACGTGAAGCAGCTGTGTGAAGCAAGGACTGTAGCTGGTCGCGGGCTGCCTGATCTTGTTGAGCTTGATCCCGGAGCTGCAATAGCGACTCATTGAGCGGTTTGGAGGCATCATCAAGCAACGTGATCAGGGCCAGCGGGTTGTATTTGCCACCCGCGATTGCTTGCTGTGCGCTACTCAACGCGCTCTGGACACCAGCGATTGGCCCAGCCAAATCTGATCCGGTGCCGGCAGCAAACGTGGCTTTTGCCTGAGCCAGATCGCGTTCGGCCAAAGCAACCGCAGCTTTGAGATCTTGTTCCGCCTGTTCCAAGGCTTCGCCCGTCTTGGCAATGGCTTCCAGCAGTACGCTGGCCTGCTCTTGAGCGTCTTCCGCATTTTGAATCAAGACCGCTGCTTCAGAACGGCTACCCGATAGCTTCTGTGAAGCTTGTTGCAAAGCGGAAGCTGCGAAGGTTAGGCGTTCGCCTGCTTGAACTGCGTTGTCCTTCACCTGGCTAGTGGCACTGACATCGTACTTGGCGGCCAAACGCTCCAGTTCGCCGACCTTGGCTGAGAGTCGTTGGTTCAGCGGTTGCTGATTGGCGGTGAGTTCAGTGATGCGTGCTTCTGCATTTTGTTCCAGTTGGCGAAGCTGCTTGAACTCGTTGGCGTGCTCTTGCAAAGAGCGATTGACTTCCTGGCACCGATTGATAATTTCGGTCAGCCACGAGCGTTGGTCTGCTTCGGTGTCTGGAATGTCGTCGTCGAGCTGTTGCTGCAGTCTGAACGATTCAGTTAGATGTTCTTTGGCCTTAGCCAGATCTTGTACAAAAACGTCAACCGATTGTTTGCCGTACTGTGCTTCCGCAAAGCCCAGTTCTTGCTGGGAAGAACGGATTGAATCATCGGCCGCAACTAATAGCTGGTCGGCCTGCAATCGAAGCTGTTCAAGAGGGACCAGAGGTTGCTGCTGCTTTGGAGCACCATACATGCCGGGCATACCTTGTTGTTGCTGCCCCGCCAAGGTAGGGGAGTTCTTCTTGCTACGACGCGATAGGAACAAGAATCCAACGACGGCAAGTGCCGCTACCAAAAGTAATACAGTGAGCACTATTCCTCCATTGCTACTTCCCGATGATGAACTTCCCGAACTGGTGGAGGCACCACTGTCTACATCTCGAATGCCCTGAATGGCTCCGTCCACTGCGCCGGCCCAGTCACTAACGCTGAGCGCCGGTCCAATATCCGAACGGTAAATGTCTTGATCATCAGCTGCAAGAGGTCCGTTTTCAGAGCCCATGAAATACGCCTGGCGCGTGTCGGTGGCAACGACCAGAATGGCAGAGGAATTACCCATGCCTTTCTTCTCAGCGACGGCCTGTGCCCAGTCCGCAGCCTTGGTCGGATTCGAAAATTCGTCCACGTAGATGGCAAAGAGACTAATTCCGGTATCGACCCGAAGATCTTTAACTTCACTTTCCAGGCGGGAGTGATCTGATCCGAGTACGCCTGACTTGTCAATGACAAAGTCACCTGCTGGAATACTTATGGGAGACTCGGCCAATGCCGGTGCAGCCGCTCCCAGCGATATTATCGATGCGGTAATCGCACCGGCGATCATTTGTCTAGCTTTCATACCCATTGTCTTGTTCCTGCCCGAAAAGCTTAGTCAAACTCAGATCGAGACGTACCCGACCTCATGGATTCCGAGAATGGATTCACACTTAGGATTGATTCTATTTGGCCTAATGAAGCACGTCTACGACATTCAGCTTCCAGAATACTTAACTCACAGGAAGCACAAAGTCATCACAATTTGATGCCACAGACCAGGGTTGAATAATAGAACTCAAGAGATACTACAGTTCGAAAGAGGCAAGCCATGAGCCAGACCCCGAATGAGCCACGCGACGACAATTTCGGTAATTCCGCAGGGCCATCAAATGATCAAAACAGCACGGGTGCTGGTTCCGATGAGCCGACCACCCGTTACCCACGGTTGAATCAAGATTCAGAGGTAAGCACCTCAACTAACTCAACAAACCAGGCTTCTGCACCTTATACCCAGCCAATGAGCACCTCATCGCAAAGTGCTTCGGGTTATCAGAACCAGAACGCCGCTGGAGCCCATAATAACAACGCTTCAGCTTACGGTGCACCATACGCTGGTAGCACCACAACTCACGAGACCTACCCGGTTCCACCTGAGCAGGAATCACGTAATAAGAAGCGATTTTCAGGAAGCACGTTGATCGCGGGCATGGTTGCCGCCGCATTAATCGGTGGCATTACCGCCGCCGGAACCACGTACCTAATGGACGATTCTGGTAGCTCATCAAGTTCCGCTAACTCGGGCACGAACCAGGGCGTGGTAATCAATAACCCGGACAAGGTCACTGAGGTGACCGCTGCGGCGGCGAAGGCCAGCCCAAGCGTGGTCACCATCGAAGTTTCCGGCAACGGCAGTAGCGGTTCAGGTTCAGGCATCGTGTTGGATAAGTCGGGCAATATCCTGACCAATACCCACGTGGTCACCCTCGGCGGTGAAGTTGCAGACCCTAAGATCACCGTTCAGATGAACGACGGATCGGTGCACACCGCCAAGGTTGTTGGAACCGACCCAATGTCAGATCTAGCTGTTATCAACATTCAGGCTGACGGACTGGTGCCAGCGACGTTGGGCTCATCATCGAAGTTGAATGTCGGCGACACCGCAGTTGCTATCGGTGCGCCCCTGGGCTTGAGTGGCACCGTGACTGACGGCATCATTTCGACCGTGAACCGTACGATTTCCATTGCGTCTTCGGCGGTACCTGAAGATAGCAGCTCGTCCGATAGCCAGGACAATAACCAATTCAACTTCCAATTCCCTGGTCAGGAGCAGCAACAGCAGCAGCAACAATCCAGCGGATCGATCTACGTGAACGTCATTCAGACGGACGCGGCCATCAACCACGGTAACTCCGGTGGTGCTCTGGTGAACTCCAGCGGTGAAATCATCGGTGTGAACGTCGCGATTGCATCCTCCGGATCGAGCACTACGTCCAGTGATGAAGGCGGCTCGATTGGTGTTGGCTTTGCCATTCCAATCGATTACGCCAAGCGAGTGGCTCAGGAACTGATCGATAACGGTTCAGCAACTCACGGCTTGCTGGGTGCAACGGTCACTGCGCAGGCCCCTGATTCAAGCAGCTCAGATAACGCCACCTCGTTCTCGGTTGGTGCACAGGTGGTCAGCGTGAGCGACGGTTCGGCAGCAGCAAAGGCTGGCCTGAAGAAGGGCGACGTGATCACCGGAGTCAACGGCCGTGCAGTGAGTGATTCGCAGACGGTGACCGCAGCGATTCGCGAGATCGCGGCAAACGGCGAAGCGGAAATCCGTTACACCCGTAACGGCAAGGAAGAGACTGCCAAGGTGACCGTAGGAACCTTGTCAAATAACTAAATAAAGTCGTAATGATGACGTAGTGAAATCAGTGACGCAGGCAAGTGACGAACTTGCCTGCGTCACTTCCTGCATATTCGACGATAAACAAGAAGTGACTGTAGATGTATAGATACGATAGTCAGTGAATAAGAACGTCCGTTGGTACCTGCGGGTCCGGTGGACACCATAGCTTGTAGGAAGGCTCGAATGACCGAGGAAAACACGGCGCCGCTGAAAATAGTGGTGTTGGTCAAACACGTTCCAGATGTGCAGTTTGATCGCCATATCGACTCTGCATCACTGCGGTTGGACCGCTCAGAATCAGTGTTGTCAGAACTTGATGAGTACGCAGTGGAAGCAGCCGTAGCACTGGTTGAGTCTCAAGGCGGCTTCGCTGCAGGGCACGAAGTCATCGCTGCCACCATGGGAGCCAAGAGTGCCAGCAATTCGATCAAGAAGGCGCTGCAGATGGGTGCCAGCTCCGGAGTGCACCTGAACGACGAAGCCTTGATCGGCTCAGACACCGTAGTTACTTCCAAAGCCTTGGCCGCATTGGTAGAACACGTAGGTGACGTAGATTTGGTTGTCACCGGAATGTCTTCGACTGACGCTGAAACCTCAGTGGTTCCGGCCCAGTTGGCCGAGCGACTGAACTTTGCGCAGCTCACCCATGCTCTGAACGTGGACTTCGACGGCGCAACTCGCGAACTGAGCATTCGACGCGATCATGCTGACCGTACCCTGACCCTAGCTGCGGCTCTTCCAGCGGTCCTGTCCGTCACGGATCAGGCCAACGACCCGCGCTACCCAAACTTCAAAGCCATCATGGCTGCCAAAAAGAAGAGCATCACCGAAGTCAGCTTGGCCGATCTTGGCCTTGCCGCGCAAGCAGTAGGTGCTGCTGGCTCGCACATCACGGTGCTTAACGCTGAAGCACGCCCTGCCCGCGAGGCCGGCACCATTATCAACGACAGCGGCCAGGCAGGAATTGCCCTGGTTGATTTCTTGGCCGAACAAAAGCTGATCTAAGGAATTTTGAACATGCCTTCAGCACTAGTATTTTTCACTGAGCTCTCTGACGCGCCTTCTAAGGCCCAGCGTGAGCTGTTGACTCTTGCCGCCAGCATCGGCGAGCCCACCGTAGCCGTAGCATCCGAGGTTCCTGAAGCTGCTGTTACTCAGCTGGGTGCATACGGAGTGAGCAAGCTTCTGGTTGCACCAGCTAATGAGTCCTCGTTCCTTGACCACTCGCTTTCGGCGCTTGAAGCAGCTGTGAATCAGTCGGCTGCGCAGGTAGTCGTGGTGGCCAATGATAACTTCAGCCGTGAAGTCGCTGCCCGTATCGCCGTGCGCGTTGACGGATCCATCGTGACCGATGCGATCGATATCAGCGCAGACCTGGTGGTGACCAAGGACGAACTTGCCGGAAGCTACAGCGCCCAAGCTCAGGCTTCGGGCGGAGTGCTCTTTGTAACCCTCAAGCCAAACAGCATCGAAGACACCCCGCAGGCGCAAGCTGTGTCAGTATCCGTAGAAGAACTGGCCGTTTCGGCTGCCACTGCACCGTCGGTGCGTATTATGGCTACGGAAGAGAAAGTCGCTTCAGACCGACCCAAGCTCACCGAAGCACGCGTCGTTGTCGCTGGCGGTCGTGGCGTAAATGGTGATTTCAGCGCCGTTGAAGCGCTGGCGGATGCACTGGGTGGCGCGGTGGGTGCCTCACGTGCAGCAACCGATGCTGGCTGGATTTCTCACGACGCGCAGATCGGTCAGACCGGTGTCACGGTTTCACCGCAGCTGTTCATTTCCGCCGGAATTTCTGGTGCCATTCAGCAGAAAGCTGGAATGCAGACCAGCAAGTGCATCATTGCCATCAACAAGGACGTAGACGCACCGGTTTTCGAAATCGCTGATTTTGGAATCGTGGGAGACTTGGATAAGGTCCTGCCTCAGGCTGCAGAAGAGATTCGACGCCGCCAAGCATGATCGACACAACACAATTCATCGGTGCCCACACCAAAAGAGTCCTAGCCTTTGGTGCTCATCCGGATGATCTAGACTTCGGTGCGGCGGGAACCATCGCGGCGTTCACCGCTGCCGGAGTTGAAGTTCAGTACTGCATCATGACCGATGGCGATGCAGGCGGATTCGACGACCGCGACCCGGTAGAAACTGCTGCGCTTCGGCATGCCGAGCAGCAACAGGCCGCCGCCAAAGTTGGAGTTCAAACCGTACATTTCCTAGGCGAACGCGATGGATTCCTTGAAGCCAATCAGGATGTCTTGCGCAAGGTTGTGCGGTTAATCCGTCAGGTCCAGCCAACTATCGTGATGGCCATGCATCCCGAGCGCAATTGGGACCGGATTCAGCGATCTCACCCTGACCATTTGGCCTGCGGTGAGGCAGTGACTCGCGCTATCTATCCGGCAGTTGAGAACCCTTTCGCGTATCCTGAACTGCTTCGTGACGAGGGGCTAGACGCCTACAAAGTGCCCTGGCTTTGGCTCTACGGTGCCCCGAAAGAACGTGAGAACGGCTTTGTCGACATCACCGACTTCTTTGAGAAGAAGATGGACGCATTACGCTCCCATTTCACCCAGCACCCAGATGTTGCAGCAATGGAACGTTTTGTACTCCAGCAATGTAACGCTAATGCCGAACGCGCGCAGTTTGCCAAGGGTAACCTGGCTGAGTCGTTCCACCTCGTTGCCGTAAATGCCGACGATACGATTGCCGGTTTTTGATCGGAACTTTCGAACATAAAAGTGCCCGTGGCCGATGGGGAAAATTCCCATCAACCACGGGCACTTTAGATTTCAGAACCTGAATTCTAGGCTATGCACCGTCCGAATTCTTAGCCATGTCTTTCTCACTGAAAGGAACATCTACCGAGGCTTCAGTATCTTCGGATGGTGCATCCGGAATCTTCGAATTCTCGACAGTGATATGAATGGCAATGACATCTTCAGCTGGACTAAAACCAGCCGATTCGTCTTCGCCAGAGCTCGTGGTGATTACTGAAACACTGCCTGATTCATGAACGGCCCAAGCAACATACTTCTCAGATTCATCCAGCGGCGGCAACGAAGTCAGTTCAACTCCAATAGCGTTCTTAGATTCCGAGGTGCTCAGATCCGCTTGGCCTCCGCTCTTGAGTTTCACTACCATGCTCTTCGCATCACTGGCCTTTGACGCTTTTGAAGCCTTGGGTCCGCCCGAAAGCAGGGAAATGGCAACAGCTGCTACAACGGCAATCACAACGATTCCGATAACTACGAAAATCCAACGCTTTGGTCTGGCCTTCCGCTCGGCTCGTGAGCTGCTGGCCACATGGCTCACCAGATCTAGTCCAAGGTCATCGTCCTGAGGCTCGTCGCGGTGCTGTGATTCGCTACCGTTCATTGTCTTGGATTCTCCCGAAATGTCGTCGGCACAGTTCAATACTCACAAAGCTGCAAGCACAATCTGAGCTTACTTTATAAAGATTAGGTAAAGCTGCATACGTTGCGGTTGGAGGCTGGTATTTTATGCGCCGTCGAAGCCGTGTTGACGCCAAGCCTCGTACACAACGATCGAGGCAGTGTTGGCAAGATTCAGCGAACGGCGCCCGGGCAGCATAGGAAGGCTAACCAAATCGGTAATCCTAGGATGCTTCTTCTCCTCTGCTGTCAGACCAGCGGACTCCTTACCGAACATCAAGATGTCGCCTGGCTCATACTTGACGTCGGTGTAAACAGTCTCAGCTTCGGAGGTGAATGCGAATACGCGTCCTTCACCTAATGCTTCGAATGCCGCGTCAAGATTTTCATGAACAGTGACATTAGCCATGTCATGGTAATCCAGACCCGCGCGTCGCAGATTGGCATCTTCGAAATTGAAGCCTAAGGGCTTTACTAGGTGCAGTTGTGCACCGGTGATAGCGGAGAGGCGGATGGCATTGCCGGAATTACCCGGGATCTCTGGGGCGTTGAAAACGATACGGAACACTTAACCAGTTTAAGCGTTCATCACACGCTATGGCGCCATTGAACTTAGTACATACCCTCACGTAGGTGGGCTAGGGCCATACGGTCAACAACATTTGGTGTAGGTCCAGAACCCAAGAAGAGCTTTAGCTCTCTAATCAGCGCTGCAGCGTTGAGTACATTCGGAGTCGTAGCCAAAGTCGGATCCGCGTTCCTCCGGTACTCTATAACTGGCTCATGCCGATTCCCGTTAGGGGAGAGCACCAAGGTAAAGGGCACCACATTCATCTGCATGAAATTGCGCTGAAGCGACGCGACTGAAAATGTTGGTGGCTGGGTCAGCTTATTGCCATGGCGAAGGACACTGCCGTCGAAGGAGTAATAGCCCTCAGGCAGGGTCATGGTGTTGATGACAGCCATACGGTACCCGGCAAGAATCACATGATCATATTGCCCACCTTGTGGGGAATTTAGACCGTTGACCAATCGAGCCGCCGGAAGCACACTGAGCACATTCTTGTTGAGCAGATTAATGGTGTTAGCTTCTCGAATCAAACGAGAACGGTTGGCAAATAACCCGCGCTTGCGTGGTTCACCATGAATTCGTTGTTCAGACAGAGACCGGCTCAACCAGGTGAAGGACTCATCATTCAACTCTGGCACGTACTGGGTAGCCAACTGTGCTTTCGGCTGCTGAGGTGTAGTACGAAGGCGCTCGTCAAAGGGACGGGCGGAGAATCCTGCACGAGGTGCGTCGCCTGGATTTTGGAAGGTTTGATCGTGGCTTATCGGGTTATGTAGCTCGGAAATATCTTGAAATGCCTGTTGGACTTCGCGGAACTTTTCTTCACTGCCGCCCAGATCAGGGTGGGTGGCACGCGCAGCACGACGGTAGGCGACCTTGATTTCTTCCATGCTGGCCGAAGAAGCAACACCAAGTATTTCAAACGGGCTCGGTCTGCTCATGGTCCAGTGAGATCCTTTCGACGGCAACGGTTAATTACCGTTACACCCCATTTTAGCTAATCGATACTGGGAGGTCTTTGGGTTGTGTTGACCACCTCAGTAATCTCTATGTGTATGGAACCCATTGACTCCTCAAGCATCGTCCGCATTGTCTTTCATCCCGCAACCGGTAATGACAAGGCACTGATGCGAGCACGCAAGGTAGCGGCGGCGCTGAAAGAACATGGAATCGGGTTCGAATTGGTGGACACGTCCATAGCGGAGGGTAGCGAGATTCCGGCATTGCCTAACTCCTACCGGGCTTTGATCATCGTTGGTGGTGATGGCCTCATTCATCGGATGATCCCGCAGATGATTCATTCAACCGTGCCGGTCGGGATCATGCCTGCCGGTAGCGGCAATGATTTCTGGCGTATGGCCGGGCATCGTCACCGTGATCAGTCCTTAGAAAAGATCATCAACTACTGTGTCGCTGGTGCCGCAACTACCAGCGTGGACGTGATTCAACTCGAATTTGAACAGATCGCAGATCAAAGCCCGAAATACGCGATAGGGGCGATCTCGTGGGGAGCAGAAGCCAGGATTAACGCTGCTGCAAATGCATTGCCCCGCCAGCTCGGATCCTTTCGCTACATTCTGGGGCTCCTACTTACTGTCCCTAAGCTCAAAGGCTTTCACACCACAATTCAGTGTGGTTCTTATCGCTTCGACGGAGCAGCACTAGTAGCAAGTATCGCCAATATTCGCTCGTTGGGAGGCGGGATTAAACTCTTCCCACAAGCTGACTTTTCAGACGGAAAGCTGGAACTATCCTTGGTTCAAGGATCACGATTGATGCCGGTCTTGCCGCTAGTGCCAAAAATTCTAGTCGGTGCCAACCATCGCCGGAAGGTGAGCCACGTACTAAGTCAGGCACAGATTAGGACGCAGGAAGATTGTTATGCCGATGGTGAATTTGTCGGTAAGGGGAATTTTGACGTGAAGGTGCTTCCCGGAGCTATCAAGCTGATTTGTTGATTCTGTAGTCGCAGAACAGCATGTCATCATCTTCGAAGAGGGAGTGCAGCGAGAACTGCTGCAAGGTTTCCTTCTCGTGCTCTGAAATGCGTTTGCCTTCTCCGGCAACAAGAACAGGGGAGTAGCTCACGCAAGTAGAATCGACGGCGCCAGCACTGGCGAACTGTCCAAAAATGCGAGGTCCGCCTTCGCAATGAATGAAGCTCAGTGCTTGTTCATCGAGATAGGCAACGATCTGGGCTGGATCACAACCTCCATCGCGTTTCTCGACCTGTACCAATCGAACATTCTCACCATATGACCGGATAAGTTCGTCGGTGAGCTCAACCGAGGTGAAGACGTTTACGGGTACGGGCGACTGTGTAAAAATTTCGTCGGACGGCTCCAAATGTAAGCCCGCTGAAATCACAGCTAATGCCGGGTGAGCGCGGAGCCCGTGCGAAGTTCTCCATTCCCGGTCTTCATCTGAAACCAACGAGCCTTCATAACCTTCGGCACGTACAGTGCCAGCCCCGACAACAATCACATCGGCCAGACGGCGCAGCAGGGCAAAGATCCTTTGATCTGCCTGCGACCCCAAACCAGCAGAGCGACCATCAACCTGCGCACTACCGTCGATACTACTGACAAAGTTAAATCTCACGAATGGTCGCTGGTTGCTACCATAGCGTTCAAGAAGCTGTTCGTTAGTGATCTCGGAAATTGGTTCAGGTAGCAAAGCCCGCATTTGGTGTACTCCTGTTAGTGGTTGAGATGGCGTTCTGGGTGGGCTGGTGGATTGACTTCGCCCATATTGTGAATTTGATAGGCAGGTTCTCTCCAGCCATGGGTAGCTTCGATCATGCGCACCGTTTGAACTGACTCAGCAATGTTGTGCATGCGCAAGATGCGAGCCCCATTCATGGCGCAGATAGTCGCGGCAACCATGGAGCCGAGCGTACGCTCCGATTTAGGCAAATCCAATGCTTCCCCGATGAAGTCCTTATTAGAGACGGCGGCTAAGGCCGGGTAGCCTAAGTTGGCGAACTCTTGGAAGCGATCGGTGACTTCCAAAGTATGAACTGTGTTCTTATTCAGGTCGTGGCCGGGATCCACAATGATCTTTGATGGCGAAATTCCTGCCTCGATAGCCACTTGAACCTTATCGCTGAGGTACTGGCGGACTTCGGCGACAACATCAGAGTAAGTCGGACGGGGGTAGATCGTTCTGGGTTTGGCCAATGAGTGAGTGATCACAAGGTGTACGTCATTTTTCGCAACGACTTGAGCAAGCTCTGGGTAGGCCAAACCGGTCGTGTCGTTAATAACGTCGGCGCCGGCCTCGATGGCCGCTTGAGCGACTTTGGGCTGAAATGTATCGGCCGAGATGATCACGTCGCTGGCCTCGCGGACCGCTTGGATAACTGGAACGATGCGCTCGGCTTCTTCTTCCCACGCTAATTCTGGGCCAGGGGAGAACGGGACTCCACCAATATCTACCCAATGTGCGCCAGCTTCGATGGCCTTGATTGCAGCGCTGACTGCCTGATCTAACCCAAAGGTCGAACCGGCATCGTAGAACGAGTCGGGGGTGCGGTTGATCACTGCCATGATGGCAATCTGTCGGGAGAAATCGATGGTTGTTCGAGAAAACTCATGCACCGGAACCAATAGGTCAGGCTTATACATCGATAACTTCTCCCTTGCGGTAACTATCTGGTGCCGTGCGCTCCTGACTCATTCATACCATTGACTTGCGGTCCAAAGCAGAATTAGATGTCAGAGATCGTTAGGCTAAGGACATGCAGTTTTCACATATTCCAGCCGAGCATGGCCAGTGGATCGCTACCGCCTGCGCATCAGCGGACCCAACAACCGTAGTCGCCCAAGTGCCCGTAGGTTACGAACGCTATGTTCGGATCTTGCACCCAGCCTTAGACGAAGATGATCAATTGGTCAGCTGGGGGACGGCTGCGAAAAGCCGCAACCACATCATTACCGGCGCCGACCTTTTTGAAACTGTGGCAGGCCTGGACGCACAAGGTAATCCAGTAGCCGAAGATGCTTGGGTGGACACCGATCTGCCGTTAGATCAGCTTCCCGAACCTGCATGGAAATCACTGATTAACACCTTGACCGCTGGTGATAATGCGGAGCAAAAGTATGTGGCCGGGCTCTGGGCGGGGTATGCGTTCATCGAAGGTGGAGATCGCATCCAAATTGATTTGGAACCAGATGCTACGCTCAGCGACGAAGAAAACCAGGCGGCCTATCAGGCAGCGTTGGCCCTCGCTCAGCAACCTGCCTTTGGCCCGGAAGTTCTTCAGGCGCCTGCCTTAGAACTAGGTGGCGGTTACCGGAACTATCACCTGTTCGAGGTGGACAAAGAATTCCTGGAGGAGCCGCTGTGGGCGCGCACCGCAGAGGGTGAACAGACTCAGCGTCCGGCATTGGCCTTTGCCAGTGATCACCGGTGGATGCTCTCCACCGAACCATATGATGACTGCACCATCCTTGCCGGCCCCGCAACGCTAATTGACGCAGTACTGGCAAATACCGATCTGGAAACCATTGAGGTCGGCGAATTCACACGGATTGGCCATTCAAACGAGGCGGAGTAAAGCCGTACCATTAAAGAGCTATGAATACTTCCGCCGTTTATTTGGATCACGCGGCAACCACGGATCTGAACCCGGCAGCATTGGCTGCCATCACCGAACAGTACTCACGTACCGGCAATCCTTCCTCCTTGCATGGGGCGGGGCGCAGTGCGAACCGAGTTGTTGATGAATCGCGTCAAGCGGTGGCCATTGCGGCCGGCGCTCACCCCAGCGAACTGATTTTCACTTCCGGCGGCACCGAATCGGATAACCTCGCGATCAAGGGTTTGTTCTGGAATCGCGTGGCAGCTAATGATCAGGCCCGCACTATTGCTCTGACCGGTATTGAACACCATGCGGTGCTCGACACCGCAATGTGGCTAGAAGAGCATGAGAACGCTACTCTGCTCTGGTTGCCGGTAGATGGGGACGGCGTCATTGATTTAGCTGCAGCCGCCACGCTTTTCGCTGAGCACCACCAGAAGATTGCCCTAGCCACCTTGATGTGGGCGAATAACGAGGTGGGTACGGTACAGCCGGTGGCGGCTTTTGCCCGACTCGCGGCCGGTTACGGTATTCCAGTTCACTCGGACGCGGTTCAAGCATTTGGTGCGGTGGAAGTAGATTTCGCGAACTCGAATCTAGCGACCATGGCCATTAGCGCGCACAAGATCGGTGGCCCGGTGGGCATCGGCGGGTTGCTGGTTCGTCGCGATATCGTCCTGACTCCGGTGCAACATGGCGGAGGGCATGAACGCAAACTACGTTCTGGAACGCTGAATGCTGCCAGTGCTGCAGGGTTTGCTGCAGCAGCCACCGCGGTGCGTGCCCATTTGAAGGACGAAGCTACGCGATTGAGCCAATTGCGGGAATACGCGGTACAACGAATCACCGAACTGGTTCCCGAAGCTCAGTTTAACGGGCCGCGGGATGCGGGCAACGAAGGTACTCGTTTGCCGGGTAATCTGCATTTCACTTTCCCCGAATGCGAGGGTGATTCCTTACTCTTCCTTCTGGACATGGTGGGAATCGCCTCGTCGACAGGATCAGCATGCACAGCTGGCGTTCCACAGCCTTCTCATGTTTTGCTGGCTATGGGACGTGATGCGCGTAGCGCTCGCAGTGTGCAACGCTTCACATTGGGGCATACATCCACTCGCGCAGACGTTGACGCATTAATAGAAGCTTTGCCTCAAGCGTACGCTCGGGCGAAGAAGGCTGGCATGGCAGCCGATGAAAGTAGCATCCACACGGCAGGAACAGGGTTTACACGATGAAGGTACTAGCAGCGATGTCCGGAGGCGTGGACTCGGCGGTAGCCGCAGCCCGCGCAGTTGAAGCCGGCCACGATGTGGTTGGTGTCCACTTGGCCCTGTCGCGTATGCCTGGAACTTTGCGCACTGGTTCTCGTGGGTGTTGCACCGTGGAGGATTCCAATGATGCGTGGCGCGCCTGCGATAAGTTGGGAATCCCGTTTTACGTCTGGGACTTCTCCGACCGCTTCGCAGAAGACGTAGTCCAAGACTTCGTTGACGAATACGAAGCAGGACGAACCCCAAACCCTTGTATGCGATGCAACGAGAAGATCAAGTTTGCAGCCCTGCTTGAAAAGGCGTTAGCTCTAGGCTTTGATGCGGTATGTACCGGACACTACGCCAAGGTCCTGCGTGATGAGAACGGTGCACCAGAACTGCACCGTGCCGCCGACTGGGCCAAGGACCAGTCCTACGTTCTGGGCGTCCTGACCCATGAGCAGCTCGAACACTGCATGTTCCCGCTTGCAGAAACCCCTTCCAAGGCTGAAGTCCGCGCCGAAGCGGCCGCTCGCGGGTTGACCGTGGCTAACAAGCCCGATAGCTACGACATTTGCTTCATCCCGGATGGTGATACCCGAGGTTGGCTCGCTGAACGCATCGAGATGAAGCCGGGCGAAATCGTGGACCACGAAGGAAACGCCTTAGGTGAACACGAAGGTGCTCAGGCTTTCACCGTGGGTCAGCGCAAGGGCCTGCGCTTGGGGCGTCCGGCGTCCGATGGCAAGCCACGCTTTGTCCTTGAAATCCGCCCGAAGGAAAACAAAGTAATCGTCGGCCCCGAAGCTCTGTTGGCCGTTGATCAGTTGCGCGGAATCAGGATCTCGTGGGCTGGTGTGCCAATTGCTGAAATCTTCACCGGCGAAAAGTTTGACTGCATGGTTCAGGTTCGCGCTCATGGTGATCCGGTAGAAGCCGTGGCACATATGGAGCGTACGGCAGACGGACGTGACGAGTTAGTGGTCAATCTTCCTGAAGGCATGCGTGGCGTGGCACCAGGACAGACCATGGTGGTCTATCAAGGCAGCCGTGTTCTAGGACAGGCCACTCTTGATTCGGCCCGCTCCAGCGCGTGGGATTCCGAAAAAGTAAAGTAGTCCATGTAGAAAAAACCTCTCGATTCTGACTCAGAATCGAGAGGTTTTCGTCTGTTTGGGCACGTGTGACACTTTAGCTTTCGTCGACAATGCCAAACATGTGGGCTGAAATGTCTTGGTACTCCACCCGAGTCTTGCCGGCCTCCAGTTTGGGAAGCTGCGCTGGGGAGTGGATATGGCAATGGACGAAATCGAAGGTAGGCCACCACTTCTTGGGGCGTTCATACTCACTGAAACCACAGACTTCACAGACCAAGTGGATCCATACCGGGCGCTTGCCGGTCCGGTTCTCGCGCGATTGAGCCAGCCACGCTGGTGGGTTGGTATTCAATTCACGAAATTCAGCTTCGCTCATTTTGGAAGGAACTCCGTGGCGCTTGGCCATCTCTACTGGGATATCTAACGCGATTGCCGCGTCTCTACGAGTCATCATTGACATCTAGCTTATGCCACGCCAGATTTCTGGTGTGAAGAATTTTTTCTGCGCATAGTACTTTGCGCAAAAAGCTGTGGTCTCAGGCACAAATTTGGATGTTGCAAGAGGCGTTCTCGACCGGCAAACGAATGATCTGTTCGTCTTTTGTGCCGTGCATCACTTAGGATATGTGAAACATGTGTTAATCATCACCACACATGCGCGTACCTAGAAAAGGATCTTTCATGACTCGCACAAAGAACGGACTGCGACTCGCAGCAGCCGTTGTGGGTATTTCCGCCCTGGCTCTCACCGGTTGCACCTCGGCCGCAGAAGACAGCAACTCCGGTGACTCGGGCAATTCCAGCGCCCCTATTACCTTGGGAACCACCGACAAAGTGACTTCCTTGGATCCAGCAGGATCCTACGACAACGGCTCATTCATGGTCATGAACCAGATCTTCCCATTCCTGCTCAACTCAGAACCGGGCAGCCCAGATCCGTCAAATTCGTTGGCTGAGTCGGCAGAATTCACCACCCCGAACGAGTACACGGTCAAGCTGAAGAGTGGACTCAAGTGGGCTAACGGCCACGACCTTGACTCTAAGGATGTTAAGTTCAGTTTTGATCGCCAGCTGAAGATCGCTGATCCCAACGGGCCATCCTCGCTTTTGGGTAACGTCGAATCCATCACTGCGCCAGACGCCTCTACGGTTGTCTTCAAGCTCAAGGTCGCTAACGATCAGACTTTCCCACAGGTTTTGACCTCACCGGTAGGTCCGATCGTTGACGACGAAGTGTTCCCAGCTGACAAGGTCCTTGATGATCAGAAGATCGTTGAAGGCAAGGCGTTTGGGGGACAGTACGTGATTGATTCGTATAACAAGAACAATCTGATTTCCTTCAGTGCCAATGATTCGTACGCTGGTGTCCTAGGTAAGCCCGCCAACAGCAAAGCTGCCATCAAGTACTACGCGGATGCCAACAACCTGAAGCTCGAAGTTCAGCAGGGCAAGATTGACGTCGCATGGCGCTCACTGACCCCAACTGACATCGAAGACTTGGGCAAGGACGAGAATTTGACCGTTCACAAGGGCCCCGGTGGCGAGCTGCGCTACATCGTGTTCAACTTTGACACCATGCCATTTGGTGCAAAGACCAGCGATGCCGACGAAAAGAAGGCTTTGGCAGTTCGCCAAGCTGCAGCTCACCTCGTTGACCGTGAAGCCATTGCCAAGAACGTGTACAAGGACACCTACACTCCTGCCTACTCATTCGTTCCGCAGGGCTTTACCGGGGCAGCTGAACCTCTGAAGGATCTCTACGGCACCGATGGCAAGCCAGATGCCGCCAAGGCCAAGAAGGTTCTTGAAGACGCAGGAGTTCAAACCCCAGTCAAGTTGGCGCTGCAGTACAACCCGGATCACTACGGTCCAAACTCGGGTGATGAATACGCACTGGTTGAAAAGCAACTGGAAGCCGACAAACTCTTCGACGTTGACCTCAAGTCCACCGAATGGGTGACCTACCAGAAGCAGCGTGTCACCGACTACCCGGCCTACCAGCTGGGTTGGTTCCCAGACTACTCGGATGCTGATAACTACCTCTCGCCGTTCTTCGCCAAGGACAACTTCTTGTCGAACAACTACGACAACCCAGAGGTCGACAAGCTCATCGCTGATCAGCGTGGCATGAAGGACGCGGGCGAGCGTACTGCAGCCATCGAGAAGCTGCAGACCATGGTGGCTGAAGACCTGTCGACTTTGCCACTGTTACAGGGTTCGCAGGTGGCCATTGCCGCTAAGGACGTCAAGGACGTGGACAAGACCTTGGATGCTTCATTCAAGTTCCGCCTAGGCGTGCTGAGCAAGTAATTAGCTCTGTAGAAAAACACTAAATCGAAGGGGATCTGACGTGCGCAACGTAAACAGCGCAGGTTAGATCCCCTTGGTGTGCCCCTGCGGTGAACCTGTCTGCCGCACACCAAGCATCCTGAAAAATAAGGACTGACGATGACAATCACGTCACCTCCGGGCCAAGAAGTTAGCCCGATAGCAGCACCCAAAGCCAAGAATCAAGGTGGCGGTTTCCTGCGCTACCTGATCACCCGATTCTTGCTGATCATTCCCACTGTTTTTATCCTCATCACAGTGGTCTTCTTCCTGATGCGCGTGACCGGCGATCCGATCACCGCAGCCATGGGTGGACGCCTCACTCCAGATCAGCTGGCCGCGCGAATCCACGAAGCCGGATATGACCGGCCCATCCTTATCCAATACTTCGAGTACCTCGGACAAATCTTTACCGGCGATTTAGGTCGCACGCTCAGCGATAACCGCGCAGTAACCGAAGTACTGACTACTTACGGGGCAGCAACCCTGGAATTGGCCATCAACGCAGTTATCGTGGCCTTGCTCGTGGGCATCCCGCTGGGTCTAGTTGCGGCCAAGTTCCGTGACCGCTACCCAGATGCCATCTTGCGCATTCTAGCAATCTTGGGCTATGCCACTCCCGTATTTTTCGCCGGGCTGATCCTGAAGCTGGTGTTCGGCGTGTGGCTCGGTTGGCTGCCTATTAGCGGTCGTGCCGACTGGGAAACAGAACTAACCCTTACCGGTCTGCAAAGTCCTTCTGGGATTTACTGGCTTGATGCACTGCGAAGTGGCAATATGCAGGCCTTCGGGAATGTATTCCAGCACGCGTTGCTCCCAGCGTTAGCTTTGGGGCTGCTCACCGGTGGCGTGTTCTTGCGTTTGGTACGCACCAACGCCATCGGTACGCTGGGCCGCGAATATGTTGAGGCGGGCCGATCACGTGGCGTCAGCGAATTCCGCTTGACCACCAAGCACGCCTACCGTCCCGCACTGATTCCGATTATCACTGTCATGGGATTGCAGATCGCGATGTTGCTCGGCGGCGCCGTACTTACCGAGACGACCTTCGAATGGTCTGGCCTAGGCTTTAAGCTCGCTGAATACCTCACCGCCCGCGACTTCGTAGCGGTTCAGGGAATCGTGGTGCTACTGGCCATTATTGTCGCCGTGACGAACTTTATTGTTGACGTGGTTGCTGCGTTGATCGACCCGAGAGTCAGGTACTAAACATGACTACACCAACTATGTCTAGCTCGGCCGGATCACGGTTCCAATCGCTGCCGGTCATTTCACATCTGCGCATGTCTTCGGGGCTGCAACGCGGCATGCTCGTCGCCGGTCTGATTCTTTGCGCAGTATTTATCCTCAGTGCTCTGCTGGCTCCGTTGCTCGCACCTTTCGGGTTCGCTCAGTCCTCTGACGCTAGCGGTGACTTCCCACGCCAAGCTGCACCAGATGCGAAGTTCCTTTGGGGGACAACCTCCACCGGATACGACGTGTTCTCTCGGACCCTCTTTGGGGCACAAACCGCCATTTGGGTTATCTTGGCAGCCGTAGTGATGTCGCTGTTTATCGGTGTACTTTTGGGCCTGATATCTGGCTACCTCGGCGGTTGGTTCGATCGCATTATGGTGGTCCTCGCGGATGCTATCTATGCTTTCCCGTCGTTGCTACTGGCCATCGTGATGTCCATCGTGATCTCCCAGGGGCAGTCCTCGCTCTTTGGAGGCATCATGGCCGCCGCAATTTCGATTACTGTCGTTTTCATCCCGCAGTACTTCCGTGTAGTTCGAGCCGAAGTAATGCGCCTGAAAGCAGAACCTTTTGTTGAGTCCGCACAAGTGATCGGTGCTAGCCCATGGCGAGTAATGTTTACCCACCTGCTACGCAACTCCACCCGGACCTTGCCGCTGATCTTCACGCTCAACGCCACCGAGGCTCTGCTGACCCTAGCTGGGTTGGGTTTCTTGGGCTTCGGCATTGAACCAACGGCCGCCTCAGAATGGGGCTATGACCTGAACCGTGCGATGTCCGATGCCACCAGTGGCATTTGGTGGACAGGCCTGTTCCCAGGCCTAGCCATCGTACTGACCGTGATGGGATTGACCCTGGTCGGCGAATCCATGAATGATCTCAACGACCCTCGACTGCGACGTTTTAGCCGCAAAAAAGCACAGCGCATTACCCAGTCGGCACAGTCAGGAGCAGACAAGTGAAACACAGTTCAACAGTTCCGCCGGCGGTCAACGATGCAGAGAATGTACTTAGCATTCAAGGCCTGAACATTGACTTTGTCACCGACGCCGGAGCAGTACCTGCCGTTCGCGGCGTGGATCTTCATGTGAAAGCAGGGGAGATCCTAGCTATCGTCGGAGAGTCCGGTTCGGGCAAATCCGTGACTGCTCGCACCGCCCTGGGAATCATGGCAGAGAACGGGGCGGCTCGCGGAGGGGTCTATCTCAACGGGAAAAACATGCTCACCCTGCGTGGCCATGAACTTCGTGCCGTCCGTGGACGCGATGTGGCCATGGTCTTCCAAGAGCCATCCACTGCGCTGAATCCGGTATACACCGTGGGTTGGCAGATCATGGAGGGAATTCGAACCCACAATAATATCTCCAAAAAGGAAGCCAAAGCACGCGCGGTTGAAGCTATGCGGCAAGTGGGCATCCCAGACCCAGAACAACGGGTGAACTACTATCCTCACCAGTTCTCGGGTGGTCAGAAGCAACGTGTAGTGATCGCTGCCGCCTTGGCGCTAAAGCCACAGCTGATTGTGGCCGATGAGCCCACGACTGCCTTGGACGTTACCGTACAAGCAGAGATCCTTTCGCTGTTACGAGAGCTGCGAGAAGAACTCGGTACCGCGATCGTGATCATCACCCACAACATGGGTGTGGTGGCTGATATTGCTGACCGGGTTGTGGTGATGAACCAGGGAAAGATTGTCGAACAGGCACCCGCCCTAGAACTCTTCGAGCGCCCGCAAGAGGATTACACCAAAGCCCTACTGGCTGCGGTACCTCACCTAGGGCGACAAAGTGCTTCGGCATCACTGGCAACGCGTCCGCATGCTGATGCCGAGGTCGTGGTTGAAGCACAAGGACTAGGTGTCCATTTCCCTGGACGTTTGGGCTCCCCAGGTTTCACCGCGGTCAAAGAAGTTGACCTGAAGATTCACGCTG
>Ga0308157_10003687_pt1 | contig 21769 bp, 16 predicted proteins | sample PhyBR1_FD_201035 | JGI IMG/M metagenome (GOLD analysis project Ga0308157, IMG submission 201035) | Phyllosphere microbial communities from UC Gill Tract Community Farm, Albany, California, United States - DLSLB.R1 | ecosystem: Host-associated > Plants > Phyllosphere > Unclassified | place: USA...
CGGCACTCGGCAATATGTTCGGATGGCGCAGCGCCTACGCCCTCGTCGCCGCGCTCGGCGTGCTCACCGTCATCATGGTCGCCGTCGGCGTTCCGCGCGTGAAGCTCGGCGCGGTGCCCTCGGCCCGCGGGGAGATCAAGGCGCTCGGACGCGTCCAGATCATCCTCACCCTCGTCGCCGGTTCCGTGGGCTTCGGCGGAATGTTCGCCGTCTACACCTACATCACCCCGACGATGACCGACGTCGCCGGCGTCCCCAGCGTCGCGATCCCGTGGGTGCTCGCCGTCTACGGCCTGGGCATGACCGCCGGATCGCTGATTGCCGGACCGCTCGTCGACAAGTCCATCGAACGCTCGGCCACCGGCGGCATGATCCTCTCGGCCCTCGTGCTCGCCGCGTTCGGCGCCTTCACCCACATAGCGGCGATCGCGATCATCGCCCTCTTCCTCATCGGCATCTCCGGGTCGATGATCACCACGGCCCTGCAGATGCGTCTGTTCCGCGAATCCCACGACGCCCCGAGCCTGTCCGCGGCCATGAACCACGCCGCCTTCAACCTCGCCAACGCCCTGGGCGCGTGGCTCGGCGGAATCGTCATCACCGCCGGCCTCGGCTACCGTGCACCGGCTTGGGTGGGTGTGGGTCTGTGCGTGTCCGGGCTCATCGTCATCTCCATCGCGATCTTCCTTCGCCGAGGCGGCTCCCCCGACCCGAGCACCCGCACCTCCGTCGAGACCTGAGTTCCGCCGAGAAACGGGCTGCGTGTCGAGAAACGGGTGTGCACGCCCGTGTCTCGACGCTCAGCCCGTTTCTCGGTGAAAGTGCCGATACGATGAACGCATGGATCACCCTGCGCCCAGTCGCTCTCATGCCCTGACCCGCCACTCTGATGAATCGAACCGTCGCCCGAAACCAGCTCTGCTGCTGACCCTCGCTGCTTTCGCCGTCCTCGCCGTTCTGCTGCTGAGCGGATGCGGATCGTCTGATTCCGAAGGGAACTCCGGCGAGTCCTCCGGGAGCTCGGACTCCGCGGCCGCCGCGGGAACCTGCTCGTACCCTGCTGACTCGCAGCCGGGCGCGAAGGAAGTCGACGCTCCTGAAGAGAAGCCGCAGGCAAAAGGCAGCGTCGACGCCACCGTCGCGACGAGCGCCGGGGACCTCGCGGTGACTCTTGATGCCGACCGCGCCCCGTGCACCGTCAACAGCTTCCTGTCACTGGCCGCGCAGAAGTACTTCGACGACACCGAATGCCACCGCCTGACCACCGAGGGCATCTTCGTCCTCCAGTGCGGCGATCCCACGGGCACCGGGTCGGGCGGCCCAGGCTACTCGTTCGCCGATGAGCTCGACGGCTCCGAGACCTACCCGGCCGGCACTCTGGCCATGGCGAACTCCGGCCCGGATACGAACGGCTCCCAGTTCTTCGTCGTCTACGACGACAGCTCGCTGCCGCCCGACTACACCGTGTTCGGACAGTTGGATGAGAAGAGCACGAAGACCGTCGCGGATCTCGCTGCCAAGGGCACAGACTCCGGCGCCGGCGACGGCGCACCCAAGGAGAAGGTGACGATCACCGAGGTCACCACCGCGGACTGACCGCCCGTCCGAGTTGTCCAGAACACTTCGACCACCTAGTAATCTCATTCGGTGAGACTCGGAAATCACGTTTTGTGAGACGAGCGTAATCTCGATTCGTCGCCGTCGACGCTGTGCCAGACACAGCGCCGACGGCCTTTTCCATTGGCACGGACCACCCGCCCGTGCCTGCACTCACGAAACAGCGGAGCACCACCACCATGTCCACCGAAACACAGCCGGAGAATCCCTCTTCGGCACCCGGAGTCGACGACGACGCAATCGCAGCGACTCGGAAGAACAACACCCGCGGCAAGGTCCTGACCGCCTCGATGGTCGGCACCACGATCGAATTCTTCGATTTCTACGCCTACGCCACGGCCTCCTCGCTGGTCTTCCCGGCCCTCTTCTTCCCCAACCAGACGTCGACGACTCAGCTGCTGAGCTCGTTCGCGATCTTCGGCGTCGCCTTCGTCGCCCGCCCCCTCGGCTCGATCATCTTCGGCCACTTCGGTGACCGCATCGGCCGGAAGAAGACGCTCATCGCCTCTCTGCTCATCATGGGCATCGGCACCTTCCTCATCGGCCTGCTGCCGACAGCCAGCACGCCGGGCTGGGTCGTCCTCGCCCCGCTGTTCCTCGTTCTTCTGCGCTTCTGCCAGGGCGTCGGCCTCGGCGGCGAATGGTCGGGCGCGGCACTGCTGGCCACCGAGAATGCCCCGAAGGGCAAACGCGCCATCTGGGGCACTTTCCCACAGCTCGGCGCGCCAGTCGGCTTCATCATCGCGAACCTGCTCTTCGTCGCCCTCGGCACCTGGACCTCCCCCGAGGCGTTCCTCGCCTGGGGCTGGCGCATTCCGTTCCTGCTCTCGGCCCTGCTCGTCGCCGTCGGCCTCTATGTCCGCATGTCGCTCATGGAGACCCCGGCGTTCCAGCTCGTCGCCCAGAAGCAGCAGATCTCGAAAGCCCCGCTCGGGCGGGTCTTCGCCACGAGCTGGAAGCCGCTCATCCTGGGCACGTTCATCATGCTCGCGACCTACGTGATCTTCTACTTCATGACCGCGTTCACCCTCACCTACGGCACGTCCCCGGCCACCCCGGAGCAGGCCCAAACCGCCGCTGAGGCGGCAGGGAAGTCCTTCGATCCCGCAGGCTTCGTCGCGGGGCTGGGGTACACGAAGAACGAATTCCTCACCTACCTCATCATCGGAGTCGTCTTCTTCGGCATCTTCACCGTCGTCTCCGGCCCCCTGGCAGAGAAGCTGGGACGCCGGAAGATGCTGCTGGGTGTGACCGTGCTCATCGCCGCCTACGGACTCGTCGTCAACGCCCTGTTCAACGCCGGCACCCCGGGAGTCATCATCGGCCTCATCGTCGGCTTCATCCTCATGGGGCTGACCTTCGGTCCGATGGCCGCATACCTGCCCGAGCTCTTCCCCGCCAATGTCCGCTACACCGGTTCGGCGATCTCCTACAACATGTCCAGCGTCATCGGGGCCGGTCCCGCACCATTCGCCATGGTCGCTCTGTGGCAGCACGAAGGAGGGTCGATCTTCTACTGCGGTCTCTACATCATCGCCGCAGCCATCGTCACGATCATCGCCCTGTGGCTGGCCAAGGACACCTCTGACCTCGATATGGAGGATCAGCTGAGCTGAGCCTCCGTCCGAACCTGGTCACTCATCCGAGGCCCGATCGCCGTTTTCGGCGGTCGGGCCTCGGCTCTGTGACCACAACTCACCGGCATCGCAGGTCAGCCAACCGCGAAGGCGGCAAGACTACGATTTCGTCACAACCGCCTCGGCGATCATCAAAGCGTCATAGGTGTGACCCAGTTCACGGTAGGATTCCTCTCAGACATTGCCCAGACACGGATGTCCGGGCAATCCGTTTGCGTGACGAGACCGTCACCGATCCCCTGGAGGAACCATGAAACGACGCTCGAGCCTGGCCATTGTGGCAGCCGGCGCCATGCTCGCCCTGTCCGCCTGCGGCGGCGGAGGCGATTCCGAACCTGCAGCGACCGCCGAAGGCGGAGTCCCCCTGGTCAAGGAAGGCAAACTGACCACCTGCACCCATCTGTCCTACCAGCCGTTCCAGTTCGAGAAGGACGGCGAGGTCGTCGGCTTCGACGTCGACATCGTCGATGCCGTGGCGAAGAAGCTCGGCGTCGAGCAGGAGATCATCAACACCTCGTTCGAGACGATCACTTCGGGCGCGGAGTTCAACCAAAGCAAGTGCGATGTCGCGGCAGCGGCAACGACGATCACTCCTGAACGCGAAGAGGCCACGGACTTCTCCGAACCGTACTTCGATGCAAACCAGGCGATCCTGACAAAGGCCGACAAGACCGCGAAGGACGAAAAGGCGCTCAAGGGCTTCAAGATCGCAGCTCAGGCCGGAACCACGGGCCTCGACTACGCGACCGAGCACTTCAAGGACTCCGAGGTCATCACCTATGAGGATCTGCCGCTCTCACTTGAAGCGCTCAAGACCGGTCAGGTCGACGCCGTGATCAATGACAACGGGGTGCTCTACAACTACAACACCGAGAACAAGGGCTTCGCGGTCGGCTTCGACATCAAGACCGACGAGCACTACGGCATCTCGATGAAGAAGGGCAACACCGAGATGAAGAAGGCCGTGGACGACACGATCAAAGAGATCAAGGGCAACGGCGAGTACGACAAGATCTACAAGAAGTGGTTCGGCGACGCACCGAAGTGACCACTTGCGAATGGGCGGCCGGCTGCGATCTGTCATTGCAGCGGGCCGCCCGTTCGGCTGAGTTCTACCAACCTGCCTGAGTCCCAACCGACACTCACGGCACGCACCCCGGCGGACACCCCCGCCACAGCTTTTCGAAGGACAACCATGTCAGTTCCCACAGCGAGCGAGGACGGCCGCCAGACCGGCCCTGCCGTCCCGGCCGCCACCGCCACTCCGAAGGCCAAGATGAGCAAACGCCAGAAGGCGAAGCTCTCCCGTGGCATCCAATACGCCATCCTCGTCGTCATCGCGGTCCTCGTCGCGGTCTTCGCCGACTGGCCGACGCTCATCGATTCCTTCGGCCGCATCGACATCGCCACGGGCATGTTCCCTGACGTCATCACGATGGCCTTGAAGAACACCGTGGTCTACACGTTCCTCGGCTTCGCCCTCGGCCTTGTCATCGCGTTGTTCGTCGCGCTCATGCGCCTGTCCTCCGTTGGTGTCTATCGCTGGCTGGCGACGATCTACATCGAGTTCTTCCGCGGACTGCCGGCCCTCGTCGTCTTCCTCGTTTTGGGATTCGGCATGCCTGTGGCCTTTCCCGGTTTCAATCTGCCGCAGCTCATCATCATCATGATCGCCCTCGGCCTCGTCTCCTCGGCGTATATGGCCGAGACGATCCGCGCCGGCATCCAGGCGGTGCCGAAAGGTCAGATCGAAGCCGCCCGGTCACTCGGCATGTCCTCGTCACGTGCGATGTTCACGATCGTCCTGCCGCAGGCGATGCGCATCATCCTCCCGCCGCTGACGAACGAGCTCATCCTGCTCGCGAAGGACTCGTCCCTGGCCTACATCCTCGGCTCCTCGGTCGACGGCCGTGAGCTCGCGGCACTCGGCCGCGCCGAGATCGTCAACACCGCGAACCTCACCCCGTTCATCGTCATCGCGCTGTGCTACCTCATCATCACGATCCCGCTGTCGTATCTGTCGCGGGTGCTCGAGCGCAAATACGGTTCCGCCGATTCAGGAGTGAAATGATGACCACCACCTCGCACGCGTCGACAAAGACGCCGATCATCGCGATCCGCAACCTCCAGAAGAGCTTCGGCACGAACCAGGTCCTCACCGACATCAACCTCGACGTCGTCAAAGGTGAGGTCGTCTGCGTCATCGGCCCCTCGGGCTCAGGCAAGTCGACGATGCTCCGATGCATCAACACGCTCGAGACTCCAACCGGCGGCTCGATCGTCGTCGACGGCATGGACATGACCGACCTCGATCTCGACATCGATGCCGCCCGCACCCGCATCGGCATGGTCTTCCAGTCCTTCAACCTCTTCGCCCACCTCACCGTGCGCGAGAACCTCACGATCGCGCAGACGAAGGTCCTCAGGCGATCGAAGGCCGAGGCCAACAAGGTCGCCGAGGCGAACCTCGCGAAGGTCGGGCTGTCCGAGAAGATGGAGGCCAAGCCCGGTTCGCTCTCCGGCGGTCAGCAGCAGCGTGTGGCGATCGCCCGTGCACTGAGCATGGACCCCGACGTCATGCTCTTCGACGAGCCGACTTCGGCGCTGGACCCGGAGACCGTCGGTGACGTCCTCCAGGTCATGCGCAACCTCGCCGAGGCGGGAATGACGATGGTCGTCGTCACCCACGAGATGGAGTTCGCCCGGCAGGTCGCTGACCGCGTGGTCTTCATGGACGGCGGAGTCGTCGTGGAGGCTGGACCGGCCAAGGACGTCATCGGCAATCCGCAGGAGCAGCGGACGAAGGACTTCCTCTCCCGCGTCCTCCACCCCGGCCAGCTGGGCTAGGCGCGGGCCGCAGGCTCAGAGCGTGAAGCCGGCGGGGAATGGGTCGCTGGGGTCGAGCATGAACTGCGAGGTCGCGGTCAGCCAGGCGCTGCCGGTGATCGTCGGCACCACAGCCACATGTTCGCCGACTCTCGTCTCCTCGATCAGCCGTCCGGTGAACGAGGTGCCGATGAAGCACTGATTGACGAAATCCGTGTTCAGGCCCAACTGCCCACGGGCATGCCGGACGGCCATGAGCGCGCTCGTGCCTGTGCCGCCGGGCGACCGATCGAGCCAGCCGGGATAATTGATGAGCACATGGCGGGCATCCGGGATTTCGCCGTCGGGCCCGGGCCCCGTCGGCGGCGTCAGGAACACGACGTGCTCGCAGCCGCGGAATCCGGTCACCGGATGCACGGGGTCGAGCTGTTCGTTGACCGCAGCCATGATCTCGCGACCAGCGGAGATGAAGTCCTCAGCCCGGTCGCGCTCGAACGGGATGTCGACGTCGGCGGCGGAGACGAAGGCGTAGAAGTTCCCGCCGAAGCCGATGTCGCAGGCGATCGTCCCTCGCCCGGGCACCTCGACGGTCTGGTCGAGGACATGCGCATACGAGGGAACGTTGACGATGGTCACCGACTCGGCGCGACCTTCCCGGACGACCACCTCGGCGGTGATGAGCCCGATCGGGGCGTCGAGACGCACGGTCGTGACGGGTTCGACGACGGGCACCATGCCCGTCTCGACGAGGATGGTCGCCACTGCGATCGTGCCGGCGCCGCACATCGGGAGCACGCCGGTGACCTCGATGAAGAGCACTCCCCAGTCCGCGTCGGCACGAGTCGGCGGCTGCAGGATCGCTCCCGAGAGCCACCCGTGGCCGCGGGGTTCACACATGAGAAAGGTCCGCAGATCGTCGGAGTTCTCGATGAACCACTCCCGGCGTTCGGCCATGGACTCACCGGGGAATGGTCCCACTCCCCCGGTGACGACGCGGACAGGCAGCCCCTCGGTGTGGGCTTCGACGGTCTGGATGAGACGGATGGTCTGCACGGCCGATCTCGCTCAGCTCTCCAGGACCTCTTTGAGGATGACGCGGTAGCCCTGACGGGTGTCATAGCCGTGGATCTCACGGGTGTCGAGCGCGGACATGAAGTCGAGCACCTCGGCGGTGATGACCTGTCCGGGCACGAGCACCGGGAATCCGGGCGGATACGGAGTGACGAATCCGGCCGAGACCGGCTGTTCCCCGTTCTCGACGCGGCGTCGCAGCTCATGCGGCAGCACGTGTTCGATGTTCTGGCGACGCAGACCCGCATAGTAGGCGGTGCGCAGGTCGCCGTCGGGCAGCTGCTTCGACGGGTCGTCGGCGGGCACCTCGGCCGCGTAGTCGGGGGCGAAGGCCGAGAAGTCCGGCAGCGGGGGCATCACCGCGGCGGGTTCGGTCAGCGCATCCTGTTCCTGGAGTTCGTGCGGGTCGTTGAACTTCCCGGCCAGTTTGACCAGCACCTCGATGAGGTAGGCGACGGCCGAGCGTGAGGTGCCGATGTTCGTCATGAACAGCACCGTATTCCGGCTCGTCTTATTCACCTGGATGCCGTAGCGGTCCATGAGGTGTTCGTGCTTGAACGTGTCCCCGTCGACTCCCGTGCCCGAAATCTCGACGGTGATGCGGCTGGGATCGACGACGAATTCGTCGCGGACCCAGGCATCCCACATCGTCGACAGCCCATCGCGCAGCGGCATCGTCCGTTCGGTGACCCGGTACTCCTCGGGGATGAGATCGGCGGCGGTGAGCACCTTGAACGTCTTCTTCAGCAGCGGGTGACGCGCGATCGCCGAGGACAGGCTCATCGCCAGGTCGAGCTGCTTCTGCACGAGTGCGAACCCTTCCATCTCCACCTGCCTGCGACCGAGGTCGAGGGACGCGAGGATCTGGTAGTTCGGCGACGTCGAGGTGTGGGTCATATACGCCTCGTGGAAGGCCTCCTCGGCGCCGGTGGAGAATTCCTGATCGTAGACGTGGATCATCGACCCCTGGCGCAGCGCGGTCAGCGTCTTGTGCGTTGATTGGGTCGCGTACACGCGGATCGTGGCGTCCGGCGGCGGCAGCAGGTCTTCCTCCAGCCACACCGAATCGGGGGCGGGGGCACCGGTCTCGGGATCGAACAGGCGCTTCTGCTGATCCCGGTACGCCGCGGCATGGGCGTTGGTGGCGAGGTTCTCCTCGAGGGTCTCCGCGGCGACCATTGCGGTGCGCTTGCGGGTGACCGGGTGGAACCGGGCGAAGGCGAACCAGGCTTCGTCCCAGAGGAAGACGAGGTCGGGCTTGATCGCCAAGCATTCTGACATGACCTTGTAGGGGTCGTAGACGATTCCGTCGAAGGTGCAGTTGGTCAGGGTGATCATCCGCACCTCGTCGAGGCGGCCGGCGGCCCGGTAGTCGAGCAGCAGCTGCTTGATCCTGTTCAGCGGTACCGCCCCGTAGAAGGCGACGTCGTTGAGCGGGTACGCCTCGAGGTAGGCGGTGCGGGCGCCCGTGAGCATGAGCGCATGATGGTGAGACTTGTGGCAGTTGCGGTCGACCATGACGACCTCGTCGGGTGAGACGACTGCCTGGTGGACGATCTTGTTCGCCGTCGACGTGCCGTTCGTGACGAAGTACGTGCGCTTGGCGCCGTACGCGCGGGCCGCCAGCGACTGCGCCTTCTTCAGCGTGTGCACCGGCGCGAGCAGGGAATCGAGCTCACCGGAGGTGGCGCTGGATTCGGCGAGCAGCAGGTTGAGCCCGTAGAAGTCGACGAAGTCGCCGATCCACTTCGACCCGACGACGGAGCCGCCGCGGGAGACGGGCAGTGCGTGGAAGACACCGGCGGGACGGCGAGCGTGCTCACGGATCGCGTCGAAGAACGGAGTGTCGTAGAGGTGCTGGATGCGGCGCAGCAGGGACAGGTGGAGTTCGAACTGGTCCTCGCGGCGGAAGACGCGACGGAACCGGTGGGTCAGAGCACCTGCGAGGCTTTCGATATGGGCGCCGGCCATGAGGTAGAGGTCGAGCTCGGGGCGCAGATTCGCCAGGGTGTCTGCCAGCCGCAGCACCCGGCGCACCGAATTGAGCGGGCTCATCGGCGCCGTCGGCGACTCCTTCGTCGAGGTGTGCGCGAACTCGATGGAGTCGCGCAGGTCACGGCTGAGCACCTCGCGGGTGTTGTCGGTGAATCCGGGGCGGATGACGCAGGCGAGCAGGTTCGGGTTCGTCAGGGCCGCGGCCACCGCATCGTCGGCGGTGGGCACGATCACGTAGTCGTAGATGAACTGGTCGGAGGCGTTGCGGAGTTTGAGCAGGTCGGTGTGCAGCTCATCGCGGCCGCCCTCGGTGGTCTCATCGACGATGAGGACCTCGAATCGGGGACGGGTGTCCTGGCGGTCCTTGAGTTCGGCGCGCTCATCCTCGGTGAGGTCGTCTTCACCGGTATCGGGCACGGTGGTGCCGCGCAGCCGATTGACCGCACGCGTGATCATGTCGTGCGCGCGGTCGAATTCGCCGTTCGAGAGCAAGTCGGTGATCTCCTCGACATAGCGCTGACCGAAACCTGCCCAATAGAGCTCGATCGTCTTCAGCGAACGCAGCGAGCGCCACACCTCGCCGTCTTCGGCGATCATCGAGAAGTCCCCGCCGCTGACAGCCAGGCGTTTGATCGCGAACTTCAGGTACTCCCACGCATCCGAACGCAGCCGCCACGTGCTCGCCGGCATTCCCGGATCACGTTCGAGCTGCGCCCGGCGCGGCGTCGAGGGGGCTCCGACGCGACCGTGCCTGCGGCCGCCGCCGAGGTCGGTGGGCTCAAACTCCTGCGCCGTTGCCTGGTCGGAGTCGATTCCGGTCATGCGAGAGCCTCCTGGCTGTCCGTCTCAGTCCCCACCCCGGTCCGGTGTGGAATTCCTGCTCACGGGCTCAGTCGGCGGACCGTACTGATTCCGTTGTTGCACGATCATACGACCTCACAGTTTCGAATGGGCAGGGTGGTGGGCAGTTGAGACAACCACAGGAGGAGAAATGATGATAAGCATGGGGTATGGACACCTCCGCGTCTCTTTCTGCAGGTCATCTCATCGTCGAGGAACTCGAAGCACACGGAGTCACTCGCACTTATCTGGTTCCCGGCGAGTCGTATCTCGACGTCATCGACGGACTCCGCGATTCGGCTATCAGCCCGATCGTCTGCCGCCAAGAGGGCGGGGCCGCATACATGGCCGTCGCCGAGGGGCGGATGACCGGAGTGCCTGGAATCGCCATGGTCACGCGTGGTCCCGGTGCGGCGAACGTCAAGGTCGGCGTCCACACCGCGTACCAGGATGCGACCCCGCTCGTCGTCTTCGTCGGCCTCATCCCCACCGATCATCGCGGCCGCGAATCCTTCCAGGAGTTCGACCTGGACGGCTGGTTCTCTTCGACCGCGAAGAAGGTGCTCACCCTCGATGATCCCGATAAGGCCGCCGAGGTGGTCGTCGACGCCATGCACACCGCCGTGACCGGGCGGCCCGGTCCCGTCATCGTCGGTCTGCCCGAAGAGGTCCTCGTCCGCCCGAGTTCGGGAACGGTGCTGCCCCCACGCGTGCACGGATCGGCCTCACCGTATGCCGGGGACGTCACGGAGCTGCGTGCCCGCATCACCGCCGCCGACCGTCCCGTGCTCATCATCGGCGGCGAGGACTGGTCGCCGTCGACCTCGCGGCGCATCGCCCAATGGTCACGCGACCGCGGCCTCGGGGTGCTCGGCACCTTCCGCGCCTATGACGGCATCGACCACGACAGTCCGAACTTCCTCGGCATCTTGGGCTACGGTGCGTCCCCCGTCGCGAAGAGGGTCCTCGCCGAGGCGGACCTGCACATCTTCTTGGGCTGTGTCCGTACCGATGTGGCCACCGACGGGTTCAGCAACGGCGTCGACCAGCGCACCGTCGTCATCGGCCCCGACGCCGATGCGCACGGCCACTTCGGTCGCCTCGACCAGCACATCGTCACCTCGGTCGGCCGGTTCGCCCAATCCCTGTTCACCGAGGAGGGCACCCGCACGTATTCGGTGTCCTCCGACGGCTCGATCGACGAACCGCCGCTCGGCGATGCCTTGTCCGAAGCGGCGGGGGACGCCGTGCCGCTGCCGGGTTGGGTCGCCGAGGCCAGGACCGAACTCGAGGCGTGGCGGAAACCGCAGGTGGCAGGTTCGGGGTCGGCAGCCTCGGCGGGGTTCGTCGACATGGACGAAGCATTCGTCCATGTGCAGGACCTGCTGCCGGACGACGCAATCATCACCTACGGGGCGGGGAACTTCTCCGGGTGGGCGACCAGGTTCCTGCCCACGCACGGGTTCCCCTCGGCGCTGGGCCCGCGCAACGGATCGATGGGATTCGGTCTGCCGGCTGCGGTCGCCGCCGCGCTCGTCCATCCGGAACGGGCGGTGTTCTGCATCGCCGGTGACGGGGACTTCCTCATGAACGGGCAGGAGATGGCCACGGCCGTCCAGTACGGCGCGGACATCACCGTCGTGCTCAACGACAATTCGGTCTACGGCACGATCCGCGGTCATCAGGACCGCGAATATCCGGGCCGGGCCACGGCCACCGCACTGCAGAATCCGGACTTCGCAGCCATGGCCACGGCGTTCGGCGGGCTCGGCATCCGCGTCAAGCGGACCGAGGACTTCCGCGACGCGTTCGAGCGGGCGCTGGCACACAAGGGGCTCTCGCTCGTCCACTGCATCACGGATCCGACCGTTCGCGGGGCGCGCCTGCCGTGAACTCAGCAGCGGCCTGCCGTGAACGGTGGGGCGGCAGTCGTGCGGACCTGACTAAGGTGGCGGTATGAGAATCGACGCGATCTTCACCGACCTCGACGCATTCACCCTTGATCCGACGCGCCCGCGGGCGCAGAGGATCGGGGTGTGGGGCAACCGGATCATCGGCTTCGACGAGGAGCTCGACGGCATCGATGCCGATCGTGTCGAGTCCCTGGGCGGGGCGACGGTGCTGCCGGGCTTCAACGACGTCCACTGCCACACGACCTGGTTCGGTCTCACCCTGGCCTCGGTCGATGTCACGGCGCTGCCCGGCGGTCTGCCCGATGTGTATGCCGCACTCGAGAAGGCCGCGGCGACGACTCCGTCCGGGGAATGGATCGAAGCCACGGGGTATGCCCACCGTGACTACGACGGGCAGTACCCGGACCTGAACCGTCTTGACGAGATCACCGGGGACCGCCCCCTGTTCATGCGGCAGACGTCCGGTCATGCCGCGATCGCCAACACCGAGGCGATGCGTCGGGCGGGGATTCTGGACCCCGGCTTCGAGGAGCCGGTCGGCGGCAAGGTCGTGCGTGACGCGGCCGGACATCCGACGGGGCTGATCGAAGAGACCGCGCAGACTCTGGTGCAGGATCTCATCCGCCCGTATTCGCTCGACACCGTCGTCGACGCCCTCGATCTGGCGACGGCGTACTACGCGAAGGAAGGCATCACGTCCTTCGGCGAATGCGGTATCGCCTACGGCTGGATCGGCCACTCCCCCATTGAGATCAGCGGCTATCTGCGGGCTCGGGAGGAGGGGAAGCTGCGGGCGCGAGCGCAGCTCATGCCGCAGGCCGACGGGCTGCACCCGATCGCGGCGAACTCCGCCGACGGGTTCGGTATCGGTCTGGATGCGGGACTGCGCACCGGCCTCGGCGATGATCTCATCTCGATCGGGCCTGTGAAGTTCTTCATGGACGGGGCCCTGTCCGGCGAGACCGCGGCACTGCGGGAGAACTACGCGGGCAAGGACCACCCCGGCTATCTGCAGGACGACGCCGAGGTGCTTCGTCAGCAGATCCTCGACACCTATGCCTCCGGCTGGTCGCTGGCCGTGCATGCCATCGGTGATGCCGCCGTGGATGCTGCGATCGCCAACATCGTCGAGGCGCAGACGCGCTATGGCCGCAGGGCGGTGCCGAACCGGATCGAGCATGCCGCATTGGTCCATGACGAGCACCTGGCGACGCTGGCCGAACACGGTATCGTCGTCACCCCGCAGGCGGCGTTCGCCGACGGCATCGGGGACGGGATGAACGCTTCGCTCGGGCCGGACCGCCGGCACCTGATCTACCGGGCGAAGTCGTTCGTCGATGCGGGTGTGCCGATGGCCGGCAGCTCGGACCGGCCGTGCGCCGACGGGAATGTGCTGCGCGGGATCGAAGCCTATGTCACCCGGAAGACCCGCGACGGGGACGTCATGGGTTCGCCGGCCGAATGCTTGAGCGTCGATGAGGCGATCGCGGCTTACACGGTCGAGGCGGCGAAGGCCTCGGGCCAGGGCGCGGACAAGGGAACGCTGAGCCGAGGCAAGCTCGCCGACTTCGTCGCCCTGGAAACCCACCCGCGGGACGTGGCCCCCGACGAGATCGCACAGATCCCGGTCCGCGCGACAATCCTCGGCGGCAACTACACCCACCAAACCCCCTAGTTACTACCTGACGGCGGCCCAGCAACCGCGCGCGAGGTTGCGGGGCCGCCGTCGGGTAGTAATTAGTGGGGGAAGTCTAAGTCGGTGAGGACCTTCTCGAAGACTCCGAGGCCGCGTTCGAGGTCCTCTTCGCTGATGTTGATCGGCGGGACCACGTGCAGCCGGTGGTAGTTGTTGAACGGGATGACGCCGTGCTCCTTCAGCGCCGCCACCACCGAGGCGACCTCAGGTGATCCTCCGCCGTAAGGGGCCAGCGGTTCCTTGGACTCCTTGTCCCGGACGAGTTCGATCGCCCAGAACGCTCCGGTGCCGCGGACCTCGCCGACATGCTTCGAATTCTCAGCGATCTGCCGCAGACGGGGCCCGATGACCGTCTCCCCGATATGAGCGGCGTGTTCGATCATGCCCTCCTCGGCCATCGCGTTGATCGTCGCGACCGCCGCCGCGCACGCCAGCGGATGCCCGGAGTAGGTCAGCCCGCCGGGGTAGACGCGTTCGGCGAAGGTCTCGAAAATCGCCTCGCTGATGACGACTCCGCCCAGAGGCACGTACCCGGAGTTCACGCCCTTGGCGAAGGTGATGAGATCGGGGACGATGTCGAAGTGCTCGAAGGCGAACCACTTGCCCGACCGTCCGAACCCTGCCATCACCTCGTCGGCGATGAGCACGATCCCGTGCTCGTCGCACAGCGCCCGCACACCCTGCATGTACTCCGGACTGGGTACCATGATGCCGGCTGTGCCGGGAATGGATTCGAGGATGATCGCGGCGATCGTCGCCGGTCCTTCCAGCTCAATGGTCCGACGCAGGTGCTGCAGCGCCCGTTCGGTCTCTTCAGCCTCCGTGGTGGCGTGGAACTCCGAACGGTAGAGGAAGGGCCCGAAGAAGTGGACGACGCCCGATTCTCCGGTCTCGTTCTCCCACCGGCGCGGGTCACCGGTGACGTTGACGGCAGTCTGGGTTCCACCGTGGTAGGACCGGTAGCGGGAGAGGACCTTGCGCCGCCCGGTGTGCAGACGTGCCATGCGGATGGCGTGCTCGTTCGCGTCCGCTCCGCCGTTGGTGAAGAACACGTGATCGAGCCCGGCTGGAGTGCGGTCGGTGATGAGGCGAGCTGCTTCGGAGCGGGCGGCGTTGACGGTGGCCGGGCTGATGGTGCACAGCACATCGGCTTGGTCCTTGATCGCCTGCACGACGGCCGGATGCTGGTGGCCGATGTTCGTGTTCACCAGCTGCGAGGAGAAGTCGAGGAACTCCCGACCCTCACCATCGATGACTGTCGACCCGTGGGCGCGGGCGACGGTCGGCGGGTCGATGAGTCGCTGTGCCGACCACGAGTGGAAGACGTGCGCGCGGTCGAGTTCACGGGCTCGGGCGGATTCGTCCTTGAGCGCTGCGAGGTCGATCTCGCCTGGTTGGTGCACCATTGTCACCCTTTCACTGAAGTACCGGGGATGAGCGCGGAATCCGCGCCCGTGGGCTCATCGTAGAACACATTCGACTACAGTGACGAGCATGTCTTACCGGACCATCGTCAGCCCCGTCGAGGCCGAGATCGAGATCAAGAGATCCCGTTTCCTCGCCCGCCTCTCCCCCGCCGCGGATGAGGCCGAGGCCAGGTCCGTCATCGCCGAGGCGCGCGCCGAGCATCCGAAGGCCCGCCACCATTGTTCGGCGTTCGTCCTCGACACCGATTCGCGCACTCAGCGCTTCAGCGATGACGGGGAACCGGCCGGCACTGCGGGCGCTCCGATCCTCGATGTCGTCACCGGTCATGATCTGACCTTCGTCGTCGCCGTCGTCACCCGGTATTTCGGGGGCACCCTGTTGGGCGCGGGCGGGCTCGTGCGCGCTTACGGTCAGGCCACCTCGGCGGCCGTGGATGAGGCGAGGATCGTCACCCGTCGTGAGCGTGTCCCTGTGTCCGCACACGTCGACTATGCCCAGGCCAACGCCCTGGAGCGGGCGGCCGGGAACCGGGGGTGGACGACGCGGGCCGACTACGGCGGTGAGGTCGGACTCGATGTCCTGGTCCCCCTCGCCGAGGTGGCCGACGCCGTGGCGATGTACGCCGACCTCACCGCCGGTCGGGCAGAGCCCGAGATCGGTGAGGTCGAATGGGTGTGAGGCCGAGGATCGACGTTCTGATCAGCGAGAGCTGATCAGTCGAGCGCGGCGATCTTCGCGACCTGGGCGTTCGTGAGCATGACGAGATCCTCGGGGCGGATCTCGATCTCGAGACCGCGACGGCCGGCCGAGACGAACACCGTCGAATGGTCGAGAGCTGTGCGGTCGACGACGACCGGCACGGCATGGCGCTGTCCGAACGGAGAGACTCCGCCGACGGGGTAGCCAGTACGACGTTCGGTCTCGGCGACGCCGGACAGCTGGGCCTTCTTCGCTCCGCGCGCGGAGGCCAGCGCCTTGAGGTCGAGCTGACCGGAGACGGGGACGAGCGCGGTCACGGGCTGCCCGTCGACCTGGATCATCAGAGTCTTGAACACCTGGTCGGAGCTGACGCCGAGTTTGTCGGCGGCCTCCGAACCGTAACGGCGGGTGGCGGGGTCGTGGTCGAAGCTGCGCAGGCTGTAGTCGATGCCTGCCAGATTGAGTACTCGCACGGCCGGGGTCGCCGCGCTGGAAGTCTTGGATGCAACTGTCATAAGGGGGTAGTGCCTCCTGCCCGCAGGTCAGCGGGGCCAGGAGGCGCAGCTTTCACGGCTCCGTGTCCCCGCATCGATACGGACGGAATGTTGTATCGGTGCTGATAGGTACCCGCCCACAATAGGCGAAGTAGGCTTGCGGACGCCAATTCCCGTGACGTCAAGTGACTCGTCGGTAAGCCCGTCAACCCCTTCGGCCGGAGACGCTCACCCCCACCCGAGTTCGTGGAGCCGATCGTCATCGAGCCCATAGAAATGGGCGATCTCATGAACGATGGTGACGACGATCTCCTCGCGCAGGTGATCGACATCCTCGGCGAAGTCGATGAGGTTGTCACGATAGATGAAGATATTGTCGGGCATCTCGAACCCGGCGACTCCCCGCTCCCCGATCGGTGTGCCCTCATAGAGGCCGAGCAGGTGTCGATCACCGTTCTCCGGCCGATCCTCGACGAACAGGGCGACATTGTCCAGCTGTTCGGTCACCCCGGCGGGCAGCAGATCCAGGGCTTCGCCGAGGATCGCGTCGAACTCCTCATCACTCAGGGCCACCATGCCTCCCACTCTAGCGACTCCGATCCCCTCGCCGAGGCGGCCCTGCGAAACGTCGACAAACACCGTTTCCGTCGTGTGACCGAGGACACTCCTTTTCGTTTTGCATTCCTCGAATCGGGTGGGATAAGCTTAACGTCGTTGCCCACGGGGAATCCGAGGACAACCTGGGCCCCCATCGTCTAGAGGCCTAGGACACCGCCCTTTCACGGCGGCGACACGGGTTCGAATCCCGTTGGGGGTACGGTGTAAGATCGTAAGGTCTTCCATCACAACAGCAAGGCCCTGTGGCGCAGTTGGTTAGCGCGCCGCCCTGTCACGGCGGAGGTCGCGGGTTCGAGTCCCGTCAGGGTCGCGGAGCATAAGGCTCTTCTTCGGAAGAGCCTTTGTTTCTCTCGACATACTTCTTCAGTATGTCGGCGACTCGGCTCTGTAGCTCAGTTGGTAGAGCGTTCGACTGAAAATCGAAAGGTCACCGGATCGACGCCGGTCGGAGCCACAACACGGAAGCCCCGCTTCCCCAGTGAAAACTGGGGAAGCGGGGCTTCTTCGCGTCTGCGGGCACCTCTTGAAATCCCAACCGACTGGAGTAGGTTGAAGGTGAGTTCGATGACCCGCCCACGTCGTGGTGGTGCGGGGTGAAAGGAGAGCACGATGACGAACAATCCGACGATTCAGGAACTCAGCCACGAGGACAGGGCTTTCCCACCCCCAGCGGACTTCGCCGCCGCAGCCAATGCCCAGGCTGTCGAATACGAGAAGGCGGCCGCCGACCGCATCGGCTATTGGGAGGAGCAGGCACAGCGGATCAGCTGGGAGACTCCCTTCAACACGGTCCTCGACTGGTCGGAGAAGCCCTTCGCGAAGTGGTTCACCGGCGGCAGGCTCAACGCCTCCTACAACTGCGTCGACCGCCATGTCGAGAACGGCCTCGGCGATCGTGTGGCCTACTACTTCGAAGGCGAATCCGGCGATACCCGCACCATCACGTACTCCGATCTTCTGCGCGAGGTCTCAAAGACCGCGAATGCCCTCGCCGAACTCGGGGTCAAGACCGGCGACCGCGTCGCCATCTACATGCCGATGATCCCGGAGACGGTGTTCGCCATGCTGGCCTGCGCCCGCCTCGGTGCCCCGCACACCGTCATCTTCGGCGGATTCTCCGCTTCGGCGATCGCCGACCGCGTCAAGGACTGCGGAGTCGAATTCGTCATCACCGCAGACGGCGGCTATCGCAAGGGCAAGCCCTCGGGTCTCAAATCCGTCGTCGATGAGGCGATGGAGGACTGCCCCGAGGTGCGCAATGTCCTCGTCGTCCGCCGTACCGGCCAGGACGTGGACTGGAACGGCGACCGTGATCTGTGGTGGCACGAGGTCGTCGATCGGCAGCCGGAGACGCACACTCCAGACGCCTTCGATTCCGAACATCCGCTCTACATCATGTACTCCTCGGGAACGACCGGAAAGCCCAAGGGCATCATGCACACCACCGGCGGCTACCTCGTCGGCGCTTCCTTCACCCATTGGGCGGTCTTCGACATCAAACCCGAGACGGACGTCTACTGGACGGCCGCAGACATCGGCTGGGTGACCGGCCATTCGTACATCGTCTACGGTCCGCTGGCCAATGGGGCCACCTCGGTGCTCTATGAGGGCACCCCGGACACACCGCACCGGGGCCGGTGGTGGGAGATCGTGCAGAAGTACAAGGTCTCCATCCTCTACTGCGCGCCCACGGCGATCCGCTCGTTCATGAAATGGGGCCGCGACATCCCCGCGCAGTACGACCTGTCCAGCCTGCGTCTGCTCGGCAGCGTCGGTGAGCCGATCAATCCCGAAGCGTGGATGTGGTACCGCGAGCACATCGGCGGGAACCGCTGCCCTGTCGTCGACACCTGGTGGCAGACGGAGAACGGCAGCATCCTCATCAGCCCTCTGCCGGGCGTGACCGAGACGAAGCCGGGTTCGGCGATGCGTCCGCTGCCCGGCATCGTCGCCGACGTCTACGACGATGAGGGCAATTCCGTCGAACCCGGAAACGGCGGCTACCTCGTCATCAAGGAGCCGTGGCCGTCGATGCTGCGCACCCTATGGGGCGATGAGGAACGGTTCAAGAAGACCTACTGGTCGCAGTACCCGGAGGTGTACTTCGCCGGGGACGGTGCGAAGATCGACCGCGACGGTGATTTCTGGGTCCTCGGCCGCGTCGACGACGTCCTCAACGTCTCCGGTCACCGGATGTCGACCGCGGAGATCGAGTCCGCCCTCGTCGCTCATCCGAAAGTCGCCGAGGCGGCCGTGGTCGGGGCCGCTGATGAGATGACAGGGCAGGCGATCGAGGCCTTCGTCATCCTCCGGGAGAGCGCGCACGACGGCGGGGACAATGTCGTGGGTGAGCTGCGAAGTCATGTGCGGTCCTCGATCGGACCGATCGCGACTCCCCGTTCGATCATGATCGTGCCCGATCTGCCGAAGACCCGGTCGGGCAAGATCATGCGACGGCTGCTCAAGGACGTGGCCGAGAATCGCGAGGTCGGCGATGTCACGACCCTCGCGGACTCCTCGGTGATGGACCTCATCCAGAAAGGCATGAAGGAGAGCTGACCTTCCCAGGCGACGGGCGATTGGCTAACCCGCCCTTGCGTGACCCACGGCACACTGATGTACTGTTGAGTAACATCTCGTGAGGTCCGCTTGGGCGGTTTCTGCTCGCGAGGAACAGCACTGACGCCTAACTGCAAGGACGCACAGACATGACGCGTGGAACGAAGATCGCCGGCAACCGCATCCTCATCACAGGGGCCGGAAGCGGAATCGGCAGACTCATGGCTCTGGACGCGGCGGCCCGCGGCGCAGCCGAGGTCATCATCTGGGACCTCTCGGACGAACGCGGGGACGCGGTGCGCGCCGAGGTGGAGGCCGCTGGAACCAGGGCCCGATCCTTCACCCTCAATGTCGGTGATGCCGACCAGGTTGCCGCCATGGCCGAGCAGACCGGTCAGATCGACATCCTCGTCAACTGCGCCGGCATCGTCTCCGGCAAGAAGCTTCTCGACATGGAGGAAGCGGCGATCCGTCGCCTCTACGACGTCAACACCTTCGCCCTGTACTGGACGACCCAGGCCTTCCTACCCGGAATGATCGAACGCGACCGCGGTTCGGTGGTCACCATCGCCAGCGCTGCCGGCCTGACCGGAGTCGCTCGACAGACCGACTACTCGGCGAGCAAATGGGCGGCGGTGGGCTTCACCGAGTCACTGCGCGGAGAGCTGCGCGCCGACGGCAGCCGGGTCAATACGCTTGCCGTGTGCCCCTTCTATATCAATACGGGCATGTTCAAGGGAGTGCAGACGAAATTCCCCCGCCTGCTCCCGATCCTCGAAGAGAACGATGTGGCCACGCGGGTCCTCGACTCCGTCGAATCCGGTCGTGAGCAGCTGGTCATGCCCTCACTCGTCCGCCTGGTTCCGGGTGCCCGCCTCCTGCCGACCCGCGCTTTCGACAAGGTCATGGACTTCCTCGGCGTCAACCAGACGATGGACCACTTCACCGGTCGCACCGGTCCGAACCGGACGCACCGGTCACCAGAGGGAGACGTGCCGGTCACCGTCGCACGTCACTAGGCGGCACATCCTCGGCGCTGGTCCACAATGGAATCGGGGTGCGAAGGAAAGGAGCCGCCATGACGACGACCGATCTCGTTCTCGAGGGCGGCGGTGCAAAGCTGCCGGGCCTGGTCGGCGCGGTCGAAGCTCTCGCCGACAGCGGCTTCGACTTCCACCGGATCGCCGGCACCTCGGCCGGGGCCATCGTCGGTGCGCTCACCGCGGCGGGCATCGGCCCGCAGACTCTGCGGCAGAAGGTCCTCGAACAGGATTTCACCGAGTTCGAGGACCTTTCTGCTGCCTTCCGCCTCGTCCCCTGGTTGGGGCGGGTGCAGGGACTGCTGCTGCACAAGGGGATGTATGTGGGACAGACGCTCCACGATTTCCTCGCCACGGCTTTGGCTGATCAGGGGGTGCGCACATGGGGTGACCTCAAGCTCGACGATCCCGGAAGCGCAATTCCGCCGGAGCGATCGTATCGTCTCGTCGTCATCGTCTCCGACGTCTCCCGCGGCCGCATGCTCCGCCTCCCCTGGGACTACGAAGAGGCCCTCGGCGTCGATGCGGACAGTCAGTCCGTCGCCGAGGCGGTGTGCGCCTCGGCGGCCAGCCCGTTCTTCTTCCGTCCGCGGGCTCTGCCCGCCCGGCCGAATGTGGCCGGTGGAGACTCCGTGCTCGGTGCCGACGGCGGACTGCTCTCGAACTTCCCCGTCGACGTCTTCGACCGCAAGGATGCGCTGCCAGCACGGTGGCCGACCTTCGGCGTCATGCTCTCGGCCCGGCGGACGGCGGCCGCGGAATGGCGGCCCAACGCGACGACCTTCCAATACGCGAAGTCCCTGTTGTCAACGATGATCAACGCGCACGACCGGCGGCACATCGACGACCCTTCGGTGACCGAAAGGACGGTGTTCGTCGACACGACCGGCCACAGCAGTACGGACTTCGCTTTGACGACGGCCGACAAACTCGATCTCATCTCGTCGGGCCGAATGGCCGGAGAGAAGTTTCTGGCGCACTGGGATTGGCAGGAGTGGAAGGACCGCTTTGACCGGAAATGATTCTGTCCCCCATGGCCTGCGACGGATCGACGTGTAAGAATGAGGGCCCGAACCTGATTGCGAGCGAAGGAGAGATCATGAGCGAGTTCGATTCGGACGCGGCCGACCGGCTGGAAGACGACCCCATCCTCGACGATCCCGAACTCGACGATCCGACGGCCGAAGAGTTGGATGATCCCGAACTCAGCGCCGCCGAAGCAGAGGCCGACCAGGTCGACGTCGACTCCGGCATCGACGATGAGCCCGCCGAGCCGACCGTCGAGCCCGGTGCCGAAGGGCCGGAAGGCACGGGCATCGAAGGGGCCGACGATGCT
>Ga0308157_10003689_pt1 | contig 21763 bp, 16 predicted proteins | sample PhyBR1_FD_201035 | JGI IMG/M metagenome (GOLD analysis project Ga0308157, IMG submission 201035) | Phyllosphere microbial communities from UC Gill Tract Community Farm, Albany, California, United States - DLSLB.R1 | ecosystem: Host-associated > Plants > Phyllosphere > Unclassified | place: USA...
GTTATGACAGTGGAAATGCTTATTATGGGCTAGCTGAAGATTTAGAAATAAAAACCACGCTTGCTGTTAATAGATGCGTGCAATTTGCAAAACCTACTTTAGATGCGCATCCAGGAGTTGATGCAACAAAACCATCTGTTTTTATTCCGCAGCGCTGGCCTTATAATCCTGGAGAAAAAGGATATGGAGCGCCTTATGCTTATAAAGATTTCTTAAACTCTGCCGATTTTACGGTATATACTTTTGCTTATGACGTGAGCGGAATTGAAAGAGCGGAATTAAAATATAGAATTGATGTTGACGGAAAAAATAATCTGAATTCCAATCAAAATGAAACTTATGCTGGCGGAAGCGAAGTAGGAAGCTGGATAACGTTGCCTATGGCAGAAAGAGTTTTCCCGAAAGGAAATGTTACCAATAATCCGCAAGCTGATTTATACATGCTTCCAGACGTAATTGCAAATCAATATTCTGCTGAAATTGCTGGAATATCAGAAAAATTATTAGACTATTATGTGGAAGTGACTGATAAAAAAGGAAATACCACTAAATCTAAAATTCAACACGTTTGGGTGGGGAAAAACCTTGATGTTGCGCCAAAAATTGCTTTTACACCAGATGCTGGAAATTCGACTACAGCTATAGATGTAACTATTACAGCAACAGACAGCACAGATCCAAAACCAAAATTATATTACACTATTGACGGTTCTACTCCAACGACAGCTTCGCCAGTTGTAGAGTCGACAAAAACAATCAACATTACGCAAACTACAACGATTAAAGCTTTTGCTGTTGACAAAGATGGCAATCAATCTGATATTGTAACCAAAACGTATACGATTGGAGCACTTCCAGAATTTACTGTTTATTTTAAAAAACCATCCAACTGGAACTCTGCTGTAAAAATTTATTATTGGTCTCCAACAGGAACTGCTCCTGCGGTAACTTATCCTGGAGTTGCAATGACTCAAGATTGTGGAGATTGGTATAAATATACTTTCCCATCGACAGTAAGCGCTTCAAATTTATTGTTTAATGATGGTTCTTTAAAAACTGGCGATTTAAATTCAACTGGCGGAATCAAATTTTATGATAACGGTTGGCTTAGTGCTGAACCAGCAAACAGATGTCCTTCTGTTGCACCAGATTTTACATTCTCGCAAGCAGGTGGAAATTTCACTACAGGAACCACTTTAAATCTCACTTTAACAGCAAACGAAAGCACTTCTGTAATTTATTATACTCTTGATGGAACAAATCCTACTACAGCTTCTGCTTCTGCGGTGGGTTCAAAAGCAATTACAATAACTAGTACAACGACACTTAAAGCTTTTGTCAAGAATGCTGCGGGAGTTAGTTCTGCCATAAAAACAGAAACCTATACTTTTAGTACTCCTGCTGCTTTTACGGTATATTTTAAGAAACCATCCAATTGGAGTTCTTCAGTTAAAATTTATTATTGGTCGCCAACCGGAACTGCTCCTGCAGTAACCTATCCAGGAGTTGCAATGACGCAAGATTGTGGAGATTGGTATAAATATACTTTTCCGTCGACAGTAAGTGCTTCAAATTTATTATTTAATGATGGAAACCTAAAAACTGGAGATTTAAATACTACAGCAGGAATTAAATATTATGATTCTGGCTGGCTAAGTGCAGAACCTGCGAACAGATGTCCTGTTATTGCTCCAGATTTTACCAATTCTAAACCAGGAGGAACATTTGCAACTGGAACCACTGTCAATGTTGTTTTAACTGCAAACGAAACGTCTTCTACCCTATATTATACTTTAGACGGTACAACTCCTAATACAAGCTCTGCATCGGCAATTGGCAGTAAATCTTTCGCTTTTACCACTAATACAACTTTAAAGGCTTTTGTTGTCAATACATCTGGAGTTACATCAGCTGTAAAAACAGAAACTTACACTTTTACTGCAGTTCCAACACTTACAGTATATTTTAAACCTCCAACAACTTGGACTACCGCTCCAAAAGTATATTATTGGAATGCTGTTCCATCAGGAAGTGTGGCTAATGCTACTTGGCCAGGTGTAACAATGACAGCTGATACAAACGGTTTTTATAAATACACCATCACTGGACCAACATCAATCAATCTTATTTTCAACAATGGTTCTAGCGGTTCTGCAAATCAAACTGCCGATTTATTAAGCAAAACTGATGGCTACTCGTATACATGGGGAGCAAGTACGGCAAAAACGGCAATTAATGTAGCTACTAAAGAGGAAGCGCAGGAAACCTATGCTGTTCGTTTATACCCTAATCCAGTAGATCAGACACTTCTTGTAAACTCAACTGTTGCAATAAGCAATTACACTATTATTTCTGCACAAGGAAGTATTGTTCAGGAAGGAAAATCGAATACAAGCAGTATTGATGTAAGCCGTTTAAGCTCTGGATTGTATTTTATTACCATCCGTTTAGAAAATGGTGCAGAAACAATGCAAAAGATTGTAAAAAAATAAATCTATTAAATTATTATTTCAATAAAAAAGCCGTTCTGAATAATTCCAGAACGGCTTTTGCAATTTATCTCGGCTCAAAATGTCTAAACGACTGCCAGTATTTGTCTTTATAAATTTCGTAACTTATTTCAAAAACACCATTGTATTTTTTAATTAACTCGTCAGCAATTTTGGCTGGTTTTCTAAAGTCCTTGCAAGTAAAAAAGATTTCTCTTTTATTATTTGCGGTTTCTCTTCCGATATTTAAATAACCTTCAGAATCCGGCAAACTATAGATGATTTCTTCCTCGATTTCCTCTAACAGCTTGTATGTCTTTTCATCTGGCAATCCGCCGTTGTCACAGTCATCAAAAGGAATTCCTAGTATAAAAACCCAAGGATGAGACGCTTTTTTATCCCACTCAATAATTGTGGTATTGATCAAAGCCAAAACGATTGAACCATCTTGCTTTTTACCTTCAAAATTGGCATAACTGTCATTCTCTGTATGATGTCGTGTCCCTTCGTATTTCTCAACAAATTCTTTCTCTCTCCAAATTAAATAATCTTTTAATTTTTCTATCGGAATTAATTCTTCAGAAACATTTTCTCGACCTGTAACAACCAAATTATCAATTAAAGTTACAGAATGCAGTTCTCCCAAATAATTATCTAGAAAAATATACACTCCGTTAGCTATATTAGATTTTTTCTCTTCAACAAAGTGATCATAAACAATTACCAGATCTATTTCGTCTGGATACCCCTCATGAATGCGAGGATAAAATTTCAGGTTTTCTTTACTGAACTCAAAATCCTGATACGTAATACCTATATTGTTGATATCTGAAGCTGGCTTTAGAGCTGTAAATTTCCAACCGTCAATTTTAGGAGCATTAGCAACTAATTCCTCAATTGCATAAATATTTCTAATTGCCCCGTCTGGCGTTAAAACTAATTCGGCTGTCTGATCATCAAACATTCCTGTAAGGAAATAAATTCCTTCATGAATCTCATCCAGTTTTGGAGCTAGTTTATCAAAAAAACCTTGGTGTATATTTTCTCCGCTTTGAACGGTTTTAAAAAACGCTTTTTCATTTCCTGAAAACCAATTCCAGAAATCACTATAAGATTGTATTGGCGCTTCTTTTTTGCCCAATATTTTATCTAGAAAACTCATGTATTACTAATTAAATTTAAAATTTACTAGAAACAAACTTAAGGAAAAGCGTTTTTAAAACATAGGAATATTTCTATGAAATATCAAAAATGCAAAAAGCCATTCTGAAGTACCCAGAACGGCTTTTATATATAATTTTCAACTTTTCTCAAATAAAATTTAACAAAATTCGAACCAAAAAGAGTGCATAGAAAATAACTAAAATAAACAAGAATATTCTAATAAATCTTTTTTTGTATGAAAGCACTTTATTCATAAAAAGTGCAATTACAGCAGCTATAAAAGCAAAAAGTAAAGGAAAAGAAATTACAATTCCGAACAAAACACTTACAATTAATCCAACACTATTAGCTTCACTATAACTACCATTTAAATTATAAGCTCCAGTTTTTTGTGTTTGGAAAATCAATCCAATTATATCTAATATTAACAGGACGACAAATATTGAGAATAGTTTTTTATTCGAGATATTTTTCAAATGATTTTAATATTAAGTGTAGAAATAAATGTCTAAGTCTTTAAAAAAACTTCTAAATAGTATTCAGCTTACTGTTTTTTCTACTGTAAGTAAAGTAAATCAGCAACCCAATAATTAACCAAATTGTAAAATAAATCCAGTTCCAAACGCTTAATTCGGCCATCATATACAAACAGCAGATTAATCCTAAAAGTGGAATTAAAGACAGATTTTTTCTGAAAGCCCAAACTGCTAAACCAACTAAAACAAATAAGAATATCCACATCGGAATTTTGTGTTTGAATAAGCTAAATCCTGATTCATATTTTGCAGAATCAGCAATTGGAAGACCTTTTACAACCTCAACATATTTGGCTTCATCATCTTGATATTGCCCTAATAAATGTTCTAAATCTGAGGTTTCTGCTGTTTTATTGTTTACTTCTATACTTTCCAAATATTTAAAAACCTGCTCAGATTCTGATTTATCTAAAGAAGTAACAATTGAAGTTGCATCGTAAATCTGCGGATCATTATTGATAAACGCCATTGTCGCTTTGTTGTTGAAAGCAAATGCATAATACAATCCAGCAATCATTAAAACTGGCAAAATATATTTTGAATTGATATAAGGCGTTTTAAATTTCCCTCTTGGAATTTCAGGTTTATTCTGCAATACTAAAACTCCTGCGCAAACTAATACAAAGGCAAATAAAGTTCCGATACTGCATAAATCGGTTACCATTGTAAGATTTAAGAATAGTGCTGGAATCGCCACAACAAATCCTGTTACAATTGTAGCGAAAGAAGGTGTTTTGAATTTTGGGTGAACAGTAGAGAATTTCTTTGGCAATAAACCATCACGGCTCATACTCATCCAGATACGTGGCTGTCCCATTTGGAAAACCAATAAAACGCTCGCCATTGCCACTACTGCACTAACGGCGATAATTCCAGACATCCATTTCAAATTTAATTTATCGAACACAAATGCAAGAGGATCTCCAACATTCAATTCGTGATATTGCACCATTCCAGTTAAAACTAACGCAATTGCAATGTATAAAAGAGTACAAATAATAATTGCCCACATCATACCACGTGGTAAATCACGTTGCGGATTTTTACATTCTTCTGCTGTTGTCGAAATCGCATCAAAACCAATATAAGCAAAGAATACAGCTGAAACTCCTTTTAAAACTCCGCTAACCCCATTTGGAGCAAACGGATCCCAGTTTGCTGTGTCTACATAAAATATCCCGACTGCAATTACTAAAAGAACCACACAAAGTTTTACTACAACCATTAAGTTGCTTGCGTTACGAGATTCTTTCATTCCTCTATAAACCAATGCTGTAATCAAAATGATAATGAATAAAGCTGGTATATCAGTAACAAAATGAAAAGATCCTATTGTTGGTGCTGTTGCCCATGCTGTATGAGCCTGTTGTAACGCAACAGTTAAATTTTCGAATGATTTTCCGCCGCGCATTAAAGCTTCGGCATCTTTAAATCCGTTTGAAGCAGTTAAGTAGTCCATCTGAATCCATTGCGGTAAATGAATTCCGCCACTCTGGAGAAGTCCCGTAAAATAATCACTCCACGATATGGCTACGGTTATATTTCCAACGGCATATTCCATGATTAAAGCCCAACCTATAATCCAGGCAATTAATTCTCCAAAAGCTACATAAGAGTACGTGTATGCACTTCCTGAAACTGGAACCATCGAAGCAAATTCTGCGTAAGCAAAAGCAGCAAAACTACACGCCAAAGCAGTAAATAAGAATAAGAAAATTACAGCTGGACCACCATCTGCACTGGCTTTTCCGATCGTACTAAAAATTCCCGCTCCAACAATCGCCGCTATTCCAAAAGCTGTTAAATCCCTAGTTGTCAAATGTTTCCCTAAGGCATTATGACCGTCTGTTTCGTTCTGTGCAACCTGCTTCAGAATATCCTGTACTGTTTTCTTTCGGAATAAACTTGAAAATGCCATATAATGTTTTACTGTTATAAATTAATTTAATTCAATTCTTTTTGTTTTATTTTGCAAATAATGCAAAAATTATCTTGATTTCAAATATATAAAACGATTTTGTTTTCGATGAAGTTTTTTTTGCCACGAATTACGCTAATTTCTCGAATTATTTTTTTCTGCCACAGATTAAAATGATTAACACAGATTTTTTTTAAATATTTATTTCACGCAGATTTAAAAAGATTTAAGCTGATGTTCGCAGATTATTTTTTAACAAAAATCTAAATTAAATCTGCTCAATCTGCCAAATCTGCGTGAAACAAAATCATTCTAATCTTAATAATCTGTGGCTAAACGTAAAATAAAAAATCCGTATTAATCCTCGTTTTCACGAAGTGAATCCGTTTCATCAGCGTGCTATTTCTCAACGCAAACAATTTCTCAAAATACTAACCGGATGTTGCGCCTCACGTTTTGTCCCGTCGTAAATTTGATGACGGCAGCTCGTTCCTGCAGCGGCGATTTTTACATTTTCAGCTGTGTTTCTCACTTTTGGAAAAAGCGTATCCTCTCCCATTTGCATACTAACCTGATAATGTTCTTTTTCATAACCAAAAGAACCCGCCATTCCGCAACAGCCCGAATTGTAAATCGTAACTGTATTATTTTTAGGAAGATTCAGCATCGCAAAAGTCGCTTCTACAGAACTCAAAGATTTCTGGTGGCAATGTCCGTGAATTTTAATTTCTTTAGTTTCTTCTGAAAAAGAATCCGCTGTAATTTTTCCGTCGATGATTTCTTTCTTGAAGAATTCTTCAATCGTAAAAGCATTTTGAGACAACTTTTCTGCAGCTTCTTTATCATCGGCCAAACGAAGATATTCATCTCTAAAAGTCAAAATAGCCGAAGGTTCAATTCCGATTAAAGGCGCATTGGCTAAAACCAAATCTTTAAAAACATTTACGTTGTGATTCGCAATTTTCTTCGCTTCTTCCAAAAATCCTTTTGAAAGATACGTTCTTCCGCTTTCTTCATGATCTACAACCAAAACCTGATAACCTAATTTCGTCAATAATTCAAAAGCATCAATCCCGATATTGACGTCGTAATAATTCGTGAATTCATCGACAAACAAATACAATTTTCCGTTTGGAAAATCTGATGCTACAGGCTTATTATTTTGATACCATTTTCTAAAAGTCTTTTTAGCCAATAACGGAACTTGTCTTTCTGGTGCAATTCCCATTGTTTTTTTCACCAAAGACTGATTCGAAATAAAATTCGTAATCGACGGGAATTTACTTCCCATTTTGTTCAGTTTTGCATTGTTGGCAAAAATTTTATTTCTAGTCGAAAATCCGTTTGCTTTTTGGTATTGGTATAAAAACTCTGCTTTTAGAGTGGCAACATCTACATTACTCGGACATTCGCTCGCGCAAGCTTTACAACTTACACACAACTCAAAAACTTCGTATAATTCTTTCTGATCAAATTTATTTTCTTTTTCAGAATAGGTCAAATATTCACGTAAAGCGTTTGCTCTCGCACGAGTTGTTTCTTTTTCATTTCTCGTCGCACGATAACTTGGACACATCGCTCCGCCCGCCGATGGCATTTTTCTACAATCGCCAGAACCGTTGCATTTTTCTGCTGCACGCAAAATTCCCAAACTATCTGAGAAATCCTGAAACGTTTTAATGTCTGGTTCTACCCTTCCTGAAACTACACGATGATTTTCGTCCATTTTCAAAGCGTTGACAATCTTCCCGATATTTAAAACCGAATTCGGGTCAAACGCCAATTTAATTCTTTTCAGCAATTCGTAATTCTTATCGCCAATCATAAACGGAATAAACTCACCGCGCACGATTCCGTCTCCGTGTTCACCACTTAACGAACCTCTATATTTTTTCACCAAATGCGCTACTTCGGTCGCAATGGTTCTAAATAATTTTAAATCTTCCGTTTTCTTCAAATTCAAAACTGGACGTAAATGCAGTTCTCCCGCACCCGCATGCGCATAATAAATCGCTTCCTGTCCGTGACGCAACATCATTGCCGAAAACTCTGCAATATAAGCTGGTAAATCGCTTAATTCTACCGCTGTATCTTCAATCGAATCGGCTGCTTTGTCGTCGCCTACAATACTTCCTAAAAGTCCAAGACCTGCTTTTCTCAATTCATTGGCTTTGTCAATATCAGCTCCAAATAATTTAACGCTAGCATATCCAAAATTGTGTTTCTCTAAATCGGCAATTAAGGCGTTTGCTTGATTTTCTGCATCTTCAAGATTATGTGAAGCCACTTCAAACAGCATAATTGCTTTTGGTTCCCCAACCAAAAAGAAACGATTTTTAATGTGTTCGCGGTTCGTTTTGGTACAATCCAAAATCGTGTCATCGATCATTTCGCAAGTGTACAAATGATGCTTCATCGCGACTACAACCGATTCCAAAGATTCCTGAATCGTGTGATAATGCGCCACAACCATAATACTGTGAGGTGGCGGTAAATCGTCAACTTTTAACGTAATTTCGGTTGTAAAAGCTAAGGTTCCTTCGCTTCCGCAAAGCAGTTTCCCTAGATTTATTGTAGGTTCAGTTCCGCCAAACAATTCTGATTTTAACAGAATATCAACAGCGTAACCTGTATTTCGTCTGTGAATTTCTGGTTTCGGAAACTCTTTTATAATTTCTTCCTGATTTTCTTTTACCGAAAGTTCGTCGTAAACGCTTTTGTAGATTTTATTTTCTAAAGAATCTCCTTTGGTTTTCTCAATAAATTCCGCCGAAGTCAATTCGCCAAAAGCTACTTCAGTTCCGTCGCTCAAAATCACTTTTACCTCAGCAATTTTATCGCGCGTAACGCCATAACGAATCGAAGTTGTTCCAGATGAATTATTTCCAACCATTCCGCCAATCATAGCACGGTTTGATGTTGATGTAATTGGCGCAAAAAATACGCCATAAGGTTTTAAATATAAATTCAATTCGTCGCGAATAACTCCTGGCTGAACCGTAACCGTTTTTTTCTCGGCATCGTAACCTAATATCTTGGTAAAATGTTTCGATACATCCACCACAAGGCCGTCTCCAACCGCTTGTCCTGCCAATGAAGTTCCTGCAGTTCTTGGCGTAATCGAAATATTATGTTCTCCCGCAAAGCGAATTAACTTGCTAATATCAGCTGTAGATTTAGGCAAAGCCACCGCATTTGGCCGAATCCGATACACCGACGCATCTGTCGAATAAAGTGTCTTATGAAGATCATCGTATAAAAGTGTGCCTTCGAGTTCGCCGGCTAATTGCTCTAAATCCTTAAGTATTGACATTCTTGCTTTCTTTTGAAATACAAAAATAGTTATTTTTTTAGGTTCAAAGGTTCAGAGTTACAAAGTGACAAAGGTTTTCTTTGAGATTGTTTTGGAGTTGGAATTTTAACACCATTGTCACCCTGAGCGGAGTCGAAGGCTTATGAAAACAAAAACGTCCTATTTTGGGATTTTAATTAGAAGCTATTCCTGCTGTCCGCTAAATTCCCGATAAACAAAAACTACGGCTAAAAAGCCTTGTTTTTCTAAATCGGGAGATACCGCTTCCATCAGGGCTAGGGCACTCGGTTTCATGAGAAGATTTATAGAATAAAATACGATTCTTCTACAACTCTATAACATTTAAAAACACATCCAAAAGCTTTGCCTTCAATCCTTTCGAAAGTCAACCATTCTAAAATTCCTTTATTTATAAGTTGGTAAAGTTCATACTCGATATAATCCTCACTATAATTTAGTTTCTGATATTCTGGATGAGTTCTAATAAGCTCTGTAAGATCCCATTGTGTGAAAGTAATTTCATTTATTGAAATATCATAAGTATAAATAATTCCATCTTTTTTAGCGGTGCATCCACTTCCATGAAAATAATATTCAATCCCCTCAATTGAACCTACTCTTTCAAAGAAAGTAATTGAAAACGAACATGGATTTATGTCTTTTTGGTATTTATCTTTTAATAAAGCTTCGAAGTTTCTAATAAATGTAATGTAGTCGGTTAAGATTTTTTCGATCATAATTTGAGTCTCAAATCTAAATCTAAAAATTCTATTTTCCAAAGAGATTCCCCAATTTTGTCATTTCGACGAAGGAGAAATCTTCACGAGAAACTCGACAAAGATTGGCTTTTCGTTGCGGAGTTACTTGCGAAGATTTCTCCTTCGTCGAAATGACAAACTGCGTGGAAATCTAACTGAGTTTATCATTTCTCAAATTATCGTTTTATATTTACCAATTAGAGACGATTTAGTACAATAATTAGTATTGTTCTTTAATAAAAAAAATAATCTTTTTCTTACTTTAAAATATTTTTTTGATATCTTTACAATCCTAAACACAAAGAAATATGATATCAAGAAAACTTTTGCCCGTACGGTATGGTGGCGGTATTGGAAACAACTGCAACGCACTTTGTGGCGTAGGACACCTTAGCTGTGCGGGTTCTTTTCCTAAACACAAAGATTATGAGTACCAACACAATTTCAAAACAAACCGAAATCAAGCTTTTGAATTTCTTCAACGACAGAATCGATCCTGTTGAAATGGCAAAAACATTAAGGCAAGTAAATTTTACACTCGCTTTATGCATTTTGAGCGAACATGAAACATTTCAAAGCGAAATCATCAAATTAAGAGACAGTTTTTACTGGCTCAATGAATTGGCAGAAACTTTAAATCCTTATTTGGAGTTGGAGTAAAATTTAAAACGAAAAACCCTCGATTTTAAAAATCGAGGGTTTCTGTTTTTTTCTTCGAAAGCTGTTTATTTAACTTTGACTAATTCTACGCGTCTATTTTTTGCTTTATTTTCCTCAGAATCATTTGAAACTAATGGATGTTCAGAGCCAAATCCTTTTGCTGTCAATTTTGATTTATTAATTCCTTTTGAAACTAGCGCATTCATTACCGAATTTGCACGATCTAACGAAAGTTTTTTATTTTTTTGAGCATCACCCGTATTATCTGTATGCCCTTCAATTGAAATATTCAACGATGGGTCTTTTTTAAGCGCAAGAAAAATTTCATTTATTGTTTTACTTTCATCTTCTGTCAAATCGGCTTTATTAACTTCAAAATTGATATAAAGAATAGATTTTCCTTTTTCAGACAGATCTTTCACAATTTCATCAGCTGTAATTTTTTGGATAGTTTGTTTCAGATTTGCTTCCTGCAGAATATTTAGCTTTCCAGATGCACTATTGGCTGAAAATTGGATATAGATATTTCCTTTATCCTTAGTGCGAATTACATAAAATTTAATTTGCTCATCGGCATATCCCATATCACCCTCATTTCCTTTATTAGGATCTTGCTTTTGATATCGGTTGTATTCACTTTCAGTTATTTCTCCGTCGTACACCTTAACAGCTCCAATAGAACTTAAATAATCTTCAAGACTTTTTTCAAAATACATTTTAGAGAATTCCTCATTTTCGGCGCTAACAACATTTGTTTTATAAAGCTTTCCTTCAAAAGGAGTCATAATACCATTAACAGGAAAAAAACAAACATCAAAATTCTTTTGTAAAGGTTTGTTTTGATTCACTAAACCTTTAGGAAGAGTAAAAAACGGAAATTCACCAAGATCACTATTTGAATAAGGAATGTCTTCAATATTAATTTTGCCTGCTGAAACATTTTCTTTTTTTTGAACTTCTTCAGTGGTTTGCGACTCTGAAGTTTTATTGTCTTGATTTTCTTTTACCTTTTTATCACATGAGAAAAAAATTAAAGCAATTGCCATTAAGAGAGATATCTTTTTCATTTAAAAACACTTTTTTAATACTATTATTTACAAATTTATTCTTCTTTTTTTATTCGTTTAATTTCGTAAATATAAATATAAACTCTTTTTTATATCTCTTTTTCTTACTTTTTTAAAGCAAAAATTTTATACGCATTGGACTCGAAGTCTTTTATTGCATCTTATTAAACGTCCTAAAAATTCAACATTTCAGATTGTCTTCATTGAGTATCAACAAAAGAGCATCTTTCAAACATCAATATTTCATTCCGTCGGACTCTTTTAAACTTTATTATTTTCGCGATAAATATTTCATCCCAATCATATTTTTGTTAATTCTTGCAACTTGAAACAATAATTTACCTTTTTTATAAATTTATATGTAAAATAATCCCATTTTAGCGTTTCCAAATTAATTGCGTTTTTAAGATTACTTGAAATGAATAAAAATATAAAAGCTCTTTACGAAATTGCTCAAAAAGAGAATCGAAAAATAATAGGCTTAATGTCAGGAACTTCGCTTGATGGATTAGACTTGGCGCTCTGCGAAGTTTCGGGAAAAGGCGGAAACACTGTTGTAAAAATCCAGCACTTTGAAACCATCGATTATAACGAAGATATTAAAACCGAAATCAGAAAAGTATTTGCTAAAAAAACAATCGATTTTCAGCATTTAGTTTTGTTAAACGAATGGATTGCAGATTTACACGCCGAAATGATAAACGATTGTCTTGGCAAATGGAATATTCCCGCAAGCGAAGTCGATTTGATTGCTTCGCACGGACAAACGGTTCTGCATGCGCCAAAGTTTTTGCATCAGCAGGAAAAATTTCCAAACGCGACTTTGCAAATAGGCGATGGCGATCATATTGCGGCAAAAACGGGAATTATAACATTATCAGATTTCAGACAAAAACATGTTGCTGCAGGTGGCGAAGGCGCGCCTTTGGCAGTTTATGGCGATTATTTGTTATTCAGTAAAAAAGGTGAAAACCGAATTATGCTGAACATGGGCGGAATTGCAAATTTTACTTATTTGCCAGCTTCACAAAATGCAGAAGAGGTTTTTGTAACCGATACAGGAACAGCAAATACTTTAATCGATATTTTCACCAAACAATTTTTTCCAGAAAAAAGCTTTGATAAAGATGCCGAGATCGCTAAACAAGGAACGGTAAATCAAGAACTTTTAAGCGAACTAAAAAGTGATCCTTTTTTCAAACAAAGTTTCCCAAAAACGATTGGTCAGGAATTATTTAATCACGATTTTGTAAATTCAGCTTTAGTAAAATTAGGATTACAGAATATTTCGGCATCAGATTTGCTGGCAACTTTAACACGCTTGAGCGCAGAAACGATTGCCGAAGCGGTTTTGTTTGTTGTAGAAAATACTAAAACACCAATCGAAGAGTTTACAGTTTATATGTCTGGCGGTGGCGCACGAAATCCGTTATTGGTGAGCTGGTTACAGGAATTATTATCTTGTAAATTTGAAAAAAGCGACGTTCTCGGAATTTCAGGCGATGCAAAAGAAGCCGTTTTGTTTGCTGTTTTGGCCAATGAAACTGTTGCTGGCGGAAATTATAATTTTGGTTCGCAAAAAGGAATTCCATCAATAACAATGGGGAAAATTTCTTTCCCTGATTAAAGATAGCCACGAATTCACGAATTTATTTAAAAATCTATGCGGAAAAAACATGATTAATTAAACGAATTAACTTACTTGGATTATATAAAATGATTCGTGAATTCGTAGCGGAAAAACTTTGATTAAAAAAAATTCGTGAATTCGTGGCAGAAAAAAAATTAAGCCTATTTTTGGTTCTTGTTAAAATAAAGATTGAAATGCATAAAAATCAGCACTTACTATACTCTCTCCTATTTTTAATTTTCTTTGGATGGAAATCTGTTTCTCAGGAAAGCACAACGCATCCTAAAAATGAATTTAGAGGTGTCTGGATTGCAACAGTTGTAAACATTGATTGGCCACAAAAAGCAACAGACAACGTAGAAAAAGAAAAAGCTGATTATCTTGAAATTTTAGAAGCTTACAAAAAACTAAATTATAACGCCGTAATTGTTCAGATTAGAAGTGTTGGCGATGCTATTTATCCTTCTGAATTTGCGCCTTGGTCTAGATTTTTGACTGGAAAAGAAGGCTTGGCTCCAAACCCGTATTATGATACTTTGGCTTGGATGATTGAACAGGCGCATAACCGCGGATTTGAATTTCACGCTTGGCTAAATCCGTATCGAGCAACTTTCGATTTGAATAAAAATCTTTTAAGTCCAAATCATGATCTTTTTAAACATCCTGAATGGATGATCGAATACGGCGGAAAATATTATTACGATCCTGCACTTCCGGAAGTTCAAGCGCATTTAACCAAAGTCGTTAAAGAAGTAGTTGACAAATATGATGTTGACGCAATTCATTTTGACGATTATTTTTATCCTTACGCTGTTCCAGGAAAAGTCTTTAATGATAACGCTTCTTATCAAAAATATGGCGCTGGTTTAAGCCGTGCAGATTGGCGCCGTGCCAATGTGAGCAACTTTGTTCATTCTATTTCAAACACTATAAAAGAAAGTAAACCTTGGGTACAATTCGGAATTAGTCCGTTTGGGGTTTGGCGAAACAAATATCAAGATCCAAGAGGTTCTGAAACGCAGTCTACATCAAACTACGATGATTTGTATGCAGATCCAATGCTTTGGATGGATCAAAAATGGATTGATTATATCCTGCCACAATTGTATTGGAGTATGAACAATACAAGAGCTTCCTATTCTAAATTGGTAAAATGGTGGTCTGAAAACACTAACCCTAATACTGCAATTTACATCGGGCATGCTACATACAAAATTAGGGGTGATGGCGATAAAAACTGGAATTATATGACTGAAATTCCAAATCAAATTGATCTTCTTAGAACCTTCAAAAATGTTTCTGGAAGTGCTTATTTCAGTTCAAAATGGTTTATGGGCAAAAACTTTGATGTAGTTCGCCATTTAGAAGAAAATCAATATAAATATCCTGCTCTTCCCGCAGCGGTTCCAAATTTAAAGCACGTTATTATCGATACTCCAAAAGTTTTGGAATATAGTAAGGACAGTATTAAATATAATTTCACTTTCCAAAGTCCGCTAAATACAAAGGTTCGTTATATGGTGGTTTATGGAGGCGAACATATTTCGAAAATAGACATTAACGATGCTACAAAAATTATCGAAAAAGTAACGGTAAAAGAAGTTGACGGAAAAATTACTTTCGCGATAGCGGCAGGAAAACTAAATCTTTACAAGGCTTGCGCCGTAACTTTTATTGATTATTATGCCAACGAAAGCACACCAATTGCTATAGACTTAAAAAAGCCATTTAAAAACTATACACCAAATCAACCTAATGAAAACAGATAACAAACCTTGGTTTTGGATTCCGCTTCTAAACTTCGCATCAGGATTACCGTATGCCATAATTATTTCGGTTTCGGTAATTATGTACAAAAATCTAGGAATTTCTAACGAAGACATTGGCGTCTACACCAGTTTGCTTTATCTGCCATGGGTAATTAAACCGCTTTGGAGTCCGCTTATTGAATTAATCGGAACTAAAAGAAAATGGTTTCTACTAATGCAACTCATAATTTCAATCGCCTTTTTGCTGGTTGGATTAACAATTCCGACAAACGGATTTTTCATGATGTCGCTAGCCATATTCTGGGTTGCAGCTTTTGCCTCAGCTTCAAATGATATTGCAACTGACGGTTTTTATTTATTGGTTTTGCCAGAAGACAAACAATCATTCTTTATCGGAATCCGAAGCACTTTCTACAGACTTTCTATGCTTGCCGGAAACGGATTAGTGGTACTCTTTGCTGGATATTTAGAACATAAATATGGTGACAACACCAAAGCTTGGTCATATACTATGATTTGTGTTGGTTTATTGATGACTTTCATTACTGCTTACAATTTCATTTTTACGCCAAAAAATGAGATCAATGCCGTAAAAAATGAAAAACAAACTCCTCATCAAAACTTCGGAACTATATTTACCAGCTTCTTTCAGAAAAAACAAATAGGTTTAATTTTAACTTTTATCTTGGTTTTCAGGTTAGGAGAATCTCAATTACTGAAAATGCTGAGTCCGTTCTTGCTTGATAAAAGAGAATTAGGAGGAATGGGATTAGACACTGAAGCTGTTGGAATTATTTACGGAACATTAGGAATTTTTGCCCTTACAGTTGGCGGTATTTTAGGCGGAATTGCGATTTCTAAACATGGTCTTACAAAATGGATGCTTCCGATGTTTTTGGCGATGCACCTTCCTATACTTGGTTTTATTGGATTAGCTCATTTTCAGCCACAAGAGCTTTTTCATCTTCATATAAATTTATATTTTTTCGAAATAAATTCTCCATTAAATCTTTATACTTGCATTACGGTTGTTCTGGAACAATTTGGTTACGGTTTTGGATTTACAGGTTTTATGATGTATTTAATTCATGTGGCAGAAGGCGAATCGAAAACAGCGCATTATGCACTTGCAACTGGATTTATGGCATTAGGAATGATGCTTCCAGGAATGTTAAGCGGTTATATTCAGAAATTTTTAGGCTATCAAAACTTCTTTGTTTGGGTTTTAATGGCTACAATTCCAGGTCTTATTTTATCACGTTTTTTAACTTTCCCAAAAGATTTTGGGAAGAAATCAGAAGAAGTTTAAACCCCAAATCAAACTTTACCTATGGAAATCAATGAAAATTTGCAGAACGAACGAAATCTGAAAGGATCGGAGTTCGAAAAAAATGGAAATCTTGAAAAAGCAATTGAATTGTATGAAGAAAATGTTGCGGAAGGCTTTAAAGGAAATCATCCATACGATCGATTAGCAACGATTTACAAAAACGAAAACGACCTCGAAAATGAAATTCGGGTTTTAGAAAAAGCAATTGTGGTTTATGAAATCATCACAATCGAAGACCGATTGGAAGGATTGCCAAAACTTTTCCGTTTCAAAAACAGATTGGAAAAAGCGCTTGAAACCAAAAAACAATTGGCTAAGCAAAAGAAAGCTAAATTGAAATAATTTTTACCATTAAGACATTAAGTAATTTAAGCCAAGCTTTATGAACTTTCTTATTGAAAAGAAGAGAATAAAGTAAAACTAAGGCGCTAAGCTTAATTTTTTTTACCTCGAATAGATTAAGCAATTTAAGCCATAGCTTTATGAACTTAATGCCTTAATGATAAAACAAGATAACTAAATTTATTTGACATGGTTACTTTAAAACGTACGAATTCAGACGATATCGATTTTATAAATCTGGTTGTTTTATTAGACCAAGATTTAGCGATTCGAGATGGCGAAGATCATGCGTTTTATAATCAGTTTAATAAAACCGATAAAATAAAACATACAATCGTTTATTATGAAAACGGAATTCCTGTTGGCTGTGGCGCTTTTCGTGAAAAAGAACCAGGAACAACAGAAATTAAACGAATGTATGTTCATCCAGATCACAGAAAAAAAGGAATTGCGTCAAAAGTTTTAGCCGAACTTGAAATCTGGGCAAAAGAAGTCGGTTATACTTATACTATTTTGGAAACTGGAAAAAACCAACCGGAAGCCATCAACTTATATCAAAAATTAAATTATACCATAACTCCCAATTATCCGCCTTACGAAAAAATGGATAATAGTGTTTGCATGAAAAAGACTTTATAATAATGAAAATCACAGCCGAAGCATTACGACAAAAAATAGGACAATTTTTCTTTCCAGCAGTATTCATCAATGATACCGAAGAAAATATTCAAGAAACTGAACGCCTTATAAAGGAGCACAATATTGGCGGACTAACCTTTTTCCACAGTCGTGCGAGCGCTGCAACCAATTACGAAAGCAAGAAAAAAGTAGTTTTTAATGACGACAGCTACGAAAAAATCAAAGCTTTGATTGTTCGTTATCAAAAAGCCGCTTCTACTCCACTTTTAATCAGTATTGATGCGGAATGGGGATTGGCAATGCGAATCGAAAAAACGCCGCAATATCCGTATGCGATTACGCTTGGTGCTTTACCAGAAAACAAAGCAAAGCTAGTTTATGAAGCTGGAAAACAAATTGGTTTAGATTTAAAAGCTGCTGGTATTCAATATAATTTATCGCCTCTGGCAGATATCAATAATAATCCAAATAATCCCGTTATCGGTTATCGTTCTTTTGGTGAAAACAAAGAAAAAGTAGCCGATTTTTCAGTTGAATATTTAAAAGGAATGTCGCAAGTTGGTGTTTTAGGATGTTTGAAACACTTCCCTGGGCATGGAAACACCAATGTCGATTCGCATTTAGGATTGCCTGTTTTAAAGGAAACTTTGGAAGAATTATTAGAAAACGAATTATATCCATTCATTAAAGGAATTGAAAATAATGTTGATTCAATTATGATTGGGCATTTGGCAGTTCCTAGCTTAAATGAAGGAAAAGACACTTCTGCAACTTTATCAAAAGCGGTTATTCAGGATCTTTTACGTAATAAATTAGGTTATGATGGTTTGGTAATTTCGGATGCGTTAAACATGCATAGCGTTTCTAAATTGTACGAAACAAAAGGTCAGTTAGAATGGGAAGCTTTCAACGCTGGAAATGATATTTTATGTTTCGCCGAAAATGTTCCTGAAGGAATTGAAGCTATCTTTAAAAATGCTTCTCCAGACCGCATTTTCGAAAGCTATAATCGAATTATGAAAGCCAAAGAGAAAGTTGGAATTTTATCTGGAAACACTTCTGCCTCGGGCGAATTGGATTTCGAAAAAACATCAAAAATAAATTTAGAAATTGCTCAAAATGCCATTACTAAAATTATTGATAATTCAAGTGCTGAACTAGCTTTTGAAGCTCAGAAAAATAATAAACTTGCCAAATTAAGTTTATATAAAAATACTGAAAACACATTTTTCAAAACTTTAAATGCAAAACTTAATTCGCCAGAATTTGCTTTTGAAAATTCAGAAGTTTCTAATATTTCATCTATCAAAAAAGAATTAGAAAATTTCGACACTATTATCATTTCGTTGTTTGTCCCGAAAGCGAAACCGTTAAACAATTTCGAAATTGATAACGAAGTTTTAGACTTGCTTTCTGAAGTATTGCAGACAAAAAAATGCATTGTTTTTGTTTTCGGAAATCCGTACTCATTGCCTTTAATTCCTAATCTGAAAAAAGCTTCAGGATTAATTGAAGCGTATCAAGATTTTGAAGAATTTCAAAAAACAGCGGGAGTTCAATTTTTAGAAAAAAATAATTTCAATGGCGCTTTACCAGTAAATATTGATATTCAATAAATTACAATAATAAATAACCAAAATTTATCAACTTATAAATTTTTATAATCACATCTTATTGTAACTAGCTGTACTTATGCCCTACTTTTGCAGCAAATAAATATTAAACGTAAAACGAAAATTATGTCTTTAGTAGGAAAAAAATTCCCAAGTATTGCAGTAGATGCTATCTCAGAAATGGGTGACAACTTAAAAATCAACATTTTTGAAGAAGCAGTAAGCAACAATAAAAAAGTACTTTTATTTTGGTACCCAAAAGATTTTACTTTTGTATGTCCAACAGAATTACACGCCTTTCAAGCTGCTTTACCAGAATTTGAAAAAAGAAATACTATCGTAATTGGTGCTTCTTGTGACACAAACGAAGTTCACTTTGCTTGGTTAAATACTCCAAAAAACAATGGTGGAATCGAAGGTGTTACTTACCCAATTTTAGCTGATACAAACCGTAACTTAGCTAACATTTTAGGTATTCTTGATATCGAATCTACAAGCTATAGCGAAGATACTGATTCAGTTATCATCGAAGGTTCTAACGTAACTTACAGAGCTACTTACCTTATTGACGAAACTGGAAAAATCTTCCACGAAAGCGTAAACGATATGCCATTAGGACGTAACGTAAACGAATACTTAAGAATGGTTGACGCTTACACTCACATTCAAACTAAAGGTGAAGTTTGCCCAGCAAACTGGGAAGCTGGTAAAGAAGCAATGTCTGCTGACAGAATCAGTACAGCTGAATACTTAAGCGCAAACTAATTCTTTTTTAAGGTTCTGAGGTTCTAAGACACTAAGGCGCTAAGCTTTTTTACTGAACTTTAAATCTTAAATAAAAATTCTACAATATAGTTATCGGGTTCTAAGATTAAAACTTAGAATCTTAGAACCTTGATGACTTTAGATCTCACAAAAATAATTTTAACGTTAAGTCATTTATGGACTAAGGGCTAAAAAACTTAGAACCTTAGCACCTCAGCGACTTAGCACCTTAAAAAATAAACTATGTTAATCGACTTAAACGAAGATACGTTAGCAGATTTAGTTGCTAAAAACGAAAAAGTAGTAGTGCAATATTCAGCTTCATGGTGTGGAAATTGCCGTATTATGAAACCAAAATTCAAAAAATTAGCGACAGAGAATGAAGCTATCACTTTTGTTTTGGTTGATGCAGAAAACTCTCCTGAATCAAGAAAATTAGCTAACGTAAGCAACTTGCCAACTTTCGCTACTTTCGTAAACGGACAATTGGTTGGCGAAACGCAAACTAACAAACAAGAAGTTTTAATTGACTTAGTAAACGCTATAGTTTAATTGGTTATTTGTTTATTCGTTCAATCGATTAAACAAAAAAACGATTTAACGCTTAAACAAAAAATTATGAAATTACCTGTAATTAAGCATTTAACACAATTCATCGAAGAAAACGATCAGGATTATATCATTGAAACGATCGAAGTTTTGGAAGCTATGACTGAAATTCCTTCTCTTAAAGATGAAGAACTAGACGTAATCGGTGAATTGATTTCAAATATGTACGGTGCCCTTGAAGTGCAAAAATTAGTTGCTCAAGGAACAGATAAAAAAGAAGCTTTAAATACGTTCATGAAACGTGTTTTAGGTTCAATCGATAAATAAATCGACCTCCTCTCAAGAATAAATAAAAAAATAAAGCTGAGAAAGCGTTTCTAATTTAGGGGCGCTTTTTTTAGTATTGTGGTAAATGGCACACGGATGACACAGATTCACTTCGTGAAGTCTCGGATTTAGACGGGTTCTTCTGTTTTGCACATACCAAATCCGTTTAAATTCGCGTTTTTGCGTAAGCAAATCCGTGTCATCCGCGCCCAATCCATATACAAACTAAGATAAAAATCCACCTCCTTAATCTCTCCTTAAACCCTTAACAAATACTTTTAGATTAAAATATTAATCCTTACTTTTGAGCCTCATTAATTTTAATCAAAAATCATGGCATCTATCACATTAGGAGGAAATCCAGTTCATACATCAGGTGAATTACCAGCAGTCGGATCACAACTAGCTGACTTCAAATTAGTTCAAAACGATTTATCAGTTGCATCTTTAAGCAATTTTGCTGGTAAAAAATTAGTTTTAAATATTTTCCCAAGTGTTGATACCGGAACTTGTGCAACATCTGTTAGAAAATTCAACCAAAGTGCAAGCGGATTAGAAAACACTACCGTTTTATGTATTTCAAGAGATTTGCCTTTCGCTCAAAAACGTTTCTGCGGTGCTGAAGGTTTAGAAAATGTGGTAAACTTATCAGATTTTCAAACTGGTGCTTTTGGAAAAGCAAACGGTTTAGAAATCGTTGATGGACCATTAGCAGGTTTACACTCAAGAGCAATTATTGTTGCTGATGCAAACGGAAAAATTGTTCACACAGAACAAGTAGCAGAAATTGCAAACGAACCAAATTACGAAGCAGCTTTAGCAGCACTATAATATTTTCCTTTAAATGGAGTTTCAAAAAGATAATACATTTGTTACAGGCCGATTAAAAAGTAT
>Ga0308157_10003690_pt1 | contig 21752 bp, 20 predicted proteins | sample PhyBR1_FD_201035 | JGI IMG/M metagenome (GOLD analysis project Ga0308157, IMG submission 201035) | Phyllosphere microbial communities from UC Gill Tract Community Farm, Albany, California, United States - DLSLB.R1 | ecosystem: Host-associated > Plants > Phyllosphere > Unclassified | place: USA...
TGCACTGAAGGTGGCGACGAAAGCACCTACAGCCACGCCCACACCTTCACCTTCGAAAGCCGCCAGTGCCACCGCCGCTTCGCCAGCACCTCGGGCAGCGATGTCGCCCAGGTACTGAAAAAGGCCTGGCTGTCGTACACCAAGGCCGACCTCAACCTGGTCGGCACACTGGACCTGACCACCCTCAAGACCTTCACCGAAGCCGCCCTGCACTCCCGTCTGCTGGCGCTGCTGACGGCCAGCGGCCTGGCCCGTGAAGTGGATGGCCAGTGGATGCTGCAAGCCCAGGCCGACTGACGGCCCGGCGGCAGGGCAGGATTCCACCGGTCTGCTAACGTGGTGGAATCCGCCCATTCGCAGGTAGTCCGCCATGGCCCGCACAACGCCCATCGAGCTGTACCGCAATATTGGCATCGTCGCCCACGTGGACGCCGGCAAGACCACCACTACCGAGCGGATCCTGTTCTACACCGGGGTCAACCACAAGATGGGCGAGGTGCACGATGGCGCGGCGACCATGGACTGGATGGCCCAGGAGCAGGAACGCGGCATCACCATCACCTCGGCGGCGACCACGGCGTTCTGGCAAGGCTCGACCAAGCAGTTTGAGCACAAGTACCGCTTCAACATCATCGACACCCCCGGCCACGTCGACTTCACCATCGAGGTGGAGCGCTCGTTGCGCGTGCTCGATGGCGCGGTGGTGGTGTTCAGCGGTGCTGACGGGGTAGAGCCACAGTCCGAGACGGTCTGGCGCCAGGCCAACAAATACCATGTGCCACGCCTGGCCTACATCAACAAGATGGACCGCCAGGGTGCCGACTTCCTGCGTGTGGTCAAGCAGATCGACCAACGCCTGGGGCACCACCCGGTACCGATCCAGCTGGCCATCGGCAGCGAGGAGAACTTCATCGGCCAGATCGACCTGGTGAAGATGAAAGCCATCTACTGGAACGACGCTGACCACGGCACCAGCTACCGCGAAGAAGACATACCCGCCGAACTGCAGACGCTTGCCGACGAATGGCGCGCGCACATGGTAGAAGCAGCCGCCGAGGCCAATGACGAACTGCTCAACAAGTTTCTCGAAGGCGAAGAGCTGAGCATCGACGAGATCAAGGCCGGTTTGCGCAAACGCACCATCGCCAACGAAATCGTTCCGACCATCCTCGGCTCCTCTTTCAAGAACAAGGGCGTACCGCTGATGCTCGATGCGGTAATCGACTACCTGCCCGCCCCGTCGGAAATCCCCGCCATTCGCGGCACCGACCCGGACGATGAAGACAAGCACCTGGAACGGCACGCCGACGACAAAGAGCCGTTCTCGGCCCTGGCTTTCAAGATTGCCACCGATCCATTCGTCGGCACCCTCACCTTCGCCCGCGTTTATTCCGGCGTGCTCAGCTCAGGCAACGCGGTACTCAACTCGGTTAAAGGCAAGAAGGAACGCATCGGCCGCATGGTGCAGATGCATGCCAACCAGCGTGCCGAAATCAAGGACGTGTGCGCCGGCGACATCGCCGCGCTGATCGGCATGAAGGACGTGACCACCGGCGACACCCTGTGCGACATGGACAAACCGATCATCCTCGAACGCATGGAGTTCCCTGACCCGGTGATTTCCGTGGCCGTGGAGCCCAAGACCAAGGCCGACCAGGAAAAAATGGGCATCGCCCTGGGCAAGCTGGCCCAGGAAGACCCGTCATTCCGCGTGCGTACCGACGAAGAAACCGGCCAGACCATCATCTCGGGCATGGGCGAGTTGCACCTGGACATCATCGTCGACCGCATGCGCCGCGAGTTCAACGTCGAGGCCAACATCGGCAAGCCGCAGGTGGCCTACCGGGAAAAAATCCGCAACACCTGCGAAATCGAGGGGCGTTTTGTGCGCCAGTCCGGCGGCCGTGGCCAGTATGGCCATTGCTGGATCCGTTTCGCCCCCGGCGACGAAGGCAAGGAAGGTCTGGAGTTCATCAACGAAATCGTTGGCGGCGTGGTACCGCGCGAGTACATCCCGGCGATCCAGAAGGGTATCGAAGAGCAGATGAAGAACGGCGTGCTTGCCGGCTACCCGCTTATCAGCCTCAAGGCCGCCGTGTTCGACGGTTCGTACCACGATGTCGACTCCAACGAAATGGCCTACAAGATCGCGGCTTCAATGGCCACCAAGCAGCTGTCACAGAAAGGCGGCGCGGTGTTGCTGGAACCGGTGATGAAAGTGGAGGTGGTGACGCCGGAGGAATACCAGGGCGACATTCTGGGCGACCTCAGCCGGCGCCGCGGGATGATCCAGGACGGTGACGAAACACCGGCCGGCAAGGTAATCCGTGCCGAAGTGCCGTTGGGCGAGATGTTCGGCTACGCCACCTCGATGCGTTCGATGACCCAGGGCCGGGCCAGCTTCTCGATGGAGTTCACCCGCTATGCCGAAGCCCCGGCGAGCATTGCCGATGGGATCGTCAAGAAAAACCGCGGGGAGTAAGCGGCTCTCCTGTCCCGCCCCCTTCGCGGCTAAAGCCGCTCCCACAAGGGATCGCATACCCTTGTAGGAGCGGTTTTAACCGCGAAGAGGCCGGTACAGGCAGCCATAATTTTCAATGTTGCTCGCCAGCCCGCTTCAACAGTTTCTTGCACCGCTCTGACAAATGCACCACGCGCAAATGCTTGCCCGCCTTCGCATACCGCTCACGCAGGGTCTTGAGCGCCGCAACCGCCGAATAGTCGACAAAACTCAAATGCTGGCAATCCAGCGTGACCTGGGCCGGGTCCTGGGCCGTGTCGAACTGGTTGAGGAAGGAGGCGGTCGAGGCGAAGAACAGCGTGCCATGCACCTGATAACGTTTGCCGCCCTCGGCGTCCTCATGGCTGTCGGCGTACAGCTCCCGCGCATGCTGCCAGGCAAAGTTCAGCGCCGCGATGATGATGCCGAACAGCACCGCCATGGCCAGGTCGGTAAACACGGTGACCACGGTCACTGCAATGATCGCCAGCACATCGTTCACCGGCACCTTGTGCAGCACCCGCAGCGACGCCCAGGCGAAGGTCTGCTGAGCCACCACGAACATCACCCCGACCAGCGCCGCCAGCGGAATACGCTCGATCAGCGGCGACAGGAACAACACGAACAGCAAGATCATCACCCCGGCCACTACCCCGGACAGCCGGCCGCGGCCATTTGAACTGAGGTTGATCACCGTCTGGCCGATCATTGCGCAACCGCCCATCCCACCGCACAGGCCCGAAACCATGTTCGCCGCGCCCAATGCCACGCACTCGCGGTCCGGAAAGCCACGGCTCTCGGTCACTTCATCGGTCAGGTTGAGGGTGAGCAAGGTTTCCAGCAGGCCGACCATGGCCATCAGCACGGCGTAGGGGGCGATGATCTTCAGGGTTTCCAGGTTCCAGGGCACATCCGGCAGTGCCAGCCCCGGCAGGCCACCGGCGATGTGCGCCATGTCGCCCAAAGTGCGGGTGGGCAGGCCGAGCAGGTACACCAGCAGGCCCACGCCAAGGATCGCCACCAACGCTGGCGGCACCGCACGGGTCAGTTTCGGCAGGACGTAGACCACCGCCATGGTGAGTGCCACCAGGCCGATCATCAGGTACAGCGGCGCGCCGCTGAGCCAGTGCTCACCCGCCTTGAAGTGCTCAAGCTGCGCCATGGCAATGACGATGGCCAGGCCGTTGACGAAGCCGAGCATGACCGGGTACGGCACCAGGCGCACCAGTTTACCCAGCCGTAGCAAGCCGAACAGGATCATCACCACGCCACCCAGCAAAACCGTGGCCAGCAGGTATTGCGCGCCGTGCTGCACAACGAGTGCCACGATCACCACCGCCATCGAGCCGGCCGCGCCGGAAATCATCCCCGGTCGACCGCCAAACAGCGCCGTAAGGGTGCAGATGATGAAAGCGCCATACAGGCCCATCAGCGGGTTGAGATGAGCCACCAGGGCAAAGGCGATGCACTCGGGCACCAAGGCGAACGAGGTGGTCAGGCCGGCGAGCAGGTCGGCGCGTAGTCGGGCGGGCTTCATGGGCTTCCTGTGGGGCAGTGCGGGCGGACGTTACAAAAACGAGGGCCGCGATGTTACGGAATTTGTCTGACAGCGGCCACCGTTCAGCGCACCCGCTCCCGGCTCTGCACTGCCAGGTCCAGCGCGCGCTGCATGTCCAGGCGCGCCGAACGCCCCAAGTCGGGGTGGTTCAGGCGCCCACCACGCTCCGAAGGCAGGATCGGCGCCGTCAGGTCTTCGGCATCCATCGCCTCGAAATCCTGCTCGGTGCCCAGGGTCAGGGCACTGCGCCGCAACAGCATGCGCACCTGTTCCGGGGTCAGGGCCGGGTTGATCGACAGCATCGCCGCCACGGTGGCAGTCACCAGGGGTGTTGCGTACGATGTGCCGCAATGCGCAGCCGCGGCAGCCGCCGGGCGTATGCAGGCAGCAGCACTGACATCCACGCGCATGTCGATGTTGGAACTGTGGCGCTTGCGCACATGGTCGGGGGCTTCGACCGCCGTCGCCTTGTCGCTGCGCTGGTGCCCGCCCACCACCAGCAGTTGTTCGGTGATGAACGACGACGGCAGGCGGTATTCATCGGTACCTGACCACGACGCACCGTTGCCCGCCGAATTCACCACCACCACATCCGGGTGCTCTTTGCGCAGCCAGAGGAAGAACTCCTCAAGCAACTCCTCGTAGCCACTCATCGCCAGCCCGGAACGCACCAGCGAATCGACCTCATCACCGTTGACGTCGCGTGCGCCGACCCGGTGGATGCCCCAGCTCCAGTTCAGCACCCGCACGCCATCCTCGACCAGGTTCACCGATGCAGCAATGTTGGCGGTGATACCTGCATCCGAGTTGCGCTCTACAATCACCTCGAAGCCAGGGCTGTGCTTGCCCAGCCCCGGCAAAAAACCCTCACCCTGCGCGGCGAGAATGCCTGCGACATGGCTACCGTGGCTTGTCGGGCGATCACCGTCGCGAGCATACACGCACGTCTGACCCTGTTCGCAGCCGCCTCGGTATTGGCTGAACCCCGGGGCGTCAAAGTCCACTTCACGCTCGATTACCCCGACCCGCACGGGCTGCACCGGCAAGCGCGAGGCGCCAATCCGTCGCTGGTAGAAATACAGCGCGTCCATGAAGCGGTTGGCGGCCCATTCATCCGCTTGGTCGATGGCCCTGGTGTCGCGCCCGCTGCCCTCTTCCCCACCCTCCGGGGCGGACTCCTCGACAATTACGGCATCCACGCTGACCTCACTGCCCATGCGCAGGATCATCGCGTCACGCTGCACCAGGTCGTCCACCGGTAAGCGCAGCTGATAGACATTCAGCGGCGGTATGGCACCGACAACCTGGGCGCCGTATTTACCGGCAATGCGCCGGGCCTCGCCAAGGCCGTCGTGTTGTTCTTCGATCAACAGGCTGACCAGGTCGACATAGGTAGTCAGGCCATCCATGTTCTTGGCCACTTCATCAGGCCCTGCGGCGACAACATGACTTCTCTGGCGGGTTAGCCATATCGGGTTGCTGGTGCGGCCATCATATTCCAGCCAAAGGGGCGCGCTGCGCTGGGCTTTTTTCGCCAGGTTCAGGGTAAGCCGGTCACCTTTGCGCTCGATATCGGCTGTTGGCAGTCGCACACCGCCCAGCCATACCTTTGGCACATCTGCACCGAGCCCCTCGGCACGCAGGCACCATTGCTCCCCGCCTTCGCCGAGCAGGTCGCCGCAACGCTGCAGTTGCTTGATGCGCAGCGTATCCGGTGCAGCCTGTGCACCAAGGCTGCAAAGCCACAACAGCAAGAACAGGCCACCCCTCATGCGATCACCCCATGCACTCCCTCTGAGTGCGACTGGCGGGACAACTCAAAGGTTCATCTACGGCCAGCAACTGCCTTGTCGCGGGCAAGCCATTCAGCCATGGAAGCATCCTCCAGCGCGTACTCGCCACGATTGGCCTTCCACACCAGCTCCTTGTCGCGCAGAGCATCGAGGGCCTTCTGTACGTTAGGCGTATTGGCGTTGGCTTCTGCCTGGGCCTGCACCAGCTTGCGTCTGATGTCGATCAAGGTCTGCTCTGTGAACGGCGAGAACGGATGTCGGCCTAGCGTGCGCTCGGCCATTACCTCAAGCACCGCCTGCTGCAACGGCGAAAGCTCGTTCCAGGCACTTTCGTAGTCACTCCAGACACCAGCCTGATGGTTGAGTGCCCCAGTGCGCAGCAGATCGCCCAAGTTGCCCGCCTCACCCAGGCCGACGCTGACTTCGGCCAACAGCTTGTTGAGCATTTCCGGGCGACGGCCGACCAGCTCGAAAGCGTACGCCAGGTCCTCTACCTTGAACTGATTGCTATCGGCCAGGCGCCGGTTCCACAAACCCGTGATGAATTCTACATATTCCCGCCCCAGTAACGGGAACGGCGTGATGGTGGCACCAAAGAACGGCTGCTTGCTCTTGAGTACCAGGTTGGCCAGCTTGTCGCGGCTGGAGCCTGTGAACACCAGGCGCAAGCCGTCCGGACGGTCGCCACGGTTGAGGTGGTCACGCGCGGCTTTCAGCGCGAACATGGCATTGAGGCCATCTTCGCTGTTAAGGGCGTGCTGAGCCTCGTCGATGATCAGCACTACCATCTGCCCTGACACTTGATGCAGCACGGAAAGTGCCTGCGCCAAGGTAGTACCCGCAGGCAGTTGCGGGCGGGTGAAATCCCAGCTCAGGGTGCGCAGCAGGTTTATTTTTTCGATACCAGCCTTTTTCGCGGTCCTGGCCAGCGCACCTTCGAAACTGGCCAGCGCAGTGCCGATGGCGCCACTGATGAGCTGCGCCGGGGCCGCGTGGCGGTCCGACCACAGGTCCACGTAAACCGGTCGCCAGCCGCGCCGTATGCATTCCGGTATCAAGTCGTTGTTGAGGAAGGTGCTCTTGCCCGTGCGCCGGGGCGCGGCCAGGAACATGCCCGCGCTGTAATCGATCAGCGACTCGCCTGCCAGGTCTTGGGCCAGAGCGTTGGCCAGTTGATCACGGCGCAGGAGCGGGCGAACAGCAGCCATGTCATCATCCTCAATTATCTTGCCTACTATAATTTATAGCCTACAAGATAAATAAGGATATTACGACCTTCTGAACAGCGCCGGCGTGATCCAGATCCGGCAGGAAGCCGGCAAATTTGCCATCATGTTCATTCCACCTGCGGAGATCATGGACATGCCGCTACGCCCCCTTTTCACTTCCCTGCTGCTGCTTGCCAGCCTCGCCGCCCAGGCCGCTACCGAGGTGGTGCCGCTGCAGCACCGCGCCAGCGCCGAACTGTTGCCTGCCGCGCAGGCATTCATCGGCAAGGACGGCACGGTGAACGCCTTCGAGAACAAGCTGATCGTCAACGCCAGCCCCGAGCGCATTGACGACCTGCGCGCCTTGCTGCAGCAACTGGACACTGCTCCCAAGCGGCTGCTGATCAGCGTCGACAACAACGACAGCAATTTCCAGGACAACCGCGGCAACGCACGCGTCATCCACTACGGCACCAGCAACCGCGAAGGCGGCATGCAGCAGGTGCAAGCCAGCGAAGGCCAGCCTGCGCTCATTCAGGTAGGCCAGAGCATCCCGATCACCAGCACCAGCACCGACGGCTATGGGCGCATAGAGAGCAACACCGAATACCGCAACGTGACCCAGGGCTTCTACGTCACGCCAAGCCTGAGTGGTGACACGGTTCGTCTGCAAATAAGCACCAATAATGACCGCATCAGCCAGGAACGTGCAGATGTAGTGAAGGTACAGAGTACCGACACGACAGTCACCGGCAAGCTCGGTGAATGGATCACCCTGGCAGGCTACAACCAGCAGAGCCAAGCCGACCGCAGCGCGTCAAGCCGCAGTTACAGCACCCAGCGCGGTGAAAACATGACTTTGCGGGTAAAAGTCGACCTTCTCGACTGATCCCAGGCAATTCAAGGCCTCGACCAAAGGCCTTGAAACTGACTGACAAGTCGCATTAGACCAAAGATGTAGTAAGCGAAAAAAACCACTACAAAACATTTGACAGGGTCTTTTTCCCAAGGGCATGATGGCCTCGCTCCCGCTAATCAGGGGCCCTGGCAAGGGCCTTCGAGGCGTGCTCCTCCCACCCCTGGAGGCACCTCGTGTCTATACGGCCCACAAGGCGGTTCGACGGGATTGCGACTGCAACGAAGAAGTTGTCCCGAGGGACGGAAGCGCATCACCGCAGTACTGGCAATCGCGTAGCACCGCAGCAAGGCAACCACGAGCCGACCTGCCGGAGCACACCTTCGCCTGGGCTGCCCACCCTTCCCCTTCGAGCCTTCGCGTTCGCCGCCGCACTCCTTAGAACAGGACAGCCGCCAAGCGCCCTGATCTGCACCCGAGCATCAGCACAATTAACCCAAGATCGATGCGACGAGGTTTATTTCCATGGCACTGACACGCGAACAGCAAATTGCAGCCCTCGAGAAAGACTGGGCCGAAAACCCGCGCTGGAAAGGCGTGACCCGTACCTACACCGCCGCTGATGTCGTTCGCCTGCGTGGCTCCCTTCAGCCAGAGCACACCCTGGCCCGCCAAGGTGCAGAAAAACTGTGGAAGCTGGTCACCCAAGGTGCCCACCCGTCCTTCCGCCCAGAAAAAGATTTCGTCAACTGCATGGGCGCCCTGACCGGTGGCCAGGCAGTACAGCAGGTAAAGGCTGGCATCCAGGCCATCTACCTGTCCGGCTGGCAGGTTGCCGCCGACAACAACTCGGCCGAGTCGATGTACCCTGACCAGTCGCTGTACCCGGTTGACTCGGTACCGACCGTGGTCAAGCGCATCAACAACTCGTTCCGCCGCGCCGACCAGATCCAGTGGAAAGCCGGCAAGAACCCGGGCGACGAAGGCTACATCGACTACTTCGCGCCTATCGTGGCAGACGCCGAAGCCGGTTTCGGCGGCGTACTGAACGCCTACGAACTGATGAAGAACATGATCGAAGCAGGCGCCGCGGGCGTGCACTTCGAAGACCAGCTGGCCTCGGTTAAAAAATGCGGCCACATGGGCGGCAAGGTGTTGGTACCAACCCAGGAAGCCGTACAGAAGCTGGTGGCCGCGCGCCTGGCAGCTGACGTGTCGGGCGTACCGACCATCATCCTGGCCCGTACCGACGCCAACGCCGCCGACCTGCTGACCAGCGACTGCGACCCGTACGACCAGCCGTTCGTGATTGGCGAGCGTACCCGTGAAGGCTTCTACAAGGTCCGCGCCGGCCTCGACCAGGCCATCTCCCGCGGCCTGGCCTACGCGCCATACGCCGACCTGATCTGGTGCGAAACCGCCAAGCCGGACCTGGACGAAGCCCGTCGCTTCGCCGAAGCGATCAAGAAGGAGTACCCGGACCAGATCCTGTCGTACAACTGCTCGCCTTCCTTCAACTGGAAGAAGAACCTGGACGACGCCACCATCGCCAAGTTCCAGCGCGAGCTGTCGGCCATGGGCTACAAGCACCAGTTCATCACCCTGGCGGGCATCCACAACATGTGGCACGGCATGTTCAACCTGGCGCACGACTACGCCCGCAACGACATGACCGCCTACGTGAAGCTGCAAGAGCAGGAATTCGCTGACGCCAGCAAGGGCTACACCTTCGTGGCGCACCAGCAGGAAGTGGGCACCGGTTACTTCGATGACATGACCACCGTGATCCAGGGTGGCGCATCGTCGGTGACTGCGCTGACCGGCTCGACCGAGGAAGAGCAGTTCCACTGATAGTGGCTTGCCGCTGAAGAAAGGCCCAGGGCTGCGAAAGCCCTGGGCTTCTTTCATGCATGATTCGAATACGCGCTGCCAAAACTCCGGGCGAACTCTAAGCGCGGAATCCACCATCGATCGGTACCGCCACACCAGTTACATAAGAAGCCGCCTCCGAGCTAAGCCAGTACACAAGCTCAGCAACCTCATGGGCTTCACAGACTCGCCGCATAGGCTGCGAGGCACACACCGAATCAAATTTGCTCCCCAGTACATGCTTCGCCAATGGCGTTGATACAAACCCCGGACACACGGCATTGACCCGGACGCCATAAGGGGCATATTCCTTTGCAACGGCTCTGGTAATTCCAACTAGCGCGTGCTTGCTGGCAGTGTATACAGAGCCACCCGTGACACTGGCATTCAGACCCGCTAGCGAGGCGACGTTGACAATGGTGCCATGTCCCGCCTCACGCATTGCAGGCAACACCGCCTTCATGCATTGCCATGGCGCACGTACATTCGTGGACATGACATCATCGAAATCAGCCTCGGGATAGTCCTCGGTCATCGTGAATGATCGACCGTCAATACCGATGCTGTTGACGAGACAATTTATGGGTGGGTGATCGAGAGCCAGTTGCTTAAAAAGGTCGGTCAACTCGGTAGGGCTACGCAAATCGACCGAGTACGAATGCGCACACGCCATCTCCCTGTTGATACCCTCACACACACGAAGGTTCCGAACATGATCACGTCCGCACACAATGACTGTGTATTGCTCTCTGGCAAATTTCCATGCACACGCCTCTCCGATACCGGAATTGCCACCAGTAATAACAACAACCTTGCTCATGCCTTCAAGTCCCTTCTGTCAGTAATCAAGCCTTCCACGTCGTAGGAAGAGACAGGTCAGGCCAAAAATCACACCCGCGCAACCAAAAACCGTCCAGGTAACACTGAAGCCAAGGCCAGCCAGCATCGGCACAGCCAAGATTACGCATAGCACTCGTGCCGCAGCCTGAATTACAGGTATCAAGGAAAACAAAAACCCTTGTCGCGACACCGGCGCTCGCTGGGCAATCAAGGTCGCCATGTAGGTGATACCGATGATCTCTCCCAAGGTCCAGATCACCACTAACAATAGTATTGCGGGCCAAGTATCGACCAAGGCATAGGCGCCGAAACCAATGCCGTAGCAGATCGCCGCCAGCGCCATGTTAGCCATGGCAGACCAACGCCGGCTCAAGGCAATCAGCGGTCGAGTTAGGACAATAACCAGTAACCCATTAACAATTCCTGCCACTCCAAAAAGATGAGCCGCATCACTCACCCCCAATGCTTCTAACCAGAGAGGGAACTGGTATTCGCGCTGACCATCAAGCAGGGACAATACGAAAAACATCACACCCGCCAAGATCACCACCGCGGGTATCGGCACATCCTTTGCCTTAAGCGGCGTATCCTTAGCATCGAGATGACTTCCGGTTAGCGGCAGAGCCAAGGCAGCGCTCGTCACCAGGCAAACTAGACTAATCGCTGCGGTAAACCACAAGAGATACTGGCTTTGCCAACTAAGAAGAACACCCCCTACGACGAACAGCAGGACACCACCTGCATTACTGGCTAGATGAAGATAGGCAAAGGCCCCCACCTGATCGTCTGACGGTGCAGCCCGGGCGGTCATCACGCTGAAAAGCGGTGTGATGGCGCCCGCACTGAACATAAAAAGCAAAATCATGCCGATTGCGATGGGTAAGATCGGCAGCAGACTGCCCAACAGCGCGAGCAGCGCCGTCGACGAACAGCCCAACAGAAGAAGTCGACTGCCCACACGACCTGGCAGTTGTCCACCCAGCAGGTTTCCGGCCAAATAGCTGATGATCATCAGCGACACCGTAGTCGCCAGTTCAGCATCTGCCAAAGCAAAGTGCCGATTCATAAATAACGCCGCAAACGACCCGACCCCGTTGGCCAGGACAAACAGCAACTTGAGCAATGCCACCTTATGCATTAGCGGGCTCATTCGCTTAATGCCGTGGCTTACGGCGCTACCCATGAGGACCGAGGCACAACGTCGTGCCGTCCTTGAACCTTGAAATCCAGCGACGCTCGCTACCAACTTGAATATTCCAGAGCCCGAGCAACTCATCGACATCCAGCAATCTCGCCTGACGAGCTAAGCGCAGGTACAAGCGCACAGCCTTCACGCTGGTGCAACACTGGAGTAGTTGGCCACTGGCCAAAGGACAGACCTCGCCAGCGGCATAGAAACACTCTCTGGCCTTCAGCAAATCACGGCTGCTGCCGACTTCATAGAGCATCTCCAGCAACGCACGCTCGGGCACTGACCTGAGCACCCCACCCCGCCGCTCAAGGGTCGATGTGCGCAGATTTATCTCACCACTCCAATCAAACAATCGTGCATACACATAGCGCACCGGATAACGCTCGGTAAACCACCGAGGCAATGAGGCTCGGTTATCGCCCCACAATACTAGCGGAGGATCATTTTCATAAACTTCGCGAAGCGCACTGCTACCTCCTAAATGTAGGCAGGCATTCTGACGTTCCAGGTATGAGCAGCCCACCGCAAGGCTCAGCTCATTATTTGGAAAGGCATAGATACCGCGAGCTACGCGATTCAGCCAACCATTCCTAGCATAGCTGGCAGCCCTCTGGCTCGATATTCCAATGTGTTGCAAGACATCGAGGTCGAGCAACATCTCGCGTGGCTGGGAGGTATAGAGTTTTCTGATCAAAGAATATTGTTGTTGTATAGGCATACCTGCATCCTGCGACTTCTTGGCTGATGTCGGTGACTGTTAATGCGGGGCGTCCCTGCCCCGAGCGCTGGATTCATGCTTCTTGCAATGCCTGGATAAACGACTGCAGATCGTCATCCTTTGGAATTGCCACCCGCAGCACATTGGTCAGCAATGAACCAGCATGAGGATATACTGAGCAATCGCTGAATCGTATCCTCGCCCTGTGCAACGCTTTGGCCATACGCTGATCAGGGCCGTCCTCGAGGAGTAGGAAGTTGGCAAGGGTATCAATGACGCCGATTCCCAGGCCTTGGCAACACTCAACAATCCGCGTACGTACCCAATCTTGGCGACCATGCGCCGCTGCGATTTCTGGCTGATTGGCTAGGCAATGCAGGGCCGCCTTGACAGCCGCGTGGTTGATATCCCAAGGACCACGCAATTTGAGCAACTGCCTAACAGCATGGGTGCTGGCCACCACGTAGCCGAGACGCAAACCAGCCAAGCCGAAATACTTGGAAAACGAGCGGATAACGAACAACTGCTCAAGGCCGCTGAAGGTTCCAAGGCAAGAGTGGCGTAGGTACTCGTAATAGCACTCATCAACAATCACTGGCTTATCAAGTTCAACGCAGCGAACTATCAAGCGGTGCAGATCATCAGGCTCAATCTGCACTCCCAACGGATTGTTCGGATTGCACAGAATCAGCCCATCACGACCTGACAAGGCTTCGAGCACAACATTGCATGGAAGGTGGAATGATTGCCCGCGCCGCTCGTATGGCACCACGACTGTGCCCACACCATTGACGTCCAGCATCTGGTAGTAGAACGAGAACACGGGTGACGGAACAACCACCTGCGCACCCGGCGGGAAGATAAGACGTACCACCAGGTCGATGGCCTGGTCGGCGCCATTGGTCAGCAGAAGGTTCTGGCGAGGTACCTGACAGTAGTCACTGAGCCCATCGAGCAACTGTCGGTAGTTAGGGTAGGTGTATAGATCCCTCGGAGCCAAGGCATCGGAGAGGAATGTCTTAAGGAAGGACTCGAGAAACTGATTCTCGTTGAGGTCGAGCAACACCGAGGAGAAGTCCCGCTCCGGTGCCTTCCAGTGCCCTGCAGACAGGGTATGCGAATGCAATTTCACAAGCTGCCCCCTCCATAAATAACTTCCTCGCCCTGCCGATACATATGCCGAACATCGTCTTCGCTTGCATAGACCACAGGGCGGCCACTAGCGACAGCCAGCTGCTGACTAACAATTAGCCGCCCGACCTCCGCTGTGAATGCTAGGGCACGATGAAATGCCTCTGAGAGATTACGCCCTAAGGTGGTGATACCATGACCAGGCATGACGATGCAGTTGGTCGTAGTCACACATTGAGAAATGGCCCGTATGTCCAGCTCGATATTCACGCCCTCGCCAAGGATGCATGGAGGCTTGCCCAACACCAGGGCCGTATCATTGGAGACATACTTCATCGTTCGCCAGCGCATGACCGAAAAGAACGCCAGCACTTCATTGGGATGCAGGTGCACGGTGGCATTGATGTCCGGGCGACAACTGAAAATCTCTCGGTGCATCCGGTGCCCCAAGCTGGGCCTCGTAGTGCCGTGCACCAACTCATCTGTAAGCAAGTCGAGCACCACAATATTCTCCAGCCCACACTCTTCCAGGGACAGACCACCGTGTTTGGTGTAAATGACATCGCGCCGGCGATGTGGGCAATTGCGGCGCACCGCGATGTTTCCAAAGGTATTCATAAGCAGTTGCCTAGCAGCCAGCCGTTGCCCGTACACCCGAATGTCTTGAGCGATTGCCCGGTCGAACCAGACCGGTAACTCGCTATTCCCTTCAGGATTACGCTTGATGATCGGTTCAGGCATGTGCGTCGCCCTCCCGATCTTTGGGCCACCACTGGTTGGCAGTCACTAACGAGGTTTCCTCCAGCATGGCCAGCAGTGCTTGAAGCGCACGTGCCTTTAAGGTCGACAATGACCGTTCGCTGCAAAACGCAGCATGGGGCGTCAGCGCCACGCGTGCATGTGCACGCAGTGCAGGTAGGATCGCCGGCTCGTGCTCGACGACATCAAGCAGCGCCTGACTCACTTGCCCATTGTCCAGCGCCCACAACAAACTGTCGGTGTCAATCAGCCCGCCTCGGGATGTGTTGACCAGTACCGCCCCAGGTTTGAGCCTGGCCAGATTGCACTGATTGAACAGGTGGTGAGTCGCCGGCGTCAGCGGCAGGTGCAACGTCAGAATGTCGGCTTGCTCCAGCAATGCCTCGAACGAACAAGCCTGCGCCACCCCATCAGGGCAATGCACTAACGCTGGATCATGGAACTTCACCTGGTAGCCAAATACAGCCGCACGCCTGGCCACTGCCCGGCCGATGGCGCCATAACCCAAAACCCCGAGAACCGTATCATGGCAGGGCTTGAGCAACCCACCCGGCGAGTGGGTACCGCACTCACGCCAGCACCATCCACCCAGCTGGGTATGTTGGAAATAGTCAAGCAGCCTGCGCTGAGCTAGCAGCACAAGCGCCAAGCTGTGTTCGGCCACCTCCTCCACACCCACCTGGCCGATGTTGGCAAAGCGGATACCTTTAGTCATCAGGGCGGCCATATCAACATCATCCACCCCAGTGGTTGCCTTCACTAGAGCCCGACATCGCGACGCTTGCGCCAACAGTGCGCTGTCAACCTTCACGGAATGGAATGCAACGATGCCATCGGCCCATGCCAGCTGCACGGGCGTGGGGGTACAGGTCACCTTGATCTCGCAGCCGTCATCACGCAGGCCATCGAACTCGCCTTGCTCGACGTAGTTCACCTGTAATGAGTCGATCATCAGAATTTTCACGTGCTTATCCTTCTCCATTGGACGCTTATTGCCCGTGCGCTTAGGTGAGGTTCGTCATGGAACTGACGAAGTAGTTGCAGCGATGCCCCAACTGCCGCTCCAAGGCAGTGGTGTACAGGTGCATGGCAACAATCATGTCCTGACTGGCATGACCCACACACCGGAAGTAGCTGGTTGCCGCGTGCCATGGGAGTGCGGGCTCTTGCAGCACCGCCTCTAGCCCTACGACTTGTTCAGGAGTGATCAGCGAGCGAGCCAGGGCTTGGCTGATTTCCCCCGACTCATGCATTGCCGCCTGCGGGTCGTCGACATGGATAAGCGCCTGGCTGAGCAGACAAGGGTCAACTTCACAGGCTTGCAGCGTGCTCCCCCCGATGGCGTTGATGTGTACCCCAGGCTTAAGTTGATGAGACTGGATCAAGGGGGATGGCTTATCGTGGGAAGTGGTGGTGCAGACGATATCCGCATCAAACAGTGCCTGCTCGATTGACTTCACAGCCTCTACCGGCACGCCAACCTGCTCGCTCATCGAGACAGCAAAGGCATGGCAGCGATCCAGGTCTCTGGCCACTACCCTTACCCTCCGAAGTGCCCGGATCTCAGCCATAGCCTCTATGTGGGCCTTGGCCTGGACCCCAGCCCCGATTACCGCTAACGTCGGTTGCGCAACGGGGCAGAGACGGTCGGTGGCCAGCGCACTCATGGCAGCAGTACGGAGTGCGGTCAGCGCGCAGCCATCGAGCATAGCTTGCAAGCGGCCGGTATCGGAATCGAGTAACAAAACCGCGCCATTGATAGCAGGCAATCCTCGATTGGCATTGCCCGGAAAGAAGGACGACACCTTGATCCCCATTACCTTTCTATCAGCAAGGACAGCAGGCATGAACAAGGAGAAAGCCTGTTGCGCGGGATGCTCGATAACATGCCGCGGCGGTACCTTTTCCGGCGTGCGCACACTTGCACGGTAATCCCTCGCCAGCACAGCCAGGAGCTTCGTGATATCAGTGCAGTCGCGAATATCTTGCGCGTTGAGTAGAAGCATGCCCGAATCCTCGGCCGTCATAATCAACCAATCTGGTAGCTCTGCGAACTTGCTTCGCAGGGCACCAGGAAGGTTCGCCTGTAGGTAATTACTGGCAAGCTATCTTGGTTACGACCGGTGACCCGTACGGTAACGATGCCTTGCCCTGGTCGTGAGACCGAAAGCCGCTTTGCCAGCACTTCGCTCTCGGCATATAAAGTGTCACCTGCAAACACTGGGTTTGGCAGGCGGATTTCGTCCCAGCCCAAGTTGGCGATCGCACGTGCACTTAAGGTCGAGACAGTCATCCCACTGATGATGGCCAAAGTGACCGAACTGTTGACCAGTAGACGGCCGAATTCAGTATGCTGTGCATAATGGGCATCGACGTGTGAGGGGTGGTTGTTCATATTGATCAGGGACTGCCACAGATTATCTAACTCAGTGACAGTCCGACCGGGGCGGTGCTCGAATAGGTTGCCGACTACAAACGCCTCGTAGTACAAGCCAGGGGCTTCCCGATAGCGGTTTGCTGAAATTCGTTGATATCCGGTTATCATCGGTTCCATTGCCGAACTCCTCAGAGGCCCATTTCTTGGGCTCGCCGCATGACTTTCGCAGCCTGTTTGACGAAAGGTGGCCCGATCATCAGCGCATTTAACCGGGTAATCTTGTCGTCACTGCAGCGTGAAGCCTCGATAATCGCGTGGGCTCTTTCGATTTCCTCTGGCGAAGGAGTGAAAACCTGGTTGATGGCAGCCACCTGACGCGGATGGATCGCCGTCTTGCCGCTAAAGCCCAAGTCCCGGACAGCCAAGCTTTCTCTCAACAGTCCAGGCTCGTCATCCAGATGGAAGTAAGCAGTGTCGAATGCAGGAATGCCGGCCGCCGCCGCTGCGGCGACAATGCAAGAACGGGCATGCAGCATGTTCTCCCAACCACCGATATTCACACCCAAACTAGCCGCGTAATCCGCAGAGCCGAAGATCAAACCATCGGCACGATGCGCCACTGCATGGATGTCACGCAGGCACGAAGGGGTTTCCACTGTGACAAACACCAAAGGTGATATATCGCCCTCGCGGGCTACATTGGCGCGCACGACATCGATCTCGCTCGCACACTCCACCATGGTCATAACCACATATCTTGGCCGGTGCTCCAACCGTTGAAGCAACAGCAGGTCTCGTAACCCCTCGTTATTGCGCAGGGGATTGATGCGCACTGCCATGCCGACTAAAGACTGCTCAGCAAAAAATCGCTCAAGGTTTTGCCGTGCTTCAGCCTTCCGCTCAATGGGTACACCGTCCTCCATGTCCAGTACCCTGACGTCGCTCAGCTCGCTTTTGCAGTATTGCCCTGGGTAGAGGGCCGAGCAGTAGAGCAGGCTCCGGGGAGCGAACGAACTCATGATCGCACCTCCACCCGGCCTTCTTGTGGCTTGCACCATTGCTGAACCTGCTGCGCAACGATCGAACAGAAGCTGCGGATGTCTAGTTCGGTCATGTCCGCACGCAGCATAACCCGCAGGCCGGATTTATCCCTTGCGACAATCGGAAAGAAGACTGCGGAGGTGTAGTAGCCTTGCTGAAACACCGCTTCGGAAACCTTGACAGCCATGTCAGGGCTCGCCATGGGCATTACACGAATGGGCGAAGGTGTGCCGGCATACTCAGTTGGCACCAGCTGGTCGAACAAGTTGATATTGTCGGCCAGTCTACACTGCAAGGTTTGCAGTTCCGCACCACGGTGGATCTCCAGCGAGGCCATAGCCGCACCGATCGCAGCAGGGTTGAGATACTGCGAATAGGACATCGGTCCGCCAAACCGACGAAATTCCTTCAGATACGATGCCTGCCTAGACATGAAGATGCCACCACCATTGGCAGCAAATGCCTTGGCCAACGAGTAAACCAGAATAGTCCTGTTGTTTATTTCTGGCATTAACCCACGGACAATACCCTCGCCTTTTTTGCCACAAGCACTCAATGAATGGGAGTCATCAAAATAAAGAAACAGCCCGTACTTCTCTTGCAAGGCAAGCAACTGCTTAACGGGCGCACTACCGCCCATGCTATAGGCACCATCGGCAACATAAGCAACCTGACGGTGACGCTTGCACATATCTTCAATGAACTGCACATCATTATGAGCGCATGTGGCGACCTGTGTTTCATCACCGCAAACGGCTTTCATCTGATTCAATGCAAAGTGCGCATGCTTATCGAAAATCAGATAGGGCCGCACACCATTGGTGAATATGCCGGCGGCGAGCAACGGCAGTGTAGCTACAATTCCGGCACTGCAGGAAGTTGCCGTAAATGCTTGACAAGTGAAGTGCGATGACAGTGCATCTTCCAGCTCATCCAGTTCGCGAAGACGGATACGGATGCGCGAGGTTGGCAGGTTGACAGTACCACTGTCCAAGACATAGCGGGCTGCCCGCTGGGACAGTCGTTCATCAGTCTCAAGCCCCAGATAGGAGCATGAGCACATATTCATGAAAACATGCCCATCTTGGTCGCGCAGGCGGTTGGATGGACAGTGAACCACACTGCGATCTGTCAGGCCAGATTCTTGGGCGAGCTCCCAAGACGCGTTACCCAACTCAATAGTGCGGGCGGTATTGATGAACAGGTTTCTTTGCTCGAACATTAGCACCCCCATAAGCATGCACGCATACTTTTATGACAAAGAAAAAGGAAACTTCCTACAACAACCAATACAAACTATTACTTTCTAATCCTCAACAAGCCTTACCTCGAGTACAATACCAGCATCATTCAACCACGAAGGTCAACCCCAAAACAAAACCATATCATTTAGACGCGCAAAAACTCATGCCCCAGGTGATTTCCAATGAAAATATCAAACACCCCCTACCTCGAAATCACCAAGAAAAAGGGCAAACTCCAACCACAATCACTCAGAAACTATTTGTTGCACTTAGCGTTGACTACCCACCCAAAGCTTCTCCCCAACCTTGAAATTAGTTGATTATTTTCACCCAACTTTTCCCCCACATGATCTGGTGCGAAACCGCCAAGCCAGACCTGGACGACGCCACCATCGCCAAGTTCCAGCGCGAGCTGTCGGCCATGGGCTACAAGCACCAGTTCATCACCCTGGCGGGCATCCACAACATGTGGCACGGCATGTTCAACCTGGCGCACGACTACGCCCGCAACGACATGACCGCCTACGTGAAGCTGCAGGAGCAGGAATTCGCTGACGCCAGCAAGGGCTACACCTTCGTGGCGCACCAGCAGGAAGTGGGTACTGGCTACTTCGACGACATGACCACTGTGATTCAGGGTGGCGCATCGTCGGTGACTGCGCTGACCGGCTCGACCGAGGAAGAGCAGTTCCACTGATAGTGGGCTGCTGTTGAACGAAGGCCCGGGGCTTGTGAAAGCTCCGGGCTTTCTTTTTGACGTGCCTTTGAAAATGCGCCTGGGCTGAGAGGTGTTCGCCACAGCATCTTCAGCGCCCGTGAGACCGAGCGCCGCCCGCTCGGCGCATCGCGAGCTGCGCTCGCCCCTACGTTTGTTTCGGGCCAATTATTCCTATGGGATTTGCGCGCGAACGCCTTGGGGCATGACTCGATATCGTGCCGTACAAACAAGACGGTCGCGTGCGCCTGCCACAGGCGTTACTGGCCAAAAACAAACGTAGGAGCGAGCGCAGCTCGCGATGCGCCGCGCGGGCGGCGCTCGATCTCACAGGCGCCGCATTGCTTTCGCCAAGCCCATGCCAGCCCTAACCCAATCCAAAGGCATCACCAGCAAAACCCAGGATCAGGTCTATGCTTGAGGCAGCACAGCAGCAAGGACCGCCCATGCCTCGTCCAAGCCACCTGATGATTCTGGCCCTGGCCGCCGTCGCCCTCTATATATATGCACTGGCCAGCGACAATACCCTGCTCGCCCTGTTGGCCAAACCCGTTCCCGTCCTGGCGCTTGTCGCTTGGCTGCGCGGCGCCCCGGCCACACCTTATCGGAAGTGGATCTCGTTCGGCCTGGGCTTTTCGGTAATGGGTGACATACTGCTGGCCATCCCCGCCGACCTATTCGTATTCGGCCTGGCCGCCTTCCTCTGTGCCCACCTGGCTTACCTGCGCGGCTATTGCGGCATTACCCTGCGCCCCGCCCTGCCCGCACTGATCCTCAGCGCCATCACCGGCATCGCGCTGCTCGGCGTACTGGCCAGCCACGGCCTCGGCCCGTTGCTGATCCCAGTCGCGCTGTACGCCCTGGCCATCAGCGCCATGCTCTGGCGCGCCCTGGCCTGTGGCGGGCTGGCCGCAATCGGCGCCGGCCTGTTCGTGATCTCGGACAGCCTGATCGGCATCGACCGCTTCGTCAGCCCGTTCGCCGCCGCGCCGTACCTGATCATCCTCACCTACTGGCTCGGGCAGTGGGCGATTGCTTCATCAGCCAATCAACGCTCGACCGACAAAGTATTGACCCAGAGCGGTGCGCGCCATGTCGAAAGCTGTTAGAACAGGAGTCTTTCGCATTTGCAAGTAGGGGGAATCGCCGGATGAACTTTACAAGGCACAGAACAGCCAAATTACATGGCATCAGGTCAAATGATATTAATTATCATTACGGAACTTGTAATTCGTTACCAGTCGCAAGAAACATAATTAACAAAACCGCACGCAATGCCCGAATTTCAAGGCTTTCAGCCATTTACGAGTGCCTTTTGTTCTTAATCCTACGAATAAATTTGCGACAGAAATTTTACTTGCACCGGGTTTACCCATAAAATCAGCGCGATTGATTCAGCTGCGACATTTGGTCACTGCACCTGCGACACCACGTCGCCGCTCTACTTATTTCAGACTGCAGAGCTGGGTCTCTGTATAAGGATCTCTAGCATGTCCGATTCGGCAGGACTCATCGCCCACAACTGGGGCTTTGCCATCTTCCTCCTGGGTGTCGTCGGCCTGTGTGCCTTCATGCTCGGCCTGTCCAGCCTGCTCGGTAGCAAGGCCTGGGGTCGCGCCAAGAACGAACCCTTCGAATCCGGCATGCTGCCCGTCGGCAGCGCCCGCCTGCGTCTGTCCGCCAAATTCTATCTGGTCGCGATGCTGTTCGTGATCTTCGATATCGAAGCCCTCTTTCTCTTTGCATGGTCTGTGTCCGTCCGCGAAAGCGGCTGGACCGGGTTCGTCGAAGCTCTCGTTTTCATAGCAATTCTGTTGGCAGGTCTTGTCTACCTATGGCGCGTCGGTGCTCTTGACTGGGCTCCCGAAGGTCGCCGCAAGCGGCAAGCGAAGCTGAAACAATGAGGCTTTGGCAATGCAATACAATCTCACCAGAATCGATCCGGATGCGC